>CEQF01144980.1_pt1 | contig 13473 bp, 10 predicted proteins | sample 530821 | NCBI WGS metagenome assembly CEQF01 (sample SAMEA2621003, study PRJEB7988) | marine metagenome | isolation source: saline water (ENVO:00002010), including
CCCTCGCACCCAGTCCCAGTAGACCTCATCACGCTCGATCCAGATGCTCCGGGGAGACTGGACTGTCGCGTACATCCCAGCCAACGCCTCGGCCGATTCGGCCGGATCGAATCGCACGAGCTGCCCTGCCCCGTCTGGCCTCGCACCCGCACGGGGCACCGCCCACGCATAATGTGATTCGCACAGCCGATACCCCATTGCCCCGTAGTACTCGGGCTTGATGTCCGAATAGAGCAGCCCGAACTGTGCCCCGGCGTCGAGTTGCTGCTGTTGGCCCCAGGCCATCAGGGTCGCGGCATAGCCCCGCCGCCTGAACTCCGGCGGGGTGTGAACGGCGCCAATCCCATATCCCGGCCACGATTGCCCACCGGCCCGCAACACGATCGGATAGGCTCCCAGCGACGTGGCGACCCGACCGTCGACGCACCCGACATACCAACTGGCCCGGGCGTGCTGGATCGACTGCATTCGCCACGCAACGTAATCCTCGACCGACCGCTCGTCACCCCAGCATTCGTGGACATTGCCGAATGCTGCAGCTCGTTCGGTGTCGTTGGCGATGTGGCAATCGAGGCGAGGCGAGGGAGTGTCGGTGGACATGTTATCGATTGTGATTCGAGACGCGGGCGGTATGTTTAGAGGCCGTCATATTGACCTCGTTGCCCCGAGGCTTCAAGCCGTCGTTTGCCCGGCCCACCAAACACCTTCCGGCAGCCAGCACTCCAGAGACCCGCGACATGTCCAAGCCGTTTTCGATCAACAAGTCCGCCGCCGTCGACCTGGTGACCACGCTGATGGCGATTCCCGGCAAAAGTGGACATGAGCGAGAGGTGGCCGAGGCGATCACCGCTCGCTTGCGGAAGGCCGGTGTACCGTCAAAAGCGATCCGGCACGACACGGCCAACAACCGCAGCCCCGCTGGTGGCGAGGTGGGCAACCTGGTCGTCAAGCTGCCCGGCACAATCCGTGCGCCCCGCCGTCTACTGATGGCACACATCGACACCGTGCCGCTGTGCGTCGGTTGTCGGCCGGTCCGCCGGGGTGGGCTGATCGAGTCCCGTGACGCCTCGACCGCCCTGGGTGGCGATGACCGCGCCGGGGCGTGCGTGGTCCTGACCTCCGTGCTCGAAATCCTGAAACAGGACCTGCCCCATCCACCGCTGACACTGTTTTTCCCGATCCAGGAGGAAATCGGGCTCTACGGGGCTCGCTTCGTCAGCCTTTCGAGACTCGGCAAACCCGGCATGGGCTTCAACTGGGATGGCGGAGCTCCCGGGCTGGCCGTCGTGGGGGCCACCGGCGACTACAGCATCGACGTGGTGATCGATGGCATCGCCAGCCACGCCGGGGGTCACCCCGAAGATGGTGTCAGTGCCATTGCTGTGGCGAGCCTGGCGATCGCCGACCTGACCGAAAACGGCTGGCACGGACTGATCGAAAAGGGGCGAAACCGTGGAACCAGCAACGTGGGAATCATCAACGCCGGCGATGCCACCAACGTTGTGACGCCCCAGCTGACGCTCAAGGCCGAAGCCCGTAGCCACGACCCCAAGTTCCGCAAGCGGATCGTCGCCGAGTTCAAAAAGGCCTTCCAGCGGGCAGCCCGCAACGTCCGCAACACCGCCAGAAAAACCGCACGCGTCCACTTCGACCCCCAGTTGAAGTACGAGGCGTTCATGCTCTCGGAAAACGAACCCTGCGTGCAAACGGCACTCTCGGCCGTCGAGTCTGTTGGTTTGGAACCGGGAGTACGGATCTCCAATGGGGGCCTGGACGCCAACTGGATGGTCGCTCACGGAATCCCCACCGTCACACTCGGCTGCGGCCAGCAGGACATCCACACCGTCAACGAGTCGTTGCATGTCGAGAGTTATCTGCAAGCGTGTCGGATCGGCCTGCAACTGGCCACAGCCTCAGACTGAGTCCCCTGCCAACTGAACCGGGTTGCTATTCTCGGCCTGTTCGACCACGGGTAGAATGCTCTCCACCTCTCGTCCCTCCGCGTCCCTGTTACCGCACACGGTCCCGTGTCCGCACATACAATGAACGCCGAAGAAACGCTGGCTCGCTATGCCCCTCAAATCGAGGAGGCATTGATCGAGGCCTTGCCATCGGGTCCGGACACTCCGCCGGACCTGCTCGAGGCAATGCGGTACAGCCTCATGGCTGGCGGCAAGCGACTGCGGCCGATCCTGGTATTGCTGGCCGCCGAGGCCTGTGGGTCCGATCCGCGTGACGCGATGCCGGCAGCCTGTGCCGTCGAGATGGTCCACACCTACTCACTGATCCACGACGACCTGCCGGCGATGGATGACGACGATCTCCGCCGCGGCCGCCCGACCAGCCACGTGGCCTTCGGTGAGGCGATGGCGATCCTGGCCGGCGACGCCCTTTTGACCCGCGCCTTCGAAATCCTCGCCACCGATCTCCCCGATCCGGTCGTCGCCGCCGAGTGCTGCCGCGTACTCGCGTCGGCCGCCGGCAGTGACGGCATGGTCGGCGGACAGGTGGCCGACCTGGCCGCAACCGACACGCCACCGGAAAGCGTCGACGATCCCCTCCAGGTGCTCGGAGCCATTCACCGCCGCAAGACCGGCCGCTTGCTGGCCGCCAGCCTCGAACTCGGAGCCGTCGTCGCCGGTGCCGACAAACAGGTGCGCGAGAGCCTGCTCGATTACGGCCAGCAGGTCGGCCTGGCCTTTCAGGTCGCCGACGACCTGCTTGATGTCGAGGGTGACATCAACCGCACGGGAAAAACCTCCGGACGTGATGCCCACCTGGGCAAGTGGACCTACCCGGCACTGGCCGGAAGCGACAGGAGTCGCGGGTTGGCCCGGAACTGCATCGCATCGGCCTGTGCTGCGGTGGAACCGCTGGGAGAATCCGGCGAGCCGCTGAAAGTCCTGGCCGAGTTCGTCATCGAGAGGGACCATTAGGTGACCGACCTCGAACTGTTGCCGCTGCTGGATTCGCCCGAAAAACTCGGCGAGTACACCGACGAGCAACTGCTGCAACTGGCCGACGAAATCCGGGAGGTGCTCTGTACCGTCGTCTCGGACCGCACCGCGCACTTCGCCAGCAATCTTGGCGTCGTCGAACTGGCTATCGCCCTGCACCTGGTTTTCGACTTTCGCCAGGACCGGCTGATCTGGGACACCGGCCACCAGGTCTATCCCCACAAGCTGCTGACCGGCCGATACGCGGAATTTCACACGATGCGGCAGCGTGGCGGGTTGATGGGGTATCCCAATCCCGACGAAAGCGATTTCGACCTGTTCATGACTGGCCACGCCGGTGCCAGCGTCTCGAGCGTGCTGGGACTGAAGACCGGAGACGACCTGCTGGGTGATGAGGACCGCAAGGCGGTCGCGGTGATCGGTGACGGGGCCCTGCCGTCGGGAATCGTCTTCGAGGCCTTCAACAACGCGGCGGGCCTGAACAAGGACGTCCTGGTCATTCTCAACGACAACGAGATGGGCATCTGCCCGCGGGTCGGCGGACTGGCCTCCACACTGGACAAGGCCCGCACGGCCCCGTTCTACGACGGGCTCAAACGCGACGTCCAGGCGTTCCTGAACAAGGTCCCCGTCGTCGGACAGTCCGTCGAAAACGTCCTCGGAGGAATCAAGGATGCCGTCAAGGGGTTCCTCCACGGCGGAATGCTCTTCGAAGAACTCGGTTTTCGCTACATCGGTCCTGTCGACGGCCACGACCTGCTCTCGCTCCGAAGCTATCTCGACATGGTCAAGAACGTTCGCGGCCCGGTGCTGCTGCACGTGTTTACCGAAAAGGGACACGGCTTCCGGCCAGCCAGCGAAGACCCGGTCAAGTTTCACACGCCAGCGCCGTTCCAGCGATCCGATGACGACGAGGTGATCTCGGTCTCGTCCGCCTCGGCCCCGGCCTACACCAACGTCGTCAGCGAGGCAATCTACCGGGAGATGGAGACCGACCCGAAGGTGGTCGTCCTCACCGCCGCGATGTGTGCCGGCAACAAGCTGGACCGTGTCCGTGAGGATTTCCCGGACCGGTTTTTCGACACCGGGATCTGCGAGGGTCACGCGGTGGCGTTCGCGGCGGGGATGGCCAAGGCGGGCATGAAGCCGATCGTCGCCATCTACAGCACGTTCCTGCAAAGAGGGTTCGACCAGATATTCCAGGAAGTCGCCCTGCAGGGACTGCCGGTCACATTCTGCCTCGACCGCTCGGGCCTGTGTGGTCCCGACGGTCCAACGCACCACGGGGTGTTCGACCACTCTTACCTCCGTCCGTTTCCCGGGTTGACTGTCATGGCCCCCGGAGATTCGCACGACATCGAACCGATGCTCAGCTTCGCACTGTCGCACGACGGGCCGGTCGCCCTCAGATACCCCAAGACCGCGATCGAGACGATCGAGCGTTCACCGGCAGCGGTCGCCCTGGGAGAGAGTGAAGTGATCCGCTGGGGCCGTGACGGAGTCTTCCTGGCCTGTGGCAGCCTGCTGGCCAACTGCGTTGCGGCTGCCGATCGACTGGCCGACGAGCACGGGCTGGACGTGGGAGTGGTCAACGCTCGCTTCGTCAAACCGTTCGACACCCTGACACTGGAACGGGCGCTGACCGAGTGCGGATTCGTGATCACCGTCGAGGAGAACGTGCTGGCCGGAGGATTCGGGTCTGCCGCGGTCGAAGCCGCCGTGGATTCTCAGCTCGACACCCGACGACTGCACCGCAGCGGGCTGCCCGATGCGTACATCGAACTCGGAGACCGGAACGAACTGCTGTCCCTGCATGGACTGGATGTCGACGGCTTGATCGAAACCGCCCGCACCCGTGCGGCAACATCTGCATCGGTGGTCGACAACTGACACCCGACCGTCGGATGCCAACGATCCAAGGAGGGATCGATGACCTGGCAAACCGCAACCAACCGAAACCGATCGTGGCCGTCCCCCGCCCTGATGGCGTGGCTGGTTCTGCTGGCGACCGATACGGGAGGCCGCGCGCAGGACACCGGTCCACCCGATCTCGAGAAGCCAACCGTTCGGCTGGTCGAAGATCCCAAGCCCGACCGGTTGCTCGAAGTGACCGCCCGGCTCGATGTTCGAGGCCGAATCCTGGCACCGGTGGGAGTGGACCGGGTCGTGCCGCTGCCGCTGCAGGCTTCGGCCCAGCTCTCGTGGCAAACCCGTCGACTTCCGGCGGGCGGGGAATTCCACCGGTCACTGAGAACGCTACGGAGCTATGCCTCGGCGGTTTCCAAAGTGCGAGTCGACCGGCGGACAACCGAGTCATCGCTGAGAGCGTCCCGGAGGACGATCGTCACCGAGGGCACCCCGTCGGGACTCAGGCACTACTCCCTGGAGGGCCCGCTGACCGGCGACGAGGTTGAACTGCTGCAACTGCCGGCCGACCCATTGGCCTTGATCGGCACGTTGCCATTGGGACAGGTGCCCCATGACCACGCCTGGACACCCGGCCGCTGGACTCTCCCGCTGATCACCGGTCTCGACGCGGTCACTCGCGGTTCCCTCAAAGGACGCGTCGTCAAGGTAACCGCCACCACCGCCGACGTGCTGCTGGAAGGCACCGCCGAGGGTGCAGCCGGCGGGGCCCGGTCACAGGTGACCTTCAGCGGCTCGCTGGTCTTCGATCATCAACTCGGCTATCTCAAGCAGGCCAGCATCACGATCGAAGAACACCGCCGGGCCGGGCCAATCAGCCCCGGACTGGAAATCGTCGCGCAGGTGCGGATCGAACGGAAACCGGCGACAAGCAAGGCCAGGTTGGATCGGGCCGTCCTGGCCACTTGCCCGAAACAACCGACTCCGGGTCACCTGCAACTGCTGTTGACCACACCCGGCAATGGCCGGCTCCTGTACGACCGAAACTGGCACGTCTTCCACCAGACCCCGGACGTGTCCATTTTGCGGCGTCTCGAAAACGGTCGACTGGTCGCCCAATGCAACCTCTCGACTGCTCCCAAAGTGGATGCGGGATCCGGCACGGGCCGCGAGGCGTTTCTGCGGGACGTGAAGACCGCCCTGGGCCCGCGACTGCGGGAAGTGATATCGATCGAACCCCTGAAATCCCGACCCGACCAACGACTCCAACAGGGCTGGCGGGTCACGGCCACCGGCATCGACCACGGGCTGCCGATGCACTGGTTCTACTACCTCTGCACACATCCCTCCGGACGCCAACTTTCACTGGTCTTCGCCGTCGAAAGCGATCGGCTGAAGACCTGGGCACGTCGGGACCGTGACATCATCTCGAGACTCGAGATCTCCACCACCAGGCCCCGTACGGCCGGCCGTTGAGCCGACTCGAGCCACGCTCGGTCTCCAGCGACAAAACGACCGGTCCGGCGGACCTGATCTCCCCCGCCTTGTCCGGTTTGTTGGGATGAGATACCATCCGCGTGAGAGGATGGAGGCTTGGCATGGATGTCGCCCCGGCGGCGTCTTCCGCCCCACCATCTTTTTTCGCTGCCCGGCCTACGGGCATGGAACTGGCTCCAACGCACCTGACACGACAGGACATCGGATGTTCAAGTCAACTTGGCGAGTGGCTGCGACGTGTTTCCTGGGACTGCTGCTGCTGGCCGGCGGAACAATCTGTGCCCAGCAGTTTGACCCGACCCCCGAAGACCAGAAATCGGCCCAGATGGTCTGCCAACTGGTCCACCGGTTTCACATCAGCCAGAAGAAGATCGACGACAACATCTCGAAAAAGACGCTCGAACGGTACCTCGAGTCGGTCGACCCGCTGAAGCTCTACTTCATCGAAAGGGACATCCAGGTGTTCCGCAAGTTCGAGAAGGAACTCGATGACCAGTTGTTGCGGGGTGACGTCAAGTTCGCCTTCACCGTTCACCAGGCTTTTCTCGAGCGGGTTCGTCGCCAGGTCAAGGTGGCCAGCGGACACATCCAGGCCGAACACGATTTCACACTCGATGAAAGCCGAATCGCCAACCCCGATCACCTCGAGTGGTGCAAGTCGGCCAAGGAACTCGACGAGCGGTGGCGGAAGCGGATCAAGGCCGAACTGCTCGCCAAGAAGCTCGACGACACCAAGCTGCCCGAAGCCCGTGAGCAGCTTGCCAAGCGATACACCAACGTGAAACGGTTTGCCGAACAGACCGAACGGCCCGAGGTGCTGCAGAGGTATCTCTCGTCGATGACTCACAGCTTCGACCCGCACTCCAGCTACATGTCGCCGCAGACCCGTGAAGACTTCGACATCAGCATGCGACTTCGCCTGCAGGGGATCGGAGCCGCCCTGAGCAGTGAAGACGGATTCACCGTCGTGCGGCAGATCGTTCCCGGTGGCGCCGCCGACAAAGACGACCGGCTGCAATTGGGTGACAAGATTATCGGTGTCGGCCAGGAGAAGGGCGACATCGTCGACATCGTGGAAATGAAACTCAGCCGTGTCGTCCGGCTGATCCGTGGAAAGAAAGACACCAAGGTCCGGTTGCGGGTCAAGACGGCCAAGACGGGCGAAACGGCGATCTACGAACTGACCCGACAGGTGATCGAGTTGAAGCAGTCGGCGGTCACCTCGGTGATCATCGATTCCGGCAAGCGGATCAAGGGATCCAGCGGACGGATCGGCGTGATCAACATGCCGTCGTTCTATCGCGACTTTGACGCCGAACGCCGTGGTGTCGCCGATTTTCGCAGCGCCGCCCGAGACGTCCGCAAGGCGCTCGACGCCTTCAACAAGGACGGCAAGGTCGACGCCGTGATCCTCGACCTCAGAACCAACGGCGGTGGAGCACTCAAGGACTCGGTCGAGATCTCGGGACTGTTCATCAACGAGGGCCCGGTCGTCCGGGTCAAGGAACTCGACGGCACCATCACGCCTCACCGTGACCCCGACCCCGGCATCGCCTGGAAGGGCCCCCTGGTGGTGATGACCAGCCGCATGTCCGCGTCGGCCTCGGAAATCTTCGCCGGAGCAATCAAGGACTACCACCGCGGCCTGATCGTCGGAGACGAAACGACTCACGGAAAGGGCACCGTCCAGAACGTGATGGCTGTTCGCACCTCCTCGCCCCTGAATTTCTTCGCCCGCAAACCCCCCGGTGCACTCAAGCTCACCATCCAGCAGTTCTACCGGGTCAACGGCGAGAGCAGCCAGGAGCGTGGCATCCCTTCCGACATCACGCTGCCCTCGGTCATCAACCACATGGACGTCGGAGAGAACTCGCTCGACAACCACCTTCCGTTCGACAAGATCCCCGCGGCTGACTACGACGCCGTGTCGCAGATCAATCCCAAGATCGTCACCTCGCTGCAGGCCGCCAGCCGGAAACGGATCGGCAACAACGCCGAATTCGCCAAGGACCGGGACGCCATCAAGAAGTTCCTCGAACGCAAACAGCGCAAGACCATCTCACTCAATGAAGCCGTGTTGCGGAAAGAGATCGAGGCGAACAAGCAGAGCGACAAGAAAACCGACGAGAAGGACAAGGCCGACGACAAGACCTCCAAGACGCCGCCGGTCTTCCGCGATGACCACTACAGCAACGAGGTCCTGCAGATCACCCTCGATTACATCCGGCAGCTCAAGCAAGCCAATTCGGCTGCCAAGTAGCCGAATCCCCACGCCCCCACGCCCCACGGCATGCCCGCGATCTCCGTCCGCAACCTGTCGAAGGTCTACCGGGTCTTCCGGAAACGTGAGGGGCTGCTTGCCTCGATCCGTGGGCTGTTCCACCGGGAATACGAGCCGATCCACGCGGTTGACGGAATCGACTTCGAGGTCCAGCGGGGAGAGATGGTCGCCTTCCTCGGGCCCAACGGTGCCGGTAAGACCACCACGCTCAAACTGCTCAGCGGACTGATCTTCCCCACCGGTGGCGACGCGACCGTACTGGGCCACGTGCCCTGGAAACGCGAAAACGCCTACCGCCGTCGCTTCTCGCTGGTCATGGGCCAGAAGAACCAGCTGTGGTGGGACCTGCCTGCACAGGAGTCCTTCCGGTTGCACAAGGAGATCTACCGGATCGAATCCGACCAGTTCGATCGCCGAATCCAGGAACTGACCGAACTGCTGGAGGTCGGGGACCTGGTCGGACAACCCGTTCGTGAACTCTCCCTGGGCGAACGAATGCGGATGGAACTGATCGCAGCCCTGCTGCACAGCCCCGACCTGCTGCTGCTCGATGAGCCCACGATCGGGCTCGACGTCGTCTCGCAACGCAAGGTCCAGCAGTTCCTCAAGTACTACCAGAAGGAACGCCAGATCACCGTGCTGCTGACCAGCCACTACATGAAGGACGTCGAGGCTCTCTGCAAGCGAGCCATCATTATCAACGAAGGGCAGATCAAGCACGACGGTCCGCTCGAGGAGATCGTCGACCGCTTCAGCCAGCACAAGGTGATCGAGGTTCAGTTCGCCGGAGCTAACGTTCCGGAAGATCTCGACCGTTACGGTGAGGTCCTCGAAACACTGCCACCCCGTGCCAAGCTTCGGGTCCCCCGCCAGGATGTGCCCGCCACGCTCAACACGCTGCTGGACCGATTCACGATCGAGGACATCAGTGTCGAGGACCGTCCCCTGGAAGAAGTCATGGCCGAACTTTTCATCGATTCGAAGAGCAAAAGCGGCACCCAGCTTTCCTGACCAATTCCGCTCACCCTCGACGGCCCCTCCCCCTCCTCCACGACCCTCTCGCCATGCTGGCCCGCGCCCGAACCAACTGGGTCATCCTCAAAACGTGCCTCGAAGAGAGGTTCGTCTACCGGGCCGATTTTGCGTTCGCGACGCTGGTCCGGTTCTTGCCGATCCTCACCCAGGTCTTCCTTTGGGGAGCCATCTACGCGGGAGCCACGGCCAAGAACGAATCGGGTGAGATCGAGCTGAACAACTACACCTATCACGAGATGATCGCCTACTACCTGCTGGCGATGCTCGCACGGGCGTTTTCGAGCATGCCGGGGCTGGCCAGCGGAATCGCCCGAGACGTTCGGGACGGTACGGTCAAGAAGTATCTGACACAGCCGATCGACATGCTCGGATACCTCTTCTGGCATCGCATCGCGCACAAGCTGGTCTACTACGTGATCGCCACGGGCCCCTTCGCACTGATCTTTTTCCTCTGTCGAAACTACTTTCCCCGGGCACTCGACGGGCCGACATTCCTGGCGTTGGTCCTGGCCTTGATGATGGGCTTCCTGACCGGGTTCCTGATCGAGGCTCTGATCGGGTTGATCTCCTTCTGGTTCCTCGAGGTCAGTTCCCTGCTGTTCATCTACATGATGCTCAACTATTTCCTCTCCGGACACATGATCCCGCTCGACTGGCTGGGACCGGTGGGGGCGTGGGTCCAGTTCCTGCCGTTCAAGTACCTGGCCTATGTGCCGGCGGCAATCGTGCTGGGCAAGCAGGGATACGTTCTCGGCGAAGGCCTCGAGCAGCAATTGCTGATCGAGGCAACCTGGATCAGCGTCCTGCTGGTGCTCAATCGCATCGCCTTCGCCCGGGGAGTGCGTCGTTACGGAGCATTCGGGGGATAGGGCTCGACACCGCCAACTGGTCAACCGACTTCACACAGCCTAAAATCGCCGCTCCAACCTCACGATCAGCAACCCGGCCGTGATCACCGCCCGCCTCACCGCCTCACCCGTCTACAACCGGTTGTTCTGGCTGACCTATGCCGCCAACACCGTGCTGGTGCTGGCCAACGCGCTGACGTTTCGGTTCGCAGAGTTCGTCACATTCCTGGGCGGAACCGAGCAGATGACCGGAACGGTGATCTCCGTCGGCGTGCTGGCGTCAGTGGTGGCCCGCTTCCGACTGGGCCAGGACATCGACTCCTGCGGCACCCGTCGACTGTGGTTGACCAGCACGGTGCTTTTCGGAATCGCCTGCGGGCTGCTGGTTCTCACCGACGGCATCACATGGGTGCTCTACGTCGCCCGCATCGCCTTCTCGATCGGTATCGCCGGCATGTTCACCTGTTCGATGGTCAACATCCAGAACGTCGTGCCGGCCGAGCGAAGGACCGAGGCCATCGGGAGCCTGGGCACCAGTGGCTTCTTCGGCATGATCCTCGGCTCGCTGCTCGGCGACGTGGTCTTCGCCGCCCTGCCGGACGGCAGCGGACGCTTCACGGTGCTCTTCTCGACAGCCCTGGCACTTGGTGTCGTCTACCTCGCCCTGGTGATGGTGATCACCCGGGGCGAATCGCGGCCTGAGCGTCGACGTCAGCATCCCCCCATTTTCTGGCTGATCGGTCGGTACTGGCCGGGTTCGGTGATGCTGGTCGCCCTGGTAATGGGAGCGGGCCTGGTCGTCACCACCGTGTTTCTGACGCGGTTGGCCACCGAGCGGGGTATCGCCAGCATCGGCACGTTTTTCATCGGCTACAGCCTCTCGGCACTCGTCTGCCGCGTGGGGACACGCAAATGGAGTCGCACGGTCGGACGGCGGCGGATGATCGCGATCGGGCTCTGCGGACACACCATCGGTCACCTGCTGTTGATGTCCGTCTGGTCCGAGTGGCAACTGGTGGTTCCGGCGGTCTTCTGTGGACTCGGTCACGGCCTGCTCTTCCCCGCGGTCACCTCGCTGGGATCCGGCAGCTTCCCAGTCCACTTTCGCGGCACCGGCACAACCATCGCTCTGGGCATGTGCGAACTCGGCACCGCCATCTTCTCTCCCCTGCTCGGCTGGATCATCGACACCCGGGGCTTCAACACGATGTACGCCTTCTCGGCCACGCTCACCGTCACCCTCGGCTCGATCTACCTCGTCCGCTCACGCCACCTGGTCGATGACGAACGTCTCCGGACGACCGCAGTCGATGAGGTTCGAAGGGCATCCGACCTGCCGCCCGTCTCGGTTCGCATCGCACGCGATCCGGCCACCGACACCGACCTCAAGATTCCGGTCCTCACGCCCGACAAGAGCGTCGACGTCTCAGCCTGATTTGCGACCGAGACCCTTCTGCAGGTCCCCGACCAACTCGGCCAGCACCTCCGCGTCGCGCGAGGCCATCACGTGCTCGATCCGGCTCGGGATCACCTCCAGCCGCTCCAGCAGGGCTTCCACCCGCTCCCAGAGCTTCTCCTTCTGAGATTTCGACTCGGCCAGGTACAGGCTCGTGACCAGTTCGCCGAGTTTCCCCTCGTCGATCTGCTCACGGTTCTCGTAGTACCGCTGGATCACGCCCTGCTGGAACTTGCTGTACTCTCGCTTGGCCATGGATCAGAACCTGGACGGTGTTGGAGATGACGCCTCTGTTTTTCTATCGGCATTCGGAACCCGCCAATCGTATCAGCATTGGCCACCGTTGACGCCTCACGAAATTCCGCGCTACGATGTCCGACACACAGCTTCGTCACACATCCGGATCACACGCCATGCCCGTCACTCCCCCGAACATCACTCGACGCACCTTCCTCCACTCCGCCGCAGCCACACTCGGCTCTTCGCTGGCTGTCTCAGACGTGCAAGCCAAGGGAATCTCCAAGCGGTACGCCCGGCTGTCTCGACGTGGCCTGCTGGGCAAGGTGGTGGTCGAAACACAGGTCAAGGATCAGAAGATCTTCACCGAAGGCCCGGCCGTCGACGCCCGGGGGATCGTCCACTTCACCAACGTCCCGGTTGCGAAGATCCTCAGGTGGGATCCGGTGCGGAAAAAACTGTCCGTCTTCCGCACCAACAGCAACAACGCCAACGGCCTGTTGTTCGATCCGGCCGGGCGACTGCTGGCGTGCGAAGGTGGTGCCGGCCGGGTCACTCGAACCGACATGGCCACCGGAAAGATCACCGTACTGGCCGACAAGTTCAACAACTTCCCCCTGGCCGCCCCCAACGACCTGGCCTTGCTCCGGTCGGGCACCCTGTTCTTCACGTCCCGGCCCGGAAACCCCGATCCGACCAAGGGCAATCCCAACGCCGTCTACCAGCTCGACCTGGCCACCAAGCAGCCCGGCGGCCGGATCCTGCACCGGGTGCTCGAGTGGAAGAACGTCCAGATGCCCAACGGCATCGTCTCCTCGCCCGACGACAAGGTGCTGTACGTGATCGAGGCACACCCCGATGCGGGACACAATCGCCTGATCTATGCGTATCACCTCGACCGTGACGACTGCTGGAAAGTTCCCCGCACGCTGATCAACTTTTCACCGGGCCGCAGCGGCGACGGGATGTGCATCGACGCCGAGGGCAACCTCTACGTGGCCGCCGGGTTGCACAAGACTCGCAAGACCAGCGAGACCCTCGACACCCGTCCCGGCATTCACGTCGTCTCACCCAAGGGTGACCTGCTGGACTTCGTCGAGACACCCGTCGACACGATCACCAACTGCACCTTCGGTGGCAAGGACCTCAAGAGCCTCTATGTCACCTGCGGCCCCTACCTGCTGAGCATCCGCACCCGGATCCCCGGCAAGGCGGCCTACCTGCCGAAGAGCTGATCCGAGACGCGTCACGCATCCCGGCGATAGAACGGCAGCTTCACCACCTCGGCGGGCACCC
>CEQF01053388.1_pt1 | contig 13314 bp, 9 predicted proteins | sample 530821 | NCBI WGS metagenome assembly CEQF01 (sample SAMEA2621003, study PRJEB7988) | marine metagenome | isolation source: saline water (ENVO:00002010), including
CACCAGTCGAAGAATCTTCTCGGCCCTCAAACTCGAGCGAGATCCAGCCCCGGTAGCCAGCGCGGCGCAACATTTCAGCGATACGTGCGTAGTTGATATCGAGCGTGTACCAACGACCACCACCATAGTAGGTCTTAGCCTGTACCAGCGTAATCGGAATGTGGCTCGCCGCCATCATTTCTAGTTGCGGGAAGCGATTTTCAAAGAAATTGCCAGTATCCAGAGTGATCTGTAGCCATGGTGAATCAATAGCTTCGACAATGCGGAGGACTCCTGCCGCCGTGCGGCCCAGACCCCAGTGATTCTCAAGGCCCATAACCACACCGTATTCCTCTGCCTTAGGTAGAATCTTTTCTAATGAGTTAATAACCCATTCAAAACCCATTTCCTCAGTAAGACCGTTAGGAATTGGCTCGATGCCTTCATCTTCCATCAACTGGTTAAACGAGCGCGTGGTACCCCAGCGACCAGTGTTGATCCGCATTGTTGGTATACCCATGGCGTTGGCAAGTTGCAGTTGATGGATCGTCAGGTCGACGTTCTCCTGACGCCGCTCAGGCTCCGGATACAAAAAACCTTGATGAGTTGAAAACCCCATTAAGGTCATGCCGAGCTTGTGGGCCCGGGCTTTGAGCGCTTGGAGCGCCCCATTTGACTCATCGTCCATCTGGTTGTGAAGGATTTCAACGCCGTCAAAACCCATGTCGGCGGCGATATCAATGCACTGTAGAATTGTAGGTTGCTCTTCCTTGTAGCGGCTAAACGAATAAGTCGAAACACCAATCTGATTATTGGTTGCGCCAGTGATTGAGATTGTTGATTTTCTTGATGTAGCCAATGGAACGGTTATCGGCGCGGCCCCAAATAGGCCACTCGCTGTCAGAGCAATGCTGCTACTTGCAACGGTGGTGTGCTTGAGGAAATTTCGGCGGTGCATTTTCATATGTCTTGGTTTCCTTGAAAAGATCAGAGTGAGTGACATCCTCTCAGTGAATCTTCCTGCAAACAATGGAAACGGCAAGAATCGACAATTGACCAAACACAGCGTGTCGCGGTCATAAAATCAAGCGAGGTCGAAATGAGTAGAGTTGTGAACTGCTCCGAACATGGTGCAGTCGCTGTCATCACCATCGACAGCCCGCCAGTCAACGGGCTAGGCCACGCGGTCCGGAAAGGTTTAGTCAAGTGCCTTTCCGACGCGCTAGCCAACAACATGGTTGAAGCTATCGTCGTACATGGTGCAGACAAAATGTTCTCTGCTGGCGCCGACATCAAGGAGTTCGGGTCCGAGCTTGCGTTCACACCACCATTGCTGACTGAAGTCATAAACATGGTCGAAGCATCGGGCAAGCCAGTAGTAGCAGCAATCCACGGGGTCGCCGCTGGTGGCGGTCTAGAACTCGCCCTTGGCTGCCACTATCGACTTGCTGCTATTAACGCGCGCCTTGGTCTTCCGGAAGTAACGCTTGGCATTATCCCCGGCGCTGGTGGTACACAACGCCTGCCTCGGCTAGTGGGTGTACCAGCCGCTCTTGATCTGATTGTTCAAGGCAAGCTCAATCCTGCTCTCGAAGCGCACAATATAGGCTTGGTCGACGAACTGTTCGAAGGTAATGCCGCTGATGCTGGTATCGCTTACGCCAATAAGCTGATAGTCGACGCCGCTGGTCCACGGCCAACCCGCAATCAGAACGCTCATATCGAGGCGGCGCGGGGCAAGCCTGAGATCTTCGAAGAATACCGCCTCGGCGCTCAAAAGAAGGCGCGCGGCATGCATGCACCATTAGCGGCGATCGAATCAATCGAGAACGCCGTCAACCTGCCATTCGATGAAAGCATCGAGAAGGAACGTGAGATCTTCGATCGTTGCGTTGAGTCTGACCAGTCGAAGGCTATGCGCCACGCGTTCTTCGCCGAGCGCACCGTTAGCAAGATACCCGATGTGCCCAAGGAGACGCCTCCCCGGAAAGTCGACAGCGTAGCCGTGATCGGCTGCGGCACGATGGGACAAGGCATTTCGATGGCATTCGCCAACGCTAGCATCCCAGTAAAAGTTCTGGAGGCAGACCAGGAAGCGCTCGACGCTGGTCTTGCAAAGATCGAGAAGACCTATAACTCGTCAGTGGAGAAAGGCCGCATTTCAACAGAGGAGCGCGACCACGTCATCTCAATGATCACTGGAACCCTCGAGTACGCCGATCTGGCTGATGCGGACTTAGTCGTCGAAGCTGTCTTCGAAGAACTAGAACTTAAAAAGGCGATCTTCTCGAAGCTCGATCAAGTGTGTAATCCAGGCGCCATACTGGCAACCAATACTTCAACCTTGGATATCAATGAGATCGCCGCTACGACGTCGCGCCCCGGCGACGTCATCGGACTACACTTTTTCAGTCCAGCACACATCATGCGTCTGCTTGAAATTGTTCGCGGTGACAAAACCGAAGCTGACGTTATCGCTACTGCTATGGCGCTGGCCAAAATGCTCCGCAAAACCGGCGTATTGGTGGGAGTGTGCGAAGGCTTTGTTGGCAACCGCATGCTGCTAGCCTATTTGCGTGAGGCCTACTTCCTTCTTGAGGAAGGAGCATTGCCCCAGCAAGTCGATAAAGCAATCTATGATTTCGGCTTTCCGATGGGACCATTCACCATGCTCGACATGGCCGGTCTTACAGTCGGTTATCTTATCCGCCAACATCAGGCGGGAACGAGGGCCACTGATGAACGTTACTCGGACATCGAGGACCGTATCGTCGAAATGGGTCGGCTCGGGCAAAAGACGGGCGCCGGTTGGTACAAGTACGAGGCCGGCACGCGAAAGCCCGCAGCGGATGACATGATCGAAGAAATGATTGTCGAGACGTCCGCGAACCTTGGTATCAAGCGGCGCGAAATAAGCGACCAGGAAATCATCGAGCGTTGCTTGTACCCACTAATCAACGAGGGTGCCAAGATTCTTGAGGAAGGTATAGCGATCCGTTCCAGCGACATTGATGTGGTCTGGTTGTACGGCTACGGCTTCCCACGTCACCACGGCGGGCCTATGTTCTGGGCGGACCTGATTGGGACCGACACTATCCATGGCAAGATGGTCGAGTTCGAAACCGAGCACGGCAACCTCATGAAACCAGCTGGCCTTCTGAAGGAGTTAGCCAAAGAAGGCAAGGGGTTCGGAGACATTTGATGTTGCTTCGATCACATGACGGCCGGTTCCTGGTTGCTTAGCTAACGAGGCTTTTATCTCAAGACACGTCATCCACGGCAATACACAAGGTTTGCAACCTTCGCAGCGCAAAGCGCTGGAACGAACGTACCGACGCCGTGTTCCGCCAAGCAAAGTGGTCTCTGCCGAACTAGCCCGTCACCTAGCCCAAATTTCTAATGACCTCAGGCGTCAGGTTGGGGTACTTGTCAGCCGGGACGGCGTTATCCGCAACGTCATTGTTGGCGACGCCGCACAGCTCATGTTGCCCAACATTGGCCGTCTACGGGGGCGGGCCGGACGATTTCGAGGTCTGCGGCTTGTTCATACTCACCTCAAGGGTGAACCACTAACGGCTGATGATCTCAACGACCTAGCTTTACTGCGCCTGGACATGGTCACCATGGTTGAGGTGATACAAAACGGTCAGCCAGGTCGCGTCGAGGCTGCGTATCTCGATCCGTCGATGCTAGCCGTTGACGATGGCGTATCCACCAATGGTGCCAACCAAAGTGGTTTGCCCCCATCCAACCCGTTTCTATACGCGCGGGCACGTAACGTTCAGGAGCTCACCCTTGACTTCGAATCGACAATAGCTGCCCTCGAAGATGAGTTCGCCCGAGTGGCCCGCAATACTTCCGGCGCTACTGGCACCGAACGCGCCTTGGTTATCGGTATCCAACCTGATGACGACCACCTCGCCGAAACCCTCGAACTGGTCCGCTCGGCTGAAGTCGTCATGGCTGGAGCCTCTCGCCAGCGTCGCCGCCGAATCCACCCAAAGACAGTGGTCGGGCGCGGCAAGTTGCAAGAAATCGTTCTCGAAGCGATGCGCCGTAACGCCGAAGTCGCAATCTTCGACATTGACCTAAAGCCGGCCCAGGCCCGCGCCTTCGAGGATGCCACCGGCCTCAAAGCGATCGATCGTACCCAGCTAATCCTTGATGTTTTCGCACAACGGGCGCGTAGCGGCGACGGCAAGCTTCAAGTGGAGCTAGCGCAGCTACGTTATTCGCTACCCAGACTTACCGAGAAAGACGCCGGGCTCTCACGCTTGACTGGAGGTATTGGTGGGCGCGGCCCTGGCGAAACTGTGATGGAAATCGGACGGCGGCGTATTCGCGATCGCATCCGTGCACTTGAGAAGAGAGTGGAAAAGCTCTCCAAGCAACGTGACCTTAGAAGACAACGTCGCCGCCGTGAGCGCATTCCAGTACTCTCGATCATTGGCTATACAAACGCTGGCAAGAGCACGTTACTCAATGCACTAACTAACAGTGAAATTGAAGCAGCCGACAAGCTTTTCATGACGCTCGACCCAACCAGCCGTCGGCTCCGGTTCCCACGTCAGGGCAAGGTCATCATCACTGATACCGTCGGGTTTATTGCTGATCTTCCCGAAGACCTGATCACCGCTTTTCGTGCCACGCTAGAAGAACTTGCCGATGCGAACCTTCTCCTGCACGTCATAGACGCTGCGGATCCACGCATCAACGAAAAAATTGGGGCTGTTGAGTCACTTCTGTGTGACCTGGAACTCAGTGATATACCGATTCTTCGTGTTCTCAACAAGATCGACCTGGTGCCTGAGGACCAAGCCGACAATCTTGTACGGCGCTTCGCGGCAACTGCCGTCAGCGCGGTTGACCGCAGCGGGCTTGAGACGTTGGTCAACACGGCTGAGAAACACCTGGGAGGAAGTAGCTTCAGCCCACGTTACACGACGCCCACCTTATCTGGCTGAGGGTCTGCTTGCTATTATTCCGGCATCTCTGATGCATCTCTTAACCGCCATGGCGAATCCCGTTTCTAGTTTTCTACGCAAACTCAAGTATGGAGACGATGTAATTGTCGTCTCGGGGCTTCCCCGTTCGGGCACCTCGATGATGATGAAGATGCTCGACGCCGCCGCATTGTCAATTATGACCGACAACGAGCGCGCTGCGGATGAGGACAACCCCAAGGGCTACTTCGAGTACGCGCGGGTCAAGGACCTAAAAGATGAAGCGGACAAGTCGTGGGTGCGCGAGGCGCGCGGCCAAGTGCTAAAAGTTATTTCCCATCTTCTGGAAACTCTGCCGGATGAAAACTTCTACCGCGTTATCTTGGTGCGTCGCGATTTCGACGAAATTATTGCCTCACAGAACAAGATGTTGGAGCGCCGCGGCGAGGAAAACCAGGTTGCTGACTCAACAGTCAAAGAGGCATATATACGCCATCTCGTTGACATTCGCTACATGGTGCGCAGGCGCCCCAATTTCGAAATGATCGAGGTCCAATTTATGCAAGCGATGGAAGCACCGCGGATTTTTGCCACCGACGTCAATAAGTTCCTTGGCGGGAACCTCGATGTTGAGTCGATGATGGCTGTAGTCGACCTTGAGCTGTACCGCAATCGAAAACGAGACGTCCGTGCCGATACAAGTTCGTCATAGAAGTTGACAACTGCATCCATTGTTCAGAATAGGCTTAATACTGCTCGCGGTTTCGGCGACGCTGCTGGACCTTCAGGTTAAGGAACTCGACAAACACCGAGAAGCCCATCGCGAAGTAGATGTAACCCTTAGGAATATGGAAGCCAGCACCGTCCGCGACTAGTGACATACCGATCAAGAGAAGGAAACCAAGTGCCAACATCTTGACTGTTGGATGGCGCTCGACGAAATTCGCAACTGGACTCGCCGCAATCAACATTATGCCGACCGCGATGATCACCGCTGCAACCATGATACGGACGTCATCCACCATACCCACAGCAGTAATGACGGAATCGAGAGAAAATACGATATCAAGAATCATTATCTGGGCGATCACTAGGGCGAAAGATGCCACCGGCTTCGCGGTGGGGCCGTGACCATCACCTTCGATATTTTCATGGATTTCGTGCGTTGCCTTCCCTAGCAGAAATAAGCCACCAAATAAGAGGATCAAATCGCGCCCCGACACACCATGCTCGCCGAAGCTGAATAGCGGCGTCGTCAGCCGCGCAATCCAGACAATCAGTATCAGCATGGCGATCCTCATCAGCATCGCCATGGACAAACCTAAGGTGCGGGCACGAGCCTGCTGCCCTTTCTCTAATTTGCCTGCGAGCAACGAGATAAAAACGATGTTGTCTATCCCGAGGACAACCTCAAGAACCGTCAACGTGATTAGGGCAATCCAGGCGTCTGGGCTCGTCAGAAGTTCCATAGCATATAGGGGCTCAACAATTTAAAGCTTGTGCTGTAATCCAGCTTAGCAGTCTCAACTGGGTAGCCCACATCTAGGGTGCGCCATGAAAATGCCTGTGAGGAGCAGAAAGGGTTCGGCCCCCCCATCGTGGGCGCATGGGGGCAATGGTCTGTTAAGCACGTGAGCGCCGCGCAGAAGCCTTCTGCTAAAAATGGCACTATCGACGACGGCCCGTCGGGCCATTGTCCCAGTCCTGAGCGCTCGAAATATCCGGATAGCCCCATTGCTCCCCATTCCAACCTTGGAAGCCTTCCATTCGGAATGCCCAGAAGCCACTCGTTGAATCCGAAGCCACGATCAAACCATCGGCGTTGCGCACGTCCACACCGAAATTCCCATTGAACACCGGAGTGAAGTCCTCGTTAAGAGGACCAAGGTAGGTGTCATACCAAGCAACGGTCACCGGGTTCTTGGGGTCCATAAGGCTGAAGATCTGCACGCCATCCACGTAGCCAGAAACAAACACATATGGCCAGCGGACCTCGTGATTGTGCACTAGGTGCTTCCAATTGGCTGTCCAGGCTCCAATCGGAGAGCGTATGTTTTGTCGTTCACCGTCAAGCGCCGGTTGAAGGTCGAAGATTCGCAACGGCGCGTATTGGTACTCGGTTTCGGCGACTACGTAGCGACCATCAGGGGACGGCGTAAAAGTGTGCCCAAAGGTAATTCCAGTGGCTCCAACAATCGACGCGATCAAAACAGGGGTCTCGAGATCACTAACATCATAGACGTAGTAACCACCTGTACCGCCACCGTAAAACCGGTCGGATTCGGTGTCGGGATGATAGCCAACGTACATGTCGTGGTAGCCACGGAAGTCACCACCATCCGTGCCGACAGGAACGGTAGCCACTAGGGCCTCGTCAGCACGACCTTGGACGACGTAACCAAGATCGTAGACATGAGCATACGGGCCACGCACGGTGGTAAATAACAGCACCCGACCGTTGCTGTGCTTGTAGATGAAGATATTGTGGAAACCACCTGGATGGTCTGGTGCCCGTATGCGGCCCACTTCCGTTACAGACGATGGGTCCGGAAGCCCAGTAACATCAAGGACTACTGCACCGAGGTCAGCGTCTGGTCCTCCCTGAGAAAACTGTAGCGATTGCACTACGTAGTAGCGACCGTCCCACTTGAAGTGTTTGACGTCCATGCCTCCACTGCCCTGGTGGAGGTCATCGTTCTCAATGCGCCAGCGGTAGACCACCTCTGGCTGATGCGGATTGGAAAGGTTGATGATGTCGGTGCCCCTTTCACCATCGAAAAATTTGACCCGTCCGACATACGCGTAGGGCCGCTCGAGTTCCTGTTCAATGTCAATATCTGCAACTGATAAACGTGGTCCAAGTGGCAAATGAGAAACCACTTCAATGTTGTCACTGCCACGCTTTTGGGGTGTCCATTGCTGCACCGCTGGAGTCGCGGATGTAAGCAAGAAAATGGCAATACCAGTGAATCTTGATACCCGGCCGATGTTCATTTTCAACCTCTTTAGAGAAAGATGAGAATTCCCAGAACTTTAACGGTCATGCAATGCTAGCTCCAGTGATCAGCGTTGTTTGCACGGGAGAAACGTCCAGAAGGCAAGTCGGCATCCACAGCAGAACCACTTAATACCTTCGAGTAGAATCTACTGGAGGCCACGGGTTGAGAGTTGTATAAACAACCCGCCTAATGGGAACTTGCCTGAGTTTGTTCTCACATACTCACAGCTTTTATGCCACAACTAGCTCTCGGGGGAGACAGAATGAGAAAGATTTCTATTTTCGTGTTGCTTGTGACGCTGGTCACAACAACTACACCTGCGCAAGAATCCCAGGAATCCTCGGATCAAGGCAGGATGTTTGTCCTGATGAACTACGTGACCATCAAGCACGGCATGGAACAAGCTTTCATGGCGGCTATGGCTGATCACCTTGAGTGGCACAAGAGCACTAACGATACCCACTACTACAGCGCCGGGCAGGTGATTACGGGGCCTCGAACGGGACAATTCGTCTGGGCAGCAGGTCCGCTAACAGGAGCCATGCTCGATGACTACAGAACATTCGAAGAAACCGACGTGGCAGATTGGAGTAATCGTGGTGGGATGCAATATATCGACGGCATCGAAACCCAGATCTACGGGACGATTCCAGGGCTTGATAACCCCCCGCCAGCGGACCACCAAGCAGCTATGGTTAATGTCTACGAAATTGACATCGAGTTTCCAGAAATAACCTCGTTCATGCAGTCAGTGGAACAACTTGAAGCTCTAGAGGCTGAAGTCGGCCATGACGACTATCATATGTGGATGGAGGTAGTGTCTGGCGACAGCCTCGCTAAGCGCCACTACGTGCAATGGGTGGAAGGATGGGACGACATGCCTGGAGTCGACCCAGTTCGTGAGGCTGAGCTTGCAAACGCTGCAGGAGGGGAAGAAGCCTACGTGAGGCTCCGGGAGAACATGTTACGCAGCGTCAAAAAGGCAACCATTCACACCATCCAGAATCTGCCAGATTTGAGCTTTCTGCCCGAAGCTCAGTAACACACGATTATCACAGGTACTTTGTAGCAGTAGCATTATTCCGCTCGGGTGCGCACCTTAGAACACCAAGCTTTTATGGCGGTCCCTTCACTTCCCTGATATGAGGAGAACACCCATGACTCGCAAACTCCCCTTGCTCGTTTTCTTGGCGATAGTGACCGTCGCTGGATCGACCACAACGGCATCTTCGTCGCCTCCTGAAATCACATTGCCAACAACCAGCCAGCAAACAGGTGCCTACGATGCTGCCCGGCCATTTGGCACCCTGAGGCAACAGGCAAAGATTCAACAGGAGTGGGTTCGAGAGCGACTCGAAATCAACCTACCGCGAATTATGCGGGAGCAGGGCGTCGACATGTGGATCATGTCCATGCGCGAGTACAACGAAGACCCAGTATTCCGCGCCTTGGTCTCCCCTACCAGTTTCGCGGCACGGCGCCGCACTATCTATGTGTTTTTCGACCGAGGGGTCAGTGAAGGTGTGGAACGACTGGCGCTTGGCGGCGGTTCACAGGGTGGTCTATACGAAGCATTTCGAACGAACTTGTCGACTTCAACGACCCAGCAGGCAGAGTTGTGGGGAGCGGGTCAGTGGCGCTTGCTAGCGCAGCTGGTAAGCGAGCGCGATCCTCAGGTCATCGCCGTCAATATCGATCACGAGCACAACTTCGCGGACGGTCTGACCGCTGGTGAGTGGGAACAGATGGCCGAGGCCCTAGGCCAAGATTACGCCTCCAGAGTGGTGAGAAACCCCCGGTTAGCGATCGACTATCTCGCGATGCGGGTGCCAGGAATGACTCCGTATTATCGTCGCTTACAGTCGATTGTCCACGAAGTCATCTCAGCAGCTTTTTCCAATTTGGTCATCGAGCCTGGAGTAACAACCACCGATGACGTTGTCTGGTGGATGCGCCAGCGGGTCAATGACATGGGGCTGGGAACATGGTTCCAACCTTCGGTTAGCATCCAACGACAGGGGGGCACTGGTGGCCTCGACACAAACCCGGTGATTGAACGGGGCGATGTGTTGCACTGCGATTTCGGTATTACAGCGATGCGCTTGAATACTGATACCCAGCACATGGGCTACGTGCTGAGAGAAGGCGAGACCGAGACGCCTGCAGGGTTGCAGGTCGCACTCGACAATGCCAAGCGTCTACAAGACATCCTCATGGAAGAGATCAAGGTCGGTCTTAGCGGCAACGAGATCCTAACGTTAGTGCTCAATCGTATGAACGCCGAAGGGCTAAACGGCACGATGTACACACATCCAATCGGCGACCATGGCCATGGGGCAGGGCCACTAATCGGTTTGTGGGATTACCAAGAGAACGTGCCGGGACGCGGTGATGTACCGGTAATACCCAGCATGTGGTTTTCAACCGAGTTGCAGGTGACAACTCCGGTTCCGGAATGGGGCAACCAAGCAGTGCGCATGGCGATGGAAGAAGAAGCAGAGGTTACAGTCGACGGACGCACAAGGTGGATGCTTCGCCGCCAAAGCGAATTTCATTTGATCTATTGAGCGACCGGGTTCCAGTTCCGTTACTTGAATAGTTCGCATGGCAAACAGCAGAACAATCAAATCCGGGCCGTGGCAACTGGTCATTTAATGTGAGGTGAAACGGCTGCGGGCTGTACCCTATTGCTCCCGCTCGCCTTTGAAAGTGCCAGGGCCAAGCTGGCCAATTAAACTGACGGCGTGCCCCTATCGTCGCAACACCTCTCCTGACATCGACCCTGTCATCTCTTCTTCACGAAGCGCCAACTCCCCATTCACCAGCACGTGTACAACCCCCTCGGAGTATTGGTGTGGATCGGTATAGGTAGCGCGGTCTCTGATGCGATCGAGATCAAAAACTACAACGTCGGCGTAAGCCCCGGGGCGCAGCGTGCCGCGGTCGCGAATCCGAAACGCCGTCGCCGGTAGGCTAGTCATACTTCGAATCGCCTGCTCCAGGGAGACAACATTATCCTCAAGAACATATTTGCGAATCTTGCGCGTAAAACTTCCGTAGGCGCGCGGATGCGGCTTGGCGGCACCGAAACGCGGCACGCCTCCATCGGAGGAGGTCATGGTCCAAGACTGCACCATAAAGGCGTGAAGGTCATCAGAGTGCATGTTGTAGGAAATAATGCTGCCTGCCCCACCACTTGTCAGCAGTTCAATAGCAATATCGATCGGATCCACATCTTGCTCGCCGGCAAGATCCTCCAGCGTGCGGCCTTCGATTTCGGGGCCTCCGCCCGTGAACTGGAGTCGATCAGCGCCCCCGCGGCGGGCTAAGTTCCCGACCATAGCTTCACGGATACGTATCCGCGTCTCCAATTCCGCAAAGCGTCCAGCGAGCGCATCAGCTCCGCCGGCTTGGGACCAGCGCGGTAACAACGCGGCACTCAAACCGGTGCTTGAAGCCTCGTACGGATACTGGTCAGCATACATCTCGACGCCTTCGTTACGGGCTTGTGAGATATGTTCGATAACGGTACGCGATTCACCCCATACGTTGGGACCGAGCGCCTTGATGTGAGTAACAACGCCCGGTATACCCACCTTACGTGCCACCTCGATGACCTCGTCAACCGCTGCGACAAGGCCAATCGAATAGTCCGCTTCATCCCTTATATGGCTAGCATAAACACCACCATATTCAGCTGCGACTTCAGCCAGGGTGATCACTTCGGAGAGTTCGGCGTAGCTCCCTGGGGTGTAAAAAAGTCCGCTCGAAAGTCCAAAGGCCCCCGCGTCCATGCCAACGCGCACAATATCGCGCATGCGGTTCAGTTCTTCCGGCGTAGCCTGGCGATCCTCCATTCCTATGACAGTACGGCGCGTTGACCCGTGCCCCACCATTTGCGCCACATTGACACCAAGGCCGTGCTCACCAAGCGCGTATCGCTGCTCTTGAATCTCAGGGCTGCGACCATCGGGGTTAACAACGACCGTTGTGAGACCTTGAGTAATCAGTGTCTTAGCAGCACTTCGATCTGGTGCTATGAGTCCTTCGGCAGCGTGCGAATGAACATCGATGAAGCCTGGCGTGACGTACAGGCCCGTTGCGTCGAGTACGACCGGAGCACTGGCTTCCGAGAGATCATCGATCAACAAGACGCGATCTCTAGAGATCCCAACGTCGGCGACAAACCAGGGGTTTCCTGTGCCGTCGAGAATTCTGCCGCCGCTGATGATGACGTCGTAGTCTTGTTGCCGCCCTTCCGACGCGAGCGCGCCCGCAGTCAATGCAGCAACCAGAAGAACTGTAACGGAAATGTTTCGAGCGTTGCTCACGGTCACCGTCGTCTCTTGTCGGGAATCTCGCTGCTTGTGCCCCGGCAATCTATCTCGGCATCTCCACCTTCTCAATGTCATTGATCTGCTTCCACCTCTACCTAATGAGGCACCACAACGCGACGACCAGCCTGCGAGGACAAGACAACGAGGGTAGAATGGCGCTTTCTGCTCACCACGCATCGGGTTCTTCGGAGGTGCCGAGCTGCGATGAAGCACAATGGAATCGCGGTCATCGATTTCGGTGGGCAGTATGCTCACCTGATTGCTACCAAGGTTCGGCGCCATGGCGTCCTTGCCGAAATTCGCCAGCCAGAAGACCCAATTGAGGCCTTCGAGGGTTTTAAAGGGATCATTATCTCGGGTAGCCCCAGCCTTGCCTCGCACGGCGAAGATTCCGAATACACCCATGCCATCTACGACCTCGACGTACCTATTATCGGCTTCTGTTTCGGACACCAAGAAATCGCCCGTCACTATGATGGCGAGGTCATCCATGGGGGTCGAGAATGGGGCAAAGTGAATCTGCATCTCACCGGCGAACATCCATTGTTTGCCGGCCTAGGTCCAGTCGAGCAAGTCTTCATGAGTCACTACGATTCGATAGCGAGCGTTGGGGCCGATTTCCAGGAACTCGGCTACAGTAAAGCCACCGAAGGGAGCGAGGGTCACCGTTTCGCGGCGATCGGCTCCGACACACTGCGTCGATACGGCCTGCAGTTTCACCCTGAAGTTGACGATACTGTGCACGGAGACCGGATGATCGCCAACTTCGTGCTCGATATCTGCGAATGCAAACGATCGTGGACGATGGAAGGCTACGTCGATGAAACATCCGAACATCTCAGGCGACAGGTGGGCGAGGGGTCGGTTTTCCTGCTCGCGTCAGGCGGCGTCGACTCAACTGTGGCCGCGGTTCTAATCGCTAACGCTTTGAGCCCTGAGCATCTCCAATTACTGCACATCGACAACGGCTTAATGCGTAAGAATGAAAGTGCCGAAGTCGTTGAATACTTCAAAGAGATCGGCCTCGGTGAAAATCTCGCGTTCGTTGATGCAACG
>CEQF01071248.1_pt1 | contig 13239 bp, 10 predicted proteins | sample 530821 | NCBI WGS metagenome assembly CEQF01 (sample SAMEA2621003, study PRJEB7988) | marine metagenome | isolation source: saline water (ENVO:00002010), including
TCGCGACGTGAGTTGCTCGGCCGCACCCAGGCCAATCAGCAACAACCGCCCCGCGGCGAGCCCCGGCACGTCCGCCAGGAGGTGAGATCCGGAGAGCTTGCCGGTGAGGTCGCCGGAGGCGACCAGTCGGGAGATGGCCCCGCCGAGGGCCTCGTCAAGATCGGACAGGGGCGAGTCGAGTTCGCCGGAAGAATCGGTTGTGCTGTAACCGACGATCAGCCAGTCGGCTTCGATTGTCGTCAGCGGGCCGCTTGTCGAGGAGATGTCCATTTCGAGGTCTTCTTGGGGTCGAGGGATTTACCGCCGCAATTGGACTGGAAGCGGTTGGAAGCCGCAAGCCGTGCCGAATTGCAACCCGGCTTCCCCGCTGGAAATGCGTCACCGCGAGTCATATCATCGTGAGAACTCTGTTTCTCCAGACGTGCACTCGAGACGCCACGATGCCGACGATCAAGTTCACCCGGGAAAAGAAGTCCGTCGAAGTCGAGTCGGGCCAGAAGATCCGCAACGTGGCCCTGCAGGAGGGTATCGAGGTCTACCCGTGGATGCACCGTGTGCTGCACTGTCCGGGGCTGGGCATGTGCACCAGTTGTCGCGTGAGGATCAAGAAGGAAAACAACGCTCATTGCGCCAAGCCGTCGTTGTGGGAGAAGCTCAACATGTTTCTGAACCCGTTGAGCTTCTTTGCCCGGCTGGATTCCGGTGACCCCGAAACGCTCCGGTTGAGCTGTCAGACCAGGGTGCACGGGGATGGTGAGATCGAGGTTGAGACACAGCCGGAGTTCAATTGGCACGGCGAAAAATTCTGGAGCTAGCCGGGGTGGGCGGCCATGCGTGACATCCGGATTGCCGCTGCGCAGTTCGAACATCGCGACGGTGACAAGGCTTTCAACCTTGACCGAATCGACCACCTGACGGGTCTCGCGGTCGAAGCCGGGGCCGAGGTTGTCAGTTTTCACGAGGGGGCCATCACCGCCTACAGTTACCTGCAGGCGGCGACGCGGGACGAGTTGTTGGAGGTGGCCGAGCCGGTTCCCGACGGACCCAGTTGCCGAACCCTGGCAGGCATCTCGGCCCGCCATGGTGTGCCGGTGTTGGCCGGGCTGGTCGAATGCGACGGCGACAGCATCTACAACACCTACCTCTGCATGACCCCCGACGGCCCCGCTGCCCGTTTCCGGAAGCTCCACGCGTTCCTCAACCCCCACCTTTCCAGCGGCAGCGAGTACTGTGTTTTTGACCTGCTGGGTTGCCGGGTGGGGATCCTGATCTGCTACGACAACAACCTGGTCGAGAACGTCCGGATCACAGCCCTGATGGGGGCCGAGATCATTTTCATGCCCCACGTGACCGGTTGCCTGCCGTCGGTGATGCCGGGCCGCGGGCTGGTCGATCCCGACCTGTGGGCCAATCGTGACAACGACCCCGTCAGCCTGCGACAGGAACTCGACGGCCCCAAGGGCCGGGGCTGGTTGATGAGGTGGCTGCCGGCACGGGCTTACGACAACGGCGTCTACGCGGTCTTCACCAACCCGATCGGGATGGATGGTGGCGAGGTCCGCAACGGCAACGCGATGGTGCTTGATCCGTTTGGCGAGGTGATTGCCGAGTGCCGACGGCTGGGAGATGACATCTGCGTGGCGCTGTGCACCGACGAAAAGATCGGTGTTTCAAGTGGTCAGAGGTACCTGCGGGCGAGGCGACCGGATTTGTACGGGAAACTGGTCGAAACGCCGGAATTGCCGCCAGAAACGGCTCCAGGCTGGGAGCGAAAACGGCCTGCCGACGGTTGAGTCCCGAGAGGGTGATCTCCGTTTTCCCGTGGCGAAAAGGTCCGATTTCGCAGTCCGAAGACCGGGGTGGCGAGCCGGCCATTGCGGGACTAGACTGGACTGCTCGTCCGGACGACTGAATTCGGACGTCGAATTCTGGACTCGAGGTGTGCGCCGATGCGACCTGTCACGTGGAAAGTCGCCGTGTTGCTGGCCGCCGTTGTGCTATGTCCGCTGAATGGGTGGGCACAGGACGCCGGCGACAAGACGGCCGAGGGCGATTCGAAGCCGGTCAGTTTCTATCGCCAGGTGCGGCCGATTCTCCAGCGGCACTGTTCGGGATGCCACTTCCCCGCCAAGAAGAGCGGGAAGTTGTTGTTGACCAGTTATGCCGATTTCAAGAAGGGTGGCGAGAACGGCGCGACTTTCGCACCAGGCAATCCGACCGAGAGCCTGATCCTGGATTACATCTCCGGTGATGACCCGGCGATGCCCCTGGGAGCTGATCCGCTTGATCCGCGACAGATTGACGTGATTTCGAGGTGGATCGCCCAGGGAGGCAAGGACGACACCCCGCCGGCGGTCAAGGACAACATCAGCGCCGAGAATCCGCCCAAGTACGCGTTGCCACCGGTCATCACCGCGTTGGCCTACACGCCTGACAGCAAGACGCTGGTGATCAGTGGTTACCGTGAGATCCTGCTGCACGCCGCCGATGGCAGTGCTTCGGTCGGTCGGCTGGTCGGCCGCTCGCAGCGTATCGAATCTGTGGCGGTCTCACCCGACGGCAAGCTGATCGCTGCCACCGGCGGAACGCCGGCACTGTTCGGCGAAGTGCAGTTCTGGGATGCGGCCACCAGGAAACTGGTTCGCTCGATCACCGTCAGCTACGACACGCTCTTTGGCGCCAGCTTCTCGGCGGACAGCAAGAAGTTCGCTTTCGGAGGGGCCGACAACGGTGTGCGGGTGCTCAACGTTGCCGACGGCAAACAGGTGATGCGAATGGACGCCCACTCCGACTGGTCCTTTGCCGCCACGTTCTCCGTCAAGGGCACGCACGTGGTCTCGATCAGTCGTGACCGCGCGATGAAGCTCTCGATCGTCGAAAGCGGACAGTTCGTTGACAACGTGACCAGCATCACCCCCGGGGCCCTGAAGGGTGGACTGATGGCTGTCCAGCTGCGTCCCGGACAGGAGCAGGTGCTGACCGGCGGCTCCGACGGCACCCCCAAGCTCTACAAGATCTTCCGCACACGCAAGCGGATCATCGGTGACGATTTCAATCACATCCGCAGTTTCAAGCCGATGCCCGGACGCATTTTTGACCTGCAGTTCAGCCCCGATGGCAAGCAGTTCGTGGCCGTATCGAGCACGGGCATCAGCGGGGCGGCCCGGGTCTACACCGTTGGTGACTACGACACGCCGAACATCAACAACAAGGGCGGTCTGGGTGAAGTCCGCAAACAGATCGCCGCCCGATCGGCCAAGTCGAGGCTGGTGCACGAGCTGCCCGGCATCGATTCACCGGTTTTCGCCGTGGCCTACCGGCCCGATGGCCAGCAGATCGCCCTGGGCGGATTCGACGGCAAGATCCGACTCTATGACGTCAAGACCGGGAAACAGGTCAAGACGTTCGTCCCGGTCAAGGTGACGCCGACCGTCGCCGCGACAAGATAGCCCGCTCCGCATCCCACACGACTTCTCGAAAACAGACATTACTTACGGCCCCGCGGCTCGTCGAGCACCGGGACCCACGACACGAAAATGGTGAGACGAAACATGTCGACAGTCTCCGGACTTTTCCGATCGATCCCCCGTCACTTCCCGGCCGTGTTGGCCCTGGCCGTGTTGGCTTCTCCGTCGTTGTCGGCCGAGAAGGCCAAGCCCGCTGCCGGCAAGACGGCCGCTGTTCCGGTCGTCGAGAAGCTGACCGTCTACCCGTCCCGCCTGGAACTTTCGGGCAACCGCGACAGCCGACGACTGATTGTCAGCGGCACCGCCGCCGACGGGCGGGCGTTCGATCTCAGTGCTTTCATCAAGCTCGCCGCGGGCAGTGACCATGTTGCGATCGATCGCGACGGGTTCATCGTGCCGAAGAAGGCGGGCAAGACCACGGTCAAGGTCACGGTCGGAGCGAAGTCGGTCGACGTACCGGTCGAGATCAAGAACGTGACCAATCATCCGGTCAGTTTCATCCGCGATGTGATCCCGGCGATCAGCAAGATCGGCTGCAACGCCGGCACCTGCCACGGTGCACAGAAGGGCAAGCGGGGCTTCAAGCTGTCACTGCGGGGATACGACCCGCTGTACGACTACCGCGCACTGGTCGATGATCTGTCGGGCCGCCGGTTCAATCGGTCGCGTCCCGAGCAGAGCCTGATGCTCTTGAAGCCGACCCAGGGCGTTCCCCACGAAGGCGGATTCCTGTTCGACGAGAAATCCCGAACCTACTTGGTGTTGAAGCAGTGGATCGCCGAGGGCTGCCGTTTCGATTCGGCCAAGCGGGTATCCCGGATCGAAGTCTTTCCGAAGAAGCCGCTGCTGGAGACCACCGACAGCCAGCAGCAGTTGATCGTCATGGCCCATTTCTCCGATGGCACAAGCCGTGACGTGACCCGCGATGCGGTGTTCGAGACGAGTGACTTCGAGGTGGCCACGGTCAACAAGACCGGTCGCATCGACGCCGTGCGGCGCGGCGAAGCGGCGGCGCTGGTCCGCTACGAGGGTCTCTACGCGGCTGCCCCGGTTGCGATCATCGGTGACCGCGAGGGCTTTGCCTGGCAGGCGGGTCCGGAACGCAACTACATCGACAAGCTGGTCAACGCCAAGCTGCAGCGAATGAAGATCCTGCCCTCGGGCACCTGCAGCGATGCCGAGTTTCTGAGGCGGGCCTCGATCGATCTCACCGGCCTGCCGCCGACCGGCGAGCAGGTCAAGTTGTTCCTGGCTGACAAGCGGCCGACGAACGAGAAACGGAACGCGAAGATCGATCAGTTGATCGGCAGCCCGGAGTTCATCGAGCACTGGACGCTGAAGTGGTCGGACCTGCTGCTCTCCAACAGCAAGTTCATCACCGAGAAGGGATCGTGGGCCTTCCGCAATTGGATCCGTCGGGCGATTGCCACCAACATGGCTTTCGACAAGTTCGTCTACCAGCTGATGACGGCCAACGGAAGCACCTTCGAGAATCCCGCGGCGAACTACTACCGCATCTCCCGGGAACCGAAGGTGGTGATGGAGAACATGACACAGGTCTTCATCGGGACCCGTTTCCAGTGCAACCAGTGTCATGACCACCCGTTCGAACGGTGGACGCAGCGACAGTATTACGAATTGTCAGCGTACTTTGCCGGAGTCGGCCGCAAGGCGGGACCGGTCAAGGGTGAAGAGATCATCTACTCGCTCACCACCCCGACCGACATCAAGCACCCCAGCACCGGCGAGACCATTCCCGCAGCGTTTCCGTTTTCGAGCGATCTCGACAAGAAGAACCCCGACCTGAGGGTTCGCCTGGCCGACTGGTTGACGTCGCCGAAGAATCCCTATTTCGCCAAGAGCATCGTCAACCGTTACTGGAGCTACCTCCACGGACGCGGCATCATTGACCCGGTCGACGACATCCGGGCCAGCAACCCGCCGTCCAACCCACCGCTGCTTGACGAGTTGTCTCGCCGGTTCATCGCCAACGGGTTCGACCTGAAGCGGCTCGTTCGGGAAATGGCACGCAGTGTGACCTACCAGCGGTCGTTTCGGCCGAACAAGTGGAACGACGACGATTCGCTGAATTTCTCGCATGCCTCACCGCGGCGACTGACCGCCGAACAACTGTTCGATGCCCTGCACGTGGCGACCGGTGCCCCGTGCCGGATTCCGGGTGTGCCGGTCGGGTTTCGGGCCAGCCAGATTCCCGACCCGAAGGTCAAAATCGGGTTTCTTGACATGTTCGGCCGGCCGCCTCGTGAAAGTCCCTGCGAATGCGAACGCAGCAGCGATGTCAGTCTCAGCCAGACGCTCAACATGATCAACGGGCCGACCGTCTCCGATGCGATCATTCATCCGGAAGGTCGAGTGGCGAAGTTGATTGCCGCCAAGGCCGACGACAGGACGATCGTCGTCGATGTTTACCTGGCGGTGATCTGCCGTCCGCCGACCGAGGCCGAGTTGAAACAGGGTGTGGCGTTCCTGGCCGAGGTGGGCAATCGCAGCGAGGCGGCCCAGGACCTGATGTGGGCGCTGATCAACAGTCCCGCGTTCCTGTTCAACAGGTGATGCGGGCAGATGTTCCGCCAGCCGCTTGGCCACACCGGCCTCGACGTCACCCGCCTGGGCTACGGCAGCATGGGACTGCGCGGCCCGAGGACGTGGGGTGTCCGGACGATCGATGATCCGACGGCCGAGATGATGCTCAATGCCGTGCTCGATGCCGGCATCAACTTCATCGACACGTCACCCGACTACGGGATCAGTGAAGAACGCATCGGGCGGTACATCAGCTCGAGACGCAGCGAATTCCACCTGGCCACCAAGTGCGGGTGTGTCTACACCCAGTGCGAGGATCACCTGGAACTGGATCACGTCTGGTCGAAGGAAGTGATCGAGCGGAACATCGAGACCAGTCTGAACCGGTTGCAGACCGACACGATCGATATCCTGCAGTTCCACGGTGGAGATGCGGAGACGCTCGTGCGGGCCGGACTGATCGATCTGCTGCGAGGTTTCCGTGACCAGGGCGTTGTGCGGCACATCGGGTCCTCCAGCAAGTTGCCCGATTTGCCGGCGCTGATCGATCTGGGAGTCTTCGATACCTTCCAGGTTCCCTATTCGTGCCTGGCACCCGAACACCATGACGGGATCACGCGAGCTGCCGAGACCGGAGCGGGGATCATTGTCCGGGGCGGGATCGCTCACGGAGGCCCCGACGCGGTGATCCGGCGTCCCGCACTCGACTCCGTCTGGGAACGAGCCGGGCTGGACGAATTGCTTGACGATGACATGTCGCGAGCCGAGTTGATACTGCGACAGACCCTGTCGCATCCGCACGCTCACACCATCATCGTCGGCACCTGTGATCCGGAGCACCTTGCCGAAAACATCCGCGCCCTCGACCGCGGGCCGTTGGCCGAGGACCTGCAGGCCGAAATCATTGGCCGGATCAGAAGCCTGGCGGACACTTCCACCTCCGGGTGAACCGGTGGTCGCGGACCGGACTCGAGCGTATGGCCAGAGTCATCTTGATCGAAGTGAGATCGGCCGATATCTTCCGCGCTCCGTGGACGTCGTCATCAGGCGAGGATTCAGGAGCAGAGGGTGATGGTGCGGTTGGTGATCGCCGTTCGAGTGGTCGCGCCGGTGGGCCGTCCCGCCGAGACTGTCGATGCGCTGGTCACCGATGGACTGCTGCCGCTGCTCGAACAGTTCGATTCGTTTCCCCAGTTGTCTCTCGCGTTCTCGGCCGGTGTCCCCGTCTGGGAACAGCTCGACCGTCGGCACCCCGAAGTGGCATCGCGAGTCGGTGAGCTGATCGGGACGGGGCAGATCGAACCACTGGGAGGACCGGCCTGCGACGTGGTGTTGGCCGCCGTGCCCGGCCGGGACCGGATCGGCCAGGTGATTGCTCAAGGCGATTGGTTGGAGACCCGCTGGGGCGTGCGACCCACCTGCGGCTGGGTGCCTCACCAGGTCTGGGAACCGACGATGGCCGACGATTTGGTTGAGGCGGGGCTGGAGTCCGTCATCCTGTTGCCGGATCCGACGGCGAAAAGTCGCTCGCGGCGCTCGATTCGGTCGGGATGGTTCTACACCGAATCCGACGGTCGACTGCTGGGCGTGCTGCCGGCCGACGAGACCCTCGCGGAACTGATGGCCGATGGCCGGGTGGATGATCTGCCCGGCCGGTTCGAAACGAATCACCATCAACTCGATGGTGGCCCGGTGGTCGTGGCAATGCTGTGGGGTGGTGACCGGCCGAGTGGTCGTCCCCTGGTGAGGCTGTTGAAGTGGCTGTCCGCCGGGGTCGACTGGGACCTGGTGACTCCGTCGGCCGCACTGGAGCAGACAGAGTCCCGCGGTCGTTACAGCCTGCCGGAGGTCGGAAAAACCGGTGGCCTTTGGCGATTGGAGCGAGACCGCGACCCGGTCGCCTCGAATCTTCACGCACGCTTGCTGGGTGTCAGTCGGAGGATTGACCGGTCCGGGGCGTCCCGGGATCTTCTGGATCCGGCACACCGTGCGGCCCGGTGGGGACTGTATCGGGCCCAGGGTGCCGCGGCATCGGAATCGAGCGGGGTGCCGCGGCCCGAGGCGCTGGCCGAAGCGAGACGGTTGTTGCTCGAGGCCGAGCGACTGGCCGATCGGCTCGACGATCGCCAGGCGGGGTGGGTTGATGTGACGGCTGCCGACTTCAGCCTCGAAGGACGGACCGAGGTGATGCTGCAGAGTGAGCGTTTGACGGCCTGGATTGACCCTGTGGTCGGACGTGGTTTGCACGAACTGGAGCTGCGAGATATCGGTTTGTCGTTGCCGTTGTTGACCGGGCATGCCGGAGACGGTACGTCCGGCGGACCACCCGCATGGTTGCTGAAACCCGGGTCAGACCGTGAGAATTTCATCGACGGATCCAGTCGGCTGGTTTCTGTGGCCCCCCGGGTGGGGCAAATCACCTTGGCACGTCCCGGAGGATCGGCCTGGTTGATCTGGGAATCGGACGAAGAGGCTGACGGACCACGGATGGACTGGCGGATCGGGATGGAAGCCGGCGAGGGCAGGCGGTTGTTGTTCGAGGGGTGCGTGGCGGGCCTCGAACCCCGTACGTACCACCACCTGGCGATCGAGATGCCGCTGGGAACCGGCTCGAAAGACGATTGCTACGGCTACGATCGCCAGGGCCGACGCCACGACCTGGAATCGATCAACGAACTGCCCGACGGTGACTGGATGGGACTGATCGAAGAGCAGACGGGTGTCGACTGGTCACTGGGGTGGTCTCCTGCCGCACCGGCGTGGCGGGTGCGGGGTGCGGCCACCGAGCTGATCGTGCCACACTGGAATTTCCAGGCCGATGAGGCGGGGCGATGGGAGTTCCGCATCGAGTTGACCGTCGACACGTCGGCCGCCCAGGCGAGACAACTGGGCCGCGCGGCCTAGACGGACAACGGCACCCGGATCATTCGCCTTCGATCTGTGAACTGTCGAACGCGACCTCGAAGATCGTGGTCACTCCCCGGCCGGAATCGCTGAATCCCTTGCGGATGTGGACTCGCCAGAGCAGGGGACCGGTCAGGTTGGCCAGTCCATCGGCGCCGGTCGGCACATACGTCTTGAACGACTCGCCCGGCTTCAGCACCTTGCCCTGGAGACCGTCGGAGGCCTGGCCTTTCCAGTTCCAGTTGCCGTCTTTTGGGTTGTCGTGCAACAGCGTGCAGTTGGTGTCGCTGACGGGCCGGACGAAGTTGTTGGCTAAGATCCGGTCGTTGTCGTACAGCCGCGACAGCATCAACGTGCGGTCCAGGGGTGCGATTTTCTGGTCGCCGGAGGCGTTTTCGAGTTTCAGCCACAACTTCAGGACCGGCCCGATCGATTCGCGAGTGCCTCCGGTGCCGAGTCGTTGGAACGGTTCAAACTCCAGTGGCTCGCGGCTGACTTTGAGCGGGGTCACATGGATGTGACCGAATTTCTGTCTTTGGCCCAGGGCCAGCGTGTGGCCGGTCGGCATCGGACTGTTGACGGCGACCAGTGTCAGCCTCTGTCCGCCAGCTGCCGCGGATTCCACCGGATCGGGCAGTCGTTCGAGGTTGTTCAGCGGAGCGTTCTGCAACTGGTAGAACAACCAGAAGCACGCCAGGGTGGCAGCACTGGCGTAGCTGAGCAGCAGGAGGAAGGCCTTCTTCGAGACCGTGTCGTTTCGCCTCAGCCGACTCACCCGCTCATCGGTTGGCTCATCCGCCCCGGCCGGTTCCGGCTCCAGGAAGACGGGTCCCGTTTCTGGCGGGTCCAGCCCGGGTTTCGACAGGGCGGGTTCCGCCTCCGAAGAAACCGCCTCGGGCTCCGAAGCGATCGGCTCGGGTTCCACAGTCTCGGGTGCCGGGTCGAGTTGCGTCGGGCTCTCCAGTGGGTCCGGCAGAAGCACGTTGGAGAGTGCTTCGGTTGCACTGAAGTCGTCCGGGTTGACGGGTGTCTCGTCAAAGATGCTGCTGGAGGCCGCGGCTTCAGAGGGATCCGTGTCGATGGGTGGGTCGGGCGAGGTGATCAGGGTGTCGTCGGATGTCTCGATCGGGAAATCTGGAGTTGTCAGGTGGTGTCCACAGTGGGGGCAGGCGACGACAACACCGGGGGTCTCGACCACCAGTCGGCCCTGGCATGCTCCGCAGGCAACTTCGAGAGACATTGTGGTGATGTCAGATGGGTTGGGGACCTGAAACCGTTGAGCGCGAGCTCCCGGCCGCGCCGCCCGCTCCGAAAAACGCCGAAAAATCTGGCTAGGTCCGACACCCGGCCAGTTCGGACCAGTCGATTGTCGCGGTGCCATCGGACGGACGCAAGTCGCGTTCTCCGTGAACGACATGCCCCAGCACATCGACGTTGCCGTAGTGTTCAATGGCCCGGGCGTTGGTTTCCAGCGAGCGATCCAACGGGTCGAGTGGATCGGGCTGGTTGAGTACCACGCCGGCGATCTGCAGGTCCCGGTTGCGGGCCGCGTCGATGGTCAACAGCGTGTGATTGATTGTCCCCAGGCTGTTTCGGGCAACGATCACCAATGGCCAGGCCAGGTCCGCCGCCAGGTCGACGATCGTCTCGGTGTCCGTCAGTGGGCACAGCAATCCGCCGACGCCTTCGACCAACAGGACCTCGACCTGCTTTTCCCACCACTCGGTTCCGGTCCTCAACAGCACCGGGTCGACCGTGCGGTTCTCCTGCCGGGCCGCTTCGGGAGGGGCCAGCGGGGCAGCGAAACGCTGCGGACAAATTCGCTCCTCAGGGAATCCTCCACCCACCGCTTCACCCAGTGCCACGACATCGGCCCACCGCCCGTCTTCGACTCCGCTGGCCGTCGGCTTGTAGGCACCCACGGCGACCCCTTGTGCCGACAGGTGTCGTGCAGCTATTGAAGTGACCCATGTTTTGCCGATACCGGTATCGGTTCCGGTAAAAAACAGCCCCTGCATCGTAGAATCCCACTCCTAATTGACCGGTTTCCGTCATTGGCATAGACTGAAATCTGCACGGCTGTCAAACCTGTGGGGTTGCGTGTCCCGATTTGGAACGGTCTACGAGGACCTTCGGCATGTCTACAGAATCTCTTCGGATCCGCGGGGGTGGGCGATTGGCTGCGTGGCTGGTCGTGGTGTCTGTCCTGTTCAATTCCGGGACGTTGCTGGCTCAGCAGGCCCGCAAGTCGACGGCCAAGGAGGACCACACGCTTGCCAGTGTCAGAGACAACTGGCCGATTCACATGACCTATTACCCGTCTCGGCTGAAGGAGAACGCGGCGGTCGTGGTGCTGTTGCACACCAAGGGAGGCAGCCGGCTGATCTGGACCCGCAAGGGAGGTCTGGCCGAGAGCCTGCAGAGCCAGGGTTTTGCCGTGATCGCCGCCGACCTGCGAAAGCACGGCCAGAGCAAGCCGACGGTGGGGGCCGTCAAGTCCGGCAAGAAGAAGGGCCGCAAGAAGGGTACGACCACCAACCTGACCAAGGGTGACTACGGCCGGATGATCACCAGCGACATGGAGGCGATCAAGAAGTTCGTCTACGCCGAGCACCAGAAGAAGCGTTTGAACATGCGGAAGATGGCGGTGGTCGGGGCGGAAATGAGCGGCCCGCTGGCGGTGGTCTTCGCTGCCAACGACTGGGCCAAGAAGCCTCACCGCGACGCACCCACCGTGGCTGCTCAGACCCCCCGTGGCCAGGATGTCAGGGCGTTGGTGTTGTTGAGTCCCCAGGGAAGCCTGCCCGGGTTGACCATCAATCGTTCGATGAAGTTCCTCAAGGGCAGGGTCGCCTTTTTGATCTGTGTCGGCAACCGCAAGGCGAAGGGTCCGCTGAAGAATGCCAACCAGGTCTACAACTACCTCAAGCCGATCTCCAAGGACGCCAGCAAGCGCGTCAACTGGATGAACCCCTTCCCGGTGCAGTTGCAGGGGACCGACCTGCTGGGCAAACAGCTCGGGGTCGAGAACGTGATCGTCGGGTTCTTGAAGAAGTACGTCGGCGAACTGAAGGATCCCTGGAGAGATCGCAAATCGAAGGCTTCCTGATAGGTTCGCCTACTGCACGGCCAGTTCGCTCTTCGCGTCGGTCCCGACCGCCACCGCCTTCATCTCGACGGTTGTCTCGGTTCGCTTCGCGAACTTCTCTCTCGGATCGGTCTGGCGTTTCTTGGATCGCGTGATCTTGACGTTCCAGCGGGCCAGTCCGAAGGGCACCTCGCGGCTGAGCCAGATTGTCGAGGAGTGGTCCGAGCGGCTGACCCGGCTCTGTAGTGTCTCGCCACCGAGCCACTTGATTGCGTTGACCGCTCCCAGGGCGTCGAGTTCCGGGTCCTCGGGCTGCCCCGTTTCGGGACGAAACGCCTTGTAGTGTTTCAGCAGCGAGATGGCCGGGTAGATCTGCAGGACCTTCGTCTTGATCGGTTCTTCCTTGCGGTTGCCCAGCTTGCGGTAGCCCCGGATGATCGGCAGGAACGATACGGGAATCCCGTCGGCGTCGACGCTGTTGTTGTTGATCAGTGTGCCGAAGATCCGGGCCTCGGGGATCAGCACCTTGTAGAGCCTGGCTCCACCGGGCCCGGTGTCGAGACCCTGTTCGCCGGGCTTGCCCGTCTCGACCTTGATTTCGATCCACCGGCAGTTCTCCTGCTTGCCACGGTACATCGCTCTCTTGTGTTCGGCGGGTGTCACCAGCGACTTGATCGTCACGTTCCGTCGCCAGTTGAAGGTCTTGTCGCCGGTGGCGTCGCCCGGACGGAACTCGACCTGCTTGTATTCCCCTTCATAACGCACCCACGTGCCCTCCTGTTCGGGCAGAGACCAGATCAGTCCCTGGGCGGACAGGAGGGATGGCGCGGCCAACAGGAAAGCCAGGGCCAGCAGGACCTGTGTGCGGATGATCATTCGCGGTGTGGAGGTGGTCATGAGTTGTCGTCCTCGAGGGATCCACAGCCAAGTCAGGCGGGTCGAATCTCGCACCGGGCTGTCAGCGATCCGGAGAGTCTCTGCCTGTTTGAAGTCTGCCACAACACCCGGGGGTGGGCAAGTTGCTTTCGGGTCCTCTGGGGGACCTGAACCGGGGGGCAACCGGATCGGTCGACCCAGATTCCCCTGCTTGCGGTACCCGAATCGGTCGGCTTATGCTGGTCGCACCGAATCTACCACCCATTCGGTCCCGGCTGGCCCGTTCGCCGAGGCCGATTCCGTTGACAGGAGGACCTGGTGATGGTGCTGCGAAATGTCCTGCGGTCGTTTCTGGTGATC
>CEQF01038151.1_pt1 | contig 13222 bp, 9 predicted proteins | sample 530821 | NCBI WGS metagenome assembly CEQF01 (sample SAMEA2621003, study PRJEB7988) | marine metagenome | isolation source: saline water (ENVO:00002010), including
TAGTTTTCATAGTACTAAAAAAATGGTGCTCTTAAAGTAACGATTAGCTCTAATTAAATTAATAATTTGTAACGGCCTTGAAAAAGGCCGTTTTTATTTGAAACTTTTTTGTTTTTATATCATTCTAATTATTGAATAATATTATGTAAGGAGATTAGTTAATGAGAAAAAATATAATAATTATATTTTCAATAATTTTATCAATTGGTTTTTCGCAAAAATCAATTGTCCACCAATTTAGTAAGACATTTGCTGATGTTGCGGAAAAAGTAAACCCTGCAGTAGTTACTATTTCTACAGATAAGGTAATCAAGATGGATAGGTTCAATCAGTATCCATTTAATCAATTTTTTGGGTGGGATAGAAGCCCGGATCAACAACAGGAGTATAGGACAAAAGCCCTTGGATCGGGGGTGATTGTAGATGCATCTAAAGGATATATTATAACTAATAATCATGTTGTTAATGATATGGATAAAATATCTGTCAAATTAATGGATAAGAGAATATTTGAAGCGACTATAGTTGGTTCAGATCCTAAATCTGACTTAGCGGTTTTACAAATAGAAGCGGATGATTTAACTCAAGTTGATATAGGAAATTCAGATAACTTACGTGTTGGTGAGTGGGTCATCGCGATTGGGAGTCCTTTTACTGATAACCTCAGCCATACTGTGACAGCCGGCATTATTAGCGCCATGGGTCGTAGTGATATAATATCTAGAGAAAACTATGAAGATTTTATACAGATTGATGCAGCAATCAATCCTGGAAATAGTGGTGGATCGTTAGTGAATTTGAATGGAGAACTGATAGGAATAAACACAGCAATAGCTACCGGTGGATATGAACGTTCAAATCGTGGAGTTGGATTTGCTATACCATCAAATATGGTATATAAAGTAATGAATGACCTTATTGATAGAGGATATGTCGTAAGAGGATGGCTTGGAGTTGCTATTCAAGAAATAGATGATTCATATGCGAAAGCATTAGGACTAGATACTCGAGATGGTGCTTTAATTAGTAATGTCGCCAATTCTAGCCCTGCAGATAATGCTGGATTAATAACAGGTGATGTAATCTTAGAATTCAATGATGTATCCATTAATAATTCAAGCCATTTAAAGAATGTTGTTTCATCCTCTGAGCCAGGAAAACGATATAAAGTAGACATTATCCGAGATGGAAGAAGAAAATCCATTTATGTAAAATTAGGAGAGTTACCAAATGAACCACAAATGGCTTTTATGTCCACAGATAAGTCCAGCACATTAGGTATCACTGTACAAGATCTTAATAGTTCATTACGGAAACATTATAATTTATCAACTAATGGTGATGGAGTTGTAGTCACCGAAATGGATAAGGATAGCGAGGCATATAGATCTGGTATTCGCGAAGGAGATATAATAATAAGAGTGGGTACAAACAATGTTCGTAATTCAAATGATTTTAAAGATTTAATAAGAACAAGCAGTAGAAAAAACACAGTATTATTACTTGTAAAGAGAAACGATATCTCAAGATTTTACGCTCTTGAAATTGATAATTAGTCAGATTTAATCCTCATATTTTAAATTTTCTTCTTCTAACTAATTGCGACCGAAGAGGAACGCTTATAAATTCCCAACCGATTATATATTGAATAATTGGATATATAGAATATGATTAAAAAAGTCGATCCTCAAGTTGATTTCATAAAGTTAGAGCATTCCGTTCTTGACTTTTGGGAAAAGAATGATATTTTCAATAAAAGAATTGCTTTAAATAAAGGCAAGCCACCCTGGAGCTTTATCGATGGTCCCATAACTGCAAATAACCCTATGGGTGTTCATCATGCATGGGGACGTACAATTAAAGATATGATGAACCGTTATAAGGCAATGAACGGTTTTGAACTACGTTATCAAAATGGATTTGATTGTCAGGGTCTATGGGTTGAAGTTGAAGTTGAAAAGGAGCTAGGATTTAAATCTAAACGAGATGTAGAAGAATATGGCATAGAAAAATTTGTAAATCTTTGTAAGGATAGAGTAAGAAAATATTCTGCGATTCAAACAGAACAATCAAAACGTTTAGGATATTGGATGGATTGGGATAATTCCTATTATACAATGTCTGATGAAAATAATTATACAATTTGGTCTATGCTTAAAAAGTTGTTTGAAGATGATAAAATTTATAGAGGAATGGATGTCGTTCCATGGTCTGGCAAATCGGGAACGTCTTATTCCCAAATGGAAATTATTGAAGGTCGAAAACTTGTTGCGCATGAATCAGTATTTGTTCGATTTCCTATTTTAGATAGAAAAAATGAATATTTACTTGTATGGACAACTACTCCATGGACATTAACATCAAATGTCATAGCTGCAGTAAATGTAAATCTTGAATATGTTAAGCTGCGTGCAGCTGATGGTTCATTATACTATTTCGCTAAAGAGAATCTTGAATTTCAACGATTAGAAAAACAGTTTTCAGATAAAAAGCAATGGATTGAAGGCGTCCCTAAACTAAAGACTATTTCACAAATTTTTAAAGAGCGTGGTGGCTATGAATTAGAGGGAACAGTTAAAGGATCTGAGCTTGTAGGTTTAAAATATTCTGGACCGTTTGATGATTTGGAAGCTCAGAGTGAACTAGGCGGCTATCCGTTTACAGATGATAAATTAAAGTCAAAAGGAATTAATGGAGTGAATACGCATCAGGTTATAGATGCAGGCAAAGACAGCATTGGAAATGATATTGTTGTTGCAGGTGAAGGGACAGGTATTGTTCATATGGCCCCGGGTTGTGGAGATGTTGATTATAAAATTGGAAAAAAATTGGGTTTTATCAATATTGCGCCATTGGATACTGAGGCAAAATTCATGGATAAATTTGGTTGGTTGTCAGGTCTAGTTGCTACAGAAAAAGAAACAATTAATAAAATCATTGTTGACTTAAAAGAAAGAGGGTTTCTTCTCTATTCAGAGCAGTATCCACATGTATATCCTCATTGCTGGAGATCTGGTGATGAATTAGTTTTTCGTATGGTTGATGAGTGGTACATAAATATGGATTGGCGTGATAGAATAAAAAAAGTAGTTGATCAAATAAACTGGATACCTGATTGGGGAAAAGATAGAGAACATGAATGGCTTGATAATATGGGTGACTGGATGATTTCAAAAAAAAGGTTCTGGGGTCTTGCTTTACCTATATGGGAATTTGAAGATGGTTCTTTTATGATCGTAGGATCAAAGGAGGAACTCAAAAATCTTGCTATTGAAGGCTGGAGCGAATTTGATGGGCAAAGTCCTCATAGGCCTTGGATTGATAAGGTAAAGATTAAACATCCGGAATCGGGATTAATAGGTACGAGGATATTGGATGTTGGTAATCCCTGGCTCGATGCAGGTATTGTTCCTTATTCTACACTTAATTATAATGATGATAAAGCTTATTGGGAAAAATGGTTTCCTGGAGATTTTGTTGTTGAGAGCTTTCCTGGCCAATTTAGAAATTGGTTTTATTCCTTACTTGCATTATCCACTGTTATGGAAGATAAAGCGCCTTTTAAAACCTTATTAGGCCATGCATTAGTTAAAGATGAGACAGGAAGAGATATGCATAAGTCATGGGGTAATGCTATATGGTTTGATGATGCTGCTGAAGAAATTGGTGTAGATGTTATGCGATGGATGTATGCAAATCAAAATATTGAACATAATTTACTTTTTGGTTATGGTCCAGCCAATGAGGTAAGAAGGAAACTATTAACTTTATGGAATGTATATTCATTTTTTGCTACGTACGCTGCCGTAGATAAATTTTCCCCACTGGACACAAATATTGAAGATAGTGACCTAACCTTACTTGATCAGTGGATACTAGCAAAATCAAATTTACTTGTAAAAGAAGCTATAAATGCTTTTGATAATTATCGGGTAGATAAGTTTATACAAAAATTTGAAAGATTTTTAGATGATCTATCAAATTGGTATATCAGACGCAATAGAAGAAGATTTTGGAAATCAGAGAATGATACGGATAAAAAAACAGCCTATCATACTTTATATCATGTTTTATTAACAAGTGTGAAAATTATTGCACCAATACTTCCATTTATATCAGAAAAAATCTATCAGAATTTGGTTTGTAATATTGATGATAAATTACCTGAAAGTGTTCATTTATGTGATTATCCAGTAATTGATGATAAAAAGATAGATCAAAAGATGATCGAACAAGTAGATACTATTAGAAAAATAGTGGAATTGGGCCGCTCAGCTAGAAATAAAGCTGAGTTAAAAATAAGACAGCCATTAAAAGAACTATGTTTTCATTTGAATGATAATAGTATTGAAGAATTTGTTATAGAAAATCAGAAAATCATTCTTGAAGAATTAAATGTTAAAAAAATAAAGTTTGTTAAATCCACTGATAAACTTATTGGATATGAAATTAAACCTAACCTTCCATTTATTGGTCAAGATCATGGGAAGGAATTGCCAAAAATTAAAGATGCAATATTAAAAATGGATTCAGATAAAATAGTTTCAGATCTTAATCAAGATGGTGAGGTTAAAATTCTGTTATCTTCAAATAGTATTATTCTTAAAAGAGATGCATTTTTAATTAATAAAAAATCTAAAAAAGGATATACCTCAGAATCCGATGGTAATATTACAGTTGGTCTTACAACTGAATTATCGGAAAAATTGATTCAAGAAGGAATTGCAAGAGATGTAATTCGACACGTGCAAATTATGAGGAAAAATGCTAATTTCGCCGTTGAAGATCGCATTAATATTTATGGATCTTTTAATGGACAAGTTGGAGATGCAATTAAAGCATATGAAGATTATTTTAAGAATGAGACATTAACAGTAAATATGATAGATGAATTTCAATCTAGTGAATATGAAGAATCTTTTGAAATTAAAGGTACTAATATAAAGATTGGTATAAATCGTATATAATTAAGAGATAAGGTGTTATATGGCAAAAAAGTATTCTAAAACAAAACTAAAGGTTTTCAAGGATTCCATAGAAAAACGAATGGAAGAAATAGCAAATGATATGGATGATTTACATGAAGGAATCCTGGATAATGGTTCTTCTGGAGGAGGGCTATCTCAAGAGTCCGTATATAGTGTTCACATGGCCGATGCAGGTACAGATTCATTTGAACAAGAAAAAAATTATAACTTGATGAGTCGAGAAAGTGATTATTATAAAAATCTTGAAATAGCTCTTGAAAGAATTGATGATGGAACGTTTGGAATGTGTAATATTTGTGAAGATTTGATTCCTGAAGAACGAATGATGGAAGTTCCTAATGCAACGAAATGCGTTAAGTGTAAAGAAAAAGATAAACTTGGGTTGATTTGAAGCTATTAATAGTGAATGCTGTAATTGTAGCTATTGATCAGCTAACAAAAGCAGTTGTTCGCAACAACATGTTTATTGGTGAGTCCAAACCAATCATCAATAATTTCTTTCATCTAACATATATAACAAATGATGGAATGGCTTTTGGATTAGATTTTCCAGGAGGAAACTTCTTATTTAATTTTGTTTCTATATCATTGACTATCTTTTTAATCTGGTATTATTGGCAGGAAAGAAATAGCAATATTATGCTTCGAATATCATTATTATGTATCCTTGCAGGAGCAATTGGTAATCTCATAGATAGAATTCTTTTTGGTACAGTGGTAGACTTTCTCGATTTTATGATAGGCGGATACCATTGGTATGTATTTAATATTGCAGATTCCTCAGTTACAGTTGGTATGTGTTTATATATTTTATTCTCAATTAAATATCAATCTAAAGCAAAACCTAAAATAATTACTGAATAGAAAATGTTCACATTAATTGTTCCAAATAGCATCAATATGCGGTTGGACAAATATTTATCTGAAAACTTAGACCAGCTTTCTCGATCTAAAATCCAAAATTTAATAAATGATGGAAAGGTTACTATTAATGGTGAAAAAGAAAAATCTAGTTACAGATTAAATGGGAATGAATCCATAGTGGTTTATGTAGATGCGGATGATAAATCGACTAATAATCATGTTGCACAAGAAATTCCACTCACAATAATCCATGAAGATGATGATATAATGATAATTGACAAACAAGCTGGACTAGTCGTGCACCCTGGTAAAGGAATGAATAATAATACGTTATTGAATGGTTTAATGTATTACACTTCATCATTATCAGATATTAATGGACCATCTAGATTAGGAATTGTTCATCGACTTGATAAAGATACGTCAGGTATTATGGTTATAGCGAAAACAAATTTTGCACATAAATATATTGCTGAACAGTTTGAAAAAAGGAGCGTTAAAAAAACATATGTAAGTCTTACATGGGGAATATGGGAATTAAGTGAGGGTAATATTGATAGGCCTATAAGAAGAAAACGATCTGATCCAACTGTCTTTACGGTTGATACAATGGGACGCAGCGCCTTTACGAGTTACAAAGTTGAGAATTCATGGAGATATATCTCGAAAGTACAGTTTAAACCAAAGACTGGACGTACACATCAAATTAGAGTACATTCTTCATTTATGGGGCACCCTATAATATCGGATAAGAAATATGGTGGTGGTGAAAATAGAGTTAAAGGATTTTTACCTGAAGTATCAAAGGAATTAAATAGTATTTTAAAAATATTTAATCGTCAAGCACTACATGCTTATAGTATTGAGTTTATTCATCCAAAAACAAAGGACAATGTCAAATATATCTCACCGCTTCCAAATGATTTTTCAGATGCAATTAATATATTAAGTGAAAAATATGGCTGATTCTTTTATAGATATTATAGATACATTTTTAATTACTCTTGAAAAAGAACGTAATTTTTCATTACATACCATCAAAGCTTATAAAAATGATTTAACACGTTTTAATCTATTTTTAAACCAAGGAAAAAGTAGAAATAAATTTAAGGAAATTAATCGAAATGATATTCGAAGATTTTTGGCAGATGAATATGAAAATGAATATACAAGTAAGACTGTTGCTCGTCGATTAGCAACAATAAAATCTTTTTTTAAGTATTTAGTAAAAGTAGAATTAATAGAAGACAATGTATCAATACATATCCATAGTCCTAAAGTACCAAAAAAGTTGCCAAATTTCATTGATAAAAACTTAATTGATGTACTAATGTCATCTCCACCACTAGGTACTCTTATTGGAGTACGAGACAGAGCCGTATTAGAGTTATTTTATAGTACGGGAGTTCGTTTAAGTGAACTTGTAAATATAAATATTGGCGATTTTCATATAGATAAAAAACTTGTTCGAGTTATTGGTAAGGGAAACAAAGAACGTATAATCCCTTATGGTAAAACTGCTGAAAGTGCCATAGAAAATTATTTGAAAATGCGAAATCTTTCATTTAAACCTGTTTTTGCAAGATCTCCTTTATTTGTAAATAGTAGTGAAAAACGTATTTCAAAACGTACTATCCAAAGAAGAATGAATAATTATATTAAACTTGTTGCTGATGGAAAGAGTGTTGGCCCGCACTTACTTAGACATACATTTGCAACGCACTTATTAGATAATGGAGCTGATATTAGAGCAGTGAAAGATCTTCTTGGCCATAGCAGTTTAAGTTCAACTCAAATTTATACGCATGTTTCTATTGATAAGTTAAAAAAAGATTATACTCAAGCACATCCACATGGGTAATTTATAATATGCAAAAAATAGCTATAAAAGAATTGGATAATTTCCATCGAAACCTACCTGTTAAGGAATTAGTAAATCATATTGTTCAAAATAAGGAAGGACGTACGGGTTTACGTGGAGCAGCAATGGTTGATACTGGAATTTATACTGGTCGTTCACCTAATGATAAATATTTTGTGGATGAACCTACTTCTAGAGATAAAATTTGGTGGGGTGCAGTAAATAGAAAAGTTGATGAAGATATTTTCGATGATTTATTTAATAAAGTTATTGATTATTATAATAATGGTGTGAGTAATTCATATATTTTTGATGGATTTGCAGGAGCAGATAAAACGTATCGTATAAATGTTAGGATTATAGCTAAAAAGGCATGGCAGGCCCACTTTGCGCACAATATGTTTATTAGGCCTGATCAGGATGAATTAAAAGCCTTTGATCCTGATTTTACAATAATAAATGCTTCTGATATTCAAAATGAAGATTTTCAAAAACATGGATTAAATTCAAAAACATTTGTTTTGTTTCATATTGGTCGCCGTATAGCAATAATCGGAGGTACAGAATATGGTGGTGAGATGAAAAAGGGTATTTTTTCAGTATTACATTATCTTCTTCCACAGCAGGGAGTCTTATCGATGCATTGTTCTGCTAATACGGATAATAATGGAGGTAATTCTGCTATATTTTTTGGTCTAAGTGGTACGGGAAAGACAACTTTATCAACCGACCCTGATAGACCGCTTATTGGAGATGATGAGCATGGTTGGTCTGATGATGGAATATTTAATTTTGAAGGTGGATGTTATGCTAAAGTAATTAATCTTAACCCGGAACATGAACCTGATATTTATAATGCAATTCGTGAAGGCGCTCTATTAGAAAATGTGGTTTATGATGAATCTTCTGGTCAAATTGATTTTTCAGATGATTCAAAAACACAAAATACTCGAGTATCGTATCCCCTTGAACATATAGAAAATTCTCTTTTATCACAGGGAAAGAATAGTACTGCTAGTCATCCAAAAAACATTATTTTTCTTGCTTGTGATGCCTATGGTGTTCTACCTCCAGTTTCAAAATTAACACCTGAGCAAGCAATGTATCATTTTATTAGTGGCTATACAGCAAAAGTCGCTGGTACAGAAAGAGGTATATTAGAACCTATTGCTACCTTTTCTCCATGTTTTGGTGGTCCTTTTCTAACATTGCATCCATTAGTATATGCTGAGCTATTAAAAGAAAAAATGAACAAATTTAATGTTCCTGCTTATTTAGTTAATACAGGTTGGGTTGGATGTAATGCTAGTTCAGGATCTTCAAGAATTTCACTGCCTTTGACTCGAAAAATTATTCATAAAATCTTAGATGGAACTATTCAGTCATGTAAATTCGAGATGGATCCTTTATTTGGATTTCATATCCCTACAAGGCTCGATGATATCGATACCAATCTATTAATACCAAAAAATATGTGGGAAGATGAAAAAGATTATTTTGTTGCAGCTAAAGAATTAATTGAAAAATTTCAAAATAATTTCTCTCAATATGATATAAATGATGAAAATGTAAGAAATGCTGGTCCTAAATATATTTAGTTATGTGGTTAACATTATAAATATTTTACTAGTACATTCGCCCTCAAATTAAATAGGAAGGTATATTATTTGAGTAATTTTACATTTACTTCTGAATCAGTTACTGAAGGTCATCCAGATAAAGTCTGTGATGCAATATCGGATGCTATAGTTGATAGTCTTTTATCAGAGGATAGAGAATCTCATATCGCATGTGAAACATTGGCAACAAAGAATTTGATAGTTGTTTCTGGAGAAGTCCGTTCTAAAGGTATTGTAGATATTGAAAATATCGTAAGGAATACACTTGAAGAGATAGGATACACAGATATTAATATAGGTATGGATAATAAATCTGTTGATATAATGATAAAGGTTCAAGAGCAAAGTACGGAAATTGCACAAGGCGTAGATCAATCAGAAGATCATGAGCAAGGCGCTGGTGATCAGGGATTAATGTTTGGATATGCTTGTAAAGAAACACCAGAATTAATGCCTATGCCAATTTATTTGGCTCATAGGCTAACTGAGCGTTTATCAAAATTAAGGAAAGATGGAACTCTACCTTGGCTTGGCCCTGATGGTAAATCTCAAGTTTCTGTTGATTATATAAATGGAAAACCTGCATCTATTTCTAAAATAGTTATTGCAACTCAACATGATGATATGCTTGATAAGTTTGATACTGAAGAAATGGAACACAATTTTGTTGAAGAAGAAGTAATTGAAAAGGTAATAAAACCTGTTCTAGAAAAATCTGGTTTAGAGAGCTCAGGTGGCTTTATAGTTAATGGAACCGGACGATTCGTTTTTGGAGGTCCAGATGCGGATACAGGATTAACTGGAAGAAAAATTATTGTTGATACTTATGGTGGATATGCACCACATGGTGGAGGTGCTTTTTCAGGTAAAGATCCTTCAAAAGTTGATAGATCAGCTGCTTATATGGCACGTTATATAGCAAAAAATATTGTTGCTGCTGATCTAGCAGATAATTGTGAAGTACAATTTTCATATAGTATTGGCGTTGCTGAACCAACTTCTTTTTATGTTAAATCTTTTAATACGGGAAAGATATCTGATGAAGAATTAACAAATCTGGCAAAAGAGATTTTCCCATTAAAACCTGGTGATATAATTTCTCATTTAGAACTTAAGTATCCACGATACAGACAAACGGCCTCTTATGGTCATTTTGGTAGAGAAGATGATTTATTTACATGGGAAAGAGTTGATATGGTAGATAAACTAAAGTCTGCCTTTAATGAAAGGAACATTTAATGGAAACTTTAACAAATGTTAAAAGAATTGTTGAAGATGTAGAATATAAAGTTGCGGATTTGAGTCTCGCAAACGATGGACGTAAAGCGCTAGATATTGCGGAAAAAGAGATGCCAGGGCTTATGTCTACTAGAAAAAAATATGGATCAGAGAAACCATTGTCAGGTAAAAAACTTACAGGATCTCTCCATATGACTGTTGAAACAGCAGTATTAATTGAAACTTTAGTTGAGTTGGGTGCTGATGTACGATGGGCAAGTTGTAATATTTTTTCAACACAGGATCATGCGGCTGCTTGTATAGCTGAATCTGGAACACCCGTTTATGCGTGGAAAGGGGAAAGTTTAGAAGAATACTGGTGGTGTACTTTGCAAGCGTTGACTTTTAATGGAAATGAAGGCCCTGATCTTATCGTAGATGATGGAGGAGATGCAACATTATTAATCCATAAAGGATATGAATTAGAAGAATATTTTGCGAAGAATAATAGCACACCTGAAATTACTACAACTGTAAAAGAAGAGCAGATTATTGAGAACTTACTTCGTGAGGTGTTAGATAAAGATCCAATGCATTGGCATAAAGTAGCAAAAAATATTATTGGAGTTTCTGAAGAAACAACTACTGGGGTTCATCGTCTACAACAAATGTCCAAAGATCAAACATTATTATTTCCTGCTTATAATGTAAATGATTCAGTTACAAAATCGAAGTTTGACAATATTTATGGTTGCAGAGAATCTTTAGCAGACGGTTTAAAACGTTCAATGGATGTTATGGTAGCAGGAAAAACTGTTTTGGTATGTGGTTATGGTGATGTTGGAAAAGGATGTGCTCAATCTATGAGAGGATATGGTGCAAGAGTTCTAGTTACTGAAATTGATCCTATATGTGCTCTGCAAGCTGCTATGGAAGGGTATGAGGTTGTTACAATGGATCAAGCTATTCCAGAAACAAATATTTTTATTACTACTACTGGAAATCGAGATGTAATTACTTTAGATCACATGAAAAAAATGAATGATCAAGCAATTGTTTGCAATATTGGTCATTTTGATAATGAAATACAAGTTGATAGATTGAACGAAGCATCCAATGTTCAAAGAGATACTATTAAACCCCAAGTAGACCGATACACTTTTAATGATGGTCATTCAGTATATTTACTTGCTGAAGGACGATTAATGAATCTTGGTTGTGCGACTGGTCATCCAAGCTTTGTTATGTCAAATTCTTTCACTAATCAGGTGCTAGCTCAAATAGCTTTGGCAAAAGAAAAACCAGAGCTTGGTGTATATATGCTTCCTAAGGAGCTAGATGAGGAGGTTGCACGATTACACCTTGATCATCTCGGTGTGACACTTACCGAGTTATCTGATGAACAAGCAGATTACATTGGTGTATCAAAATCAGGGCCATATAAGCCTGATCATTATAGGTATTAATTATTAGTTATATAACTCTGGTTATAACCAGAGGTTTTTTTTTGTGGTAAAGCTCATAAAAATTAGAGAATTTCTAGTGGCTTTAGCCGCGTATAAATGGAACGAGATTACCTCAGCAATTTACTGAATCTCTTTCGCAAGCGAATAAGTAAGATTTTCGTTTGTTTGCTTATCTTTGTTTTTTCGTCATGTGATTTTGATAGTCCAAGTAATTTTGTTATTCCCACGTGGTTTATTGATATAAAACTTCCTTTAGTATCAAAAACCTTTCCAATGGGTAATCTTGTTGATACTACTAACTTTATATATCCCACTGATGATTCGGTTGGATTTCAGCTAATATTTAAAGGAAACATTGATCCCCCAGTAGGTACAGAAGATCAAGATTTGTATGTTCCTTTTGAAGGAGGATATATAGAGCAGGCTATTCTCCCTGATACTATTGCCGGTATTAATGGAAGTTCCATTCCTATTGAGCCATTAACGCTTCCAATTGATCTGCGACAACTAGTGATATATAATAGTGAGATATATCCTGATACAACAAATTTAATAAATCCAATTACTGGAGAAATAGTTGCTGACTTTACACCATTTTCATTACCTATTAGTGAAACAAAGGTTATGGAATCAGCAACGTTTAATGAAGTTTTTGTTGAGCCAGTGAATACTGTATTATCTGCTATATTGGATTCTATAAATAATTTAGATGCTATCAGCCTCGGTTTATCATCTTTAATTGAAGGTATAGAACCGAGTATTATTACAAGTATAGATACATTATTTATAGCAGCTTCAAGCCAATTCAAATCCACTATCACAAATAATGGTTACCCGACAAATATAATTAATTATAGTTCAAGATTTATTGGAGGGACAGATGCTTTAAATGATACAATTGTTAGTCATGATACAACAACACTTGGTAGTATTTTAGAATCTGGTATTCTAAACCCAGGAATTTTTGATAATACTACTGATTTGGAGGGAGAAGGGTTAACAGAAAACTTAAAAATCACATCTTATTTCCAATTAGAACCATTACCTCCTGATACTTTTGTGACACTATATCCCACTGAGAATGATTCAATGTATATTGATTTTAAACTTATCTTTAATATCTCAGGTTTTGATAATGCTAAAGTATCTATTGATTCTGTGAATCTGGATTTGTCTGAACAGATGGAATCTATAAAAAGTCAATTA
>CEQF01025953.1_pt1 | contig 13207 bp, 8 predicted proteins | sample 530821 | NCBI WGS metagenome assembly CEQF01 (sample SAMEA2621003, study PRJEB7988) | marine metagenome | isolation source: saline water (ENVO:00002010), including
GAGTTATTAATATTTTTTCCATCTGTGAAGAGCTCATAACACAACGAAATCCCGTATTCTCCAAACTGGTATCTGGGCTCGTACGCATTCGCGCCGTGGGGCGATAACCTGAACAATATTGATCATTGCATAAAAATGATCCTCCACGGGTCACTCGTTTTGGTACGCTTGGCTCTAACGGATCATAACTTGAAAAGGGTCCGGTGGGATTTTTTTCACGACTTTTCATAGCGTAAGTGTTGGGCCGGTACCAATCCGCCACCCATTCCCATACATTTCCCGCCATATCATAAAAACCTATCTTGTTTGGTTTATACGCATAAACTGGATTAGTCTTTTCGTAGCCATCTGATCCTGAATTACTCACTGGGAAGACTCCTTGCCAAATATTCATTTCCCTACGATTTGTGACTCCCCCCTTTTTGGCTGCATATTCCCACTGAGCTTCAGTGGGCAAACTCATCCCTGCCCATTCGGAAAAAGCCAAAGCATCGTACCATGAAGTTTGGACCACCGGATGATCTCCTAAACCATTAATAGAAGATGTTTCACCGTAAGGATGTCTCCAATTAGAGTTGAGTGACCAGGTCCACCATCGAACTGGAGAATTGGCATTCGCCGGTGCAGAATGATTAATAAAAGTTAGAGAACCCGGTACCAGCATTTCCTTAGGTGGAGGTGGTGTGCCCGGAGGAACTTGGCTCATAATTTCTTCTAAAGAAGGCGCAACTTCAGCAGTTGTCTTATAATTTGTTTCATTTACGAATGTTGCGAATTGTTCATTGGTCACTGGTGTTTCAGACATCCAAAACCCATCCATTTTAACCGAATGAATTGGTTGCTCATCAGCACGAGCCATAGGGTCTTTACTGCCCATTTGGAAAGATCCACCAGGAATCCAAATCATAATTATTTCAGTTTCACCTACAGAAATTGGTATGCGCTTAATATCCATTTTAGAGCTACAGCCCGCAAGACATAGGATTAGAATAATTTTTTTCATCATATTACCATAATTAATCTAATGACAATCAATAATTGCACGAAACATATTGGTCTTTTTTTCCTGTTTCATAATTATCTTGGCAATTAAATTGGCGTTCTTTCTATTCCACAATGAGGAGGTAATTGTGAAAAAATTTATTTTATTCCTATCAGTAATTGGGTTCCTTTTTGGTAATTCCATCACAGACAGAACCAAATCCATGAAAAAGATGGATGGGTTTATTGATATGTATTGGGATAATAGTACAGGAAAACTATGGCTGGAAATATCAAAATTTGATCATGAAATATTATATGTGAATTCCCTTACTGCTGGCATTGGATCCAATGATATAGGCCTCGATAGAGGTCAATTAGGCAGCGATCGCATTGTTTATTTTCATCGAGTAGGGCCCAAAATACTATTGATCCAGCCCAATTATCGATATCGAGCTATTACGAATGATCACAATGAAAAAACATCTGTTGGGGATGGCTTTGCGAAATCCACTTTATGGGGATTTAAAGTTGAAGTTGAAGAAGAAGGTCGAGTTCTTGTAGATGCCACGGATTTCTTTCTTCAGGATGCCCATGGCATTGTGGCTCGTTTAAAAAATCAAAAGATGGGCAATTATAAAGTTGACAAAAGCCGCTCAGCTATTCACCTATCTGCAACGATGAATTTTCCACAGAATACGGAAGTGGAAGCGCTAATGACTTATACAGGTACGAATCCAGGAAGATATGTTCGCCAGGTTACACCAACACCGGAAGCTATAACTGTAAGATTACATCATTCGTTTGTAAAATTACCTGATAATAATTATAAACCGCGTAAACATGATCCTCGAGCCGGTTATGGGGCCATTTCATTTCAAGATTATGCTGTGCCATTAGATGAATCCATCTATATTCGCTATATAAGACGGCATCGTTTAGAAAAAAAGAACCCGCGAGCACGAAGAAGTGAAGCTGTCGAACCCATTGTCTATTATGTAGATCCAGGTGTTCCCGAACCGGTAAAAACAGCCATACTGGAAAGTGGACAATGGTGGGACCAAGCTTTTGCAGCTGCGGGATATAAAAATGCCTTCCAAGTAAAACTCCTTCCTGAGGGTGCTCACCCCATGGATGTTCGTTATAATATGATCCACTGGGTCCACCGGGCGACACGTGGCTGGTCATATGGCAGCTCAGTAGATGATCCTCGAACAGGTGAAATTATTAAAGGAAACGTTTCATTAGGATCTTTGAGATTAAGACAGGATTATTTAATTGCGACGGGATTACTTGCACCATACGAAGATGGTGAAAAAGTACCAGACTATATGCGTGAACTGGCTCTGGCGCGTGTAAGACAATTGGTTCCACACGAGATTGGTCATACCATTGGCCTTTCCCATAATTATATCGCCAGTACTGCAGGCCGTGCTTCTGTCATGGACTATCCCCACCCTACCATCACCTTAGATAATAATGGAAAAGTAGAATGGCGTAATGCTTATGATATTGGTATAGGTGAGTGGGATAAAGTTACAGTAGCATATGGTTATCAAGATTTTCCTGATGGTACCGATGAAAATGAGGCTCTAGAAGAAATAATACAGGATGGAATCAGACGCGGCTACACATTTATAACTGATCAAGATGCGAGACCTTTGGGTTCTGCCCACCCAACTGCTCATCTTTGGGATAATGGCAAAGACCCAGTATCAGAACTATCAAACTTGATGGCTGTACGTAAAGTAGCATTGGATAATTTTGGTGAAAACAATATAAGAAATGGGCAACCCTATAGTGATATTGAAGATGTACTGGTTCCTATATATTTTCTTCATCGCTACCAAATTGAAGGTGCATCCAAAGTAGTAGGCGGATTAAATTTTTCTTATGCACTCCGTGGTGACGGTCAAACGGTAACTGAATTTCTAGATTCTAAATTCCAGTTAAGTGCATTGGATGGTTTGATTGGTACACTTCAACCTGAAGCCTTAACCCTAAGAGAAGAACTATTAAAAAATATACCGCCAAGAGCTGCAGGACGAGGGCGAACAAGAGAATCATTCAATTCAAGGACCAGTGTAACATTTGACGGGGTGGGCCTTGCTGAAACTGCCGCTAACCTAACATGTAGAATGATCTTTCATCCAGCACGAGCTACACGCTTAGTGGAATACAATTCCAGGGACATGAATCAACCAGGACTTGAAAAAGTCTTAAGTCGGATAATTAATGGTACGTTATTAAGATCAACTCCATCAGGTTTGGCCGGTGAAATAAAGCGAAATGTTGATTTTGTGATTCTAGACCATTTGATGAGCCTGGCTATTAATAAAAATGCCTCGCCAGGCGCTCAATCTATATCAATGGCAATGGTGGGTAAACTTGAAGATCAATTAAAACGCACACGTGGAAAATCTGATCGTGAGAAAGCACATTCTTCTATGCTTCAAAAACGGATCAATTTATTTTTAAATAAACCCGACGATTATGAACCAGTAAAGGTTTTAACTGCGCCGCCCGGATCACCCATTGGCACAGAATTTGGATGTACATATGAAGACACATTCATAAATAATTCCAATTAATTAAAGAGGAGCCTCAAATGAAAAATAGATTTTTATTCATATTACTTATTCTGTCTTCCAGTCTATTTGCTGATGGTCTAGATATGAAAAAACTAAAGGCAATGAAAGCACGGGCAATTGGGCCCGGTGGGATGAGTGGCCGAGTGACTGCAATTGATGTGGTTCTTTCCAATACGGATGTTATCTACGTGGGCACTGCTTCTGGTGGCCTATGGAAGTCTGAAAGCGGTGGTATTAAATGGGAACCAATATTTGACGATCAAAAGGCTGCCTCTATTGGAGATGTCACTGTTGATCCAAATAACCCAGATGTTATCTGGGTAGGCACTGGTGAAGGAAACCCCAGGAATAGTCAATCTGCTGGATTTGGCGTCTATAAGAGTATTGATGGTGGAAAAAATTGGGATTTCAAAGGACTTGGTGAAACACGCAACATTCATCGTGTATTGATCAATCCCCATAATTCAGATGAAGTTTATGTAGGTGCTCAAGGTGCTGCATGGGGAGAAAGTGAACACCGTGGAGTATATAAGACATCAAATGGTGGTGATTCATGGGAAAAAGTTCTTTACATAGATGAAAAAACTGGTATTGGTGAATTAGTCATGGACCCCAGGAATCCTGACAAACTGATGGCTAATATGTGGCAATTTAGACGATGGCCTTGGTACTTCAAATCTGGTGGCCCAAGTTCAGGCCTTTATGTGACCCATGATGGCGGAGAAAACTGGACAAAACGCACAGATAAAGACGGGTTACCCAAAGGTGAATTGGGTAAAATGGGATTGGCTATTTCCCCAAGCAACACCAAGCTTATATATGCTTTGATCGAGTCTAAAAAGAATGCATTATATAAATCAGAAGATGGTGGATCAAAATGGAAAAAGGTCTCCGATAAAAACATTGGGAAGCGTCCCTTTTACTATTTTGAAATCTATGTTGATCCAGTAAATGAGAACCGAATTTATAACCTTCACACTTATGTAACTGTTTCTAATGATGGTGGTAAAACTTTTAGCCAGCTAATGACGGCTTACGGTGCAAATGGTGTTCACCCGGATCACCATGCATTTTGGGGCCACCCAACAAATCCCAACTTTATTATGGAAGGAAATGATGGTGGGCTGAATATCTCATATGACAGAGGAAAGACTTGGCGGTTTATTGAGAATCTTCCTGTAGCGCAATTCTATCACATCAATTATGATATGGATTGGCCTTACAATGTCTATGGTGGTATGCAAGATAATGGTTCATGGCGTGGACCAGCTTATGTTTGGCGTGCTGGAGGTATTCGTAATTCTTATTGGGAAGAACTTTTTTTTGGTGATGGATTTGACGTAGTTCCCCACCCTGGTAATTCACGATATGGCTATGCAATGAGTCAGCAAGGAAATGTTGGCCGTTATGATTTGGTGACCGGGCATACTCAACTTATTAAACCAGTACATCCAAAAGGAGAAAAATTACGTTTTAACTGGAATGCGGCCATTGCACAAGATCCATTTGATGAAGACGCAATTTTTTATGGATCTCAATACGTTCATTACAGCACTGATCGTGGAAATAACTGGGAAATTATTTCTCCGGATCTAACCACGAATGACCCGGAAAAACAAAAACAGCACGAAAGTGGTGGATTGACTTATGATGCCACTGGTGCTGAAAATTTTACTACAATTCTCGCTATTGAACCTAGCTCGCTTAATAGAAATATCATTTGGGTTGGAACAGATGATGGAAACGTTCAACTTACTACAGACCGAGGTAAAACTTGGAATAACGTTGCCAATAAAATTCACGGTGCTCCAGAAGGAAGCTGGGTACCTCAAATTACAGCCTCTTCTTATGATCCGGCTACAGCTGTTGTAATACTCAATAATTATCGCCGAAATGACTGGGCGCCTTATATTTTCCGCACAACAAATTTTGGTAAATCCTGGAAAGCAGTGGCAGATGAGGAAGATATCTGGGGATATGTTCTCAGCTATGTTCAAGATCCTGTTGAACCCAATCTCCAGTTCATAGGAACGGAGTTTGGTCTTTATGTTACAGTTGACGGGAACAAGACATGGACCAAATGGACCAATGGTTATCCCACTGTATCAACAATGGATCTAAAGATTCATCCCAGAGAACATGATTTGGTAATTGGGACTTTCGGTCGTGCAGCATATATTCTTGATGATATTCGACCTCTTCGTGAAATTGCCTCTAATCAGGAAGACTTAATGAAAAAACGTCTTCATTTCTTTGAACCACCTACTGCAGTACTTTCAATTAATAGACAGGCAGCTGGAACTCGATTTGAAGGTAATGCGATTTTCTCTGGTGAAAACCGAAGTCGTGGCGCCATGTTAACTTTTATATTCAATCCAGATGAAAAGATAAAGGTCAAAAAAGATAAAGCTAATACAAAAGAAAAATCTGGCAATAATAAAGAAAAAGTGAAGATGGAAGTTCTGGATGATGATGGTAATGTCATTCGCACAGTTAACCATAATGTAGAGTCTGGATTAAATCGTATATATTGGAGTCTACGCCAAAAGGGTGTTCGCTCTCCAAATATGCCTAAACCCACTAAACCAAATGCCCGAGAACCAGGAGGTCCTCCTGTGTTACCTGGTGACTATACAGTGCGACTCAGTAATGGCAAAGAATCTGTTACCCAAACAGTTTCTGTATTGACCGATCCAAGAGTTGGCATTAATAAACGTAACTTGGAAAAACTTCAACCTATTTATCAAAGACAAATGAAAATCACCACTTCTGTTACAATGGCAATGGACCAAATACGTGAGGCAAAAGCTACTATTCAATCCATAAATAAAATGCTCAATCCAAAAGGAAATAAATCTCACAAGGAACTAATTAGTCGAGGAAAAGCTATAAGTGACAGTCTCAAGTTACTTGAAGAACTAATTGTCAACAAAAAAGGCCTCCAAGGTATTGTTAGAAGCCCTAACATCTTAAGTTCTAAAGTGGGTGCAATTGGACGATATCTTTACAGTAATTTATCTGGTCCAAATGATAGCCATAAATATCTTTTGGATTATGCTGAAGCAGAAACCGAAAAGGTATTAAATCAAGTAAACATATTCTTCAAGAAAGATTGGGATGAATATCAATCAGAAGTGGAGGATGCGGATTTATCTTTTTTTAAATCCTATAAACCGATAAAAATAAATTAAAAAATGAGGGCTGCTCAATTTAGTAGCCCTTTTTTTATTTTCCAATTACAGTCCAGGTCATAATTCCTGTGAATTTAGTACTCTGAATAACGGCTTTTTTAGGATTAGCTGTGGATGTTTCGTCTACTCGGGTTGTATTTCCAGTTATAGCATATTTATAAATTTGTCCTCCATTGGAATCTTCTAATATGACCATTGTAGTATCACTGCTTTTAAAATCAGTCACAATCAAAGTAGAAGCCACGGATTTTCCATCTTGTAAACTGAGCGAAAGATCTATTGACTCGTCTATTATATAATTATCACCTCGTACACTGAATGAGAAAGCTGACGAAGTATTAATTACTGCCGGAAGGTTCTCAACAAATCCATGATCAGGGTCAGGTGGACCAACGCAAGAAAACAAAAAACAAAATGCTAATAATAAAGGAGTGACCTTAGCTTTATATTTGTTAGATAAAATGGATAAAAGAGCTTTTTTCATTTATCCAGTTCCTTTTGAGTATCACTTTGCCCCAATTGGAGTTCATTAATTTTATCCATAGGTTTTTCGAGTGCATTTCTACGGGTAATTGAAAGATTTTCATAATGATTATTAACAGTAGAAAGAGATTTCCCAAGAGCATCCATTTTCTCGATAAATTTTCCCCACTGATTTTTAAATGACTGGACCAAATCTTGGACTTCAACGGCCTTGGATTCCAGATGAAAACTTTGAACAGACTGTCGTACCATCGCCAAAATAGCGAAGAGTGTAATAGGAGAACAAAGAAGAACCTTATTATTCATAGCAAACTCTACGAGATTGTCTTCACCTGTTTTTGGTTTATTTAAAAAAGCATAAATACCTTCATTTGGAATAAACATCAACACAAAATCAAGCGTTCCATCTGCAGGATCTATATAATCTCTTTTTGAGAGCGTTTTAATATGACCTTTAACATCTTTTAAGAACGATTTTCTTTCTAATTCTTTTTCAGTTTCACCATTTACAGAAAAAAGATTCGCATAATGTTTCCATGGAAATTTGACATCCATATTCAAGCGCTTTCCTAGTGGAAGTAAAAAAGTGAAATCTGGTTTGCCTTCCCTGCTTCCTGATTGAGTTTTAAAGTTGATTTTTTCTTTTAAACCAAGATGATTTAGTATATCCTTAACCATCCTTTCACCCCAATGTCCCCGTGCCTGAGAACTATCAAGTATTCGACTCAATTGAGAAGTTGTATCTGCAAGGTCATCAATACCCTTTTTAGATTCTGCCATTTGACCTTTGAGCTCAGACGTAGATTTAGTCAAGCCATCAAGATTTTTCTTCATTCCTTCTATGCTCAAATCAATCAGCTTTTTCTTTTCATCCATTTGAGAATCAGACGATTTAAGAAGTTCTCCAAATTTATTTTCTGCCAGTTTCAAAAAGGTTTCTAAATTTTGATCAAGTGCCTGTTTAGATAAGTCACCAAACTCAGCTTTTAGTTGATCATGGCTGGATTTAGATGCATCAATCTCCCTTTGGCGAAAGAACCATATCAAGCCACTACCAATTAAAAAACCAACTAAAAATAAAATTATTCCCGAAATATATGTCATGCCGATTCAACGCTCCCTTTTAAACCCAATACGTCCGCCTTTTCTTTTAAAGCATCAATTACAAATTGAATATGTTCTGTCATATCTACCTCAAGTTCTTCAATGCTCTGAAAAATATCCTCCCTGATGACTGAAGCTGCAAATGATTTTTGTTTTAATTTCTTTTTCACAGATTTAGGCTTCACTTCAAAGATCGACTTGGAAGGCCGTACATAAGTTACGGCAAAAATAAATCCTGTTAATTCGTCTACGGCAAAAAGAGCTTTAGCCATGTCTGTATCTCTGGAGACGCCGGTATAATTTGCATGACCCATTATGGCTTGAGTAATGGATTTAGGATATCCTTTTTCTTTTAGTATCTCATTTCCTCTAAAAGGATGATCTTCCATTGATGGATACTTTTCATAATCGAAATCATGCATGAGACCTGTTATACCCCATTCATCTGGATTACCATCGTATTTTTCTGCCATTTTACGCATGGCCTGTTCTACACCCAATGCATGACGACGCAAACTATCGGTCTTAGTATACTCATTGAGTAGTTCGATGGCTTCATCTCGAGTGGGACAATTCGAATTCATACAGCCAATAAATCAACAACCAAACGAATCACTTCTCCTGTGGCTGTTCCCTTATTTTGATATGGTAAATCTCTATCGCCCCATGCGGTGCCAGCAATATCAAAGTGGCACCAGGGAATTTTGTCTCCCACAAATGCTTTCAAGAATGCACCTCCGGCAATGCTGCCTGCCTGCATAGGAGCACCCATATTTTTTACGTCAGCAATTTTGGATTTTACTTGGTCGATATATTCGTCCCATAGCGGAAATTCCCATACCTTTTCTGCAGTATTTTTTGAAGATGATTTAATATTTTTTATTAGAGTAGCGTCTGTTCCCATTATTCCTGTCGCTACATGGCCAAGAGCCACTACTACGGCTCCAGTAAGTGTGGCAAAATCAATAATATATTCTGGATCATAATGTTTGGATGCGTAAGACAAAGCATCAGCTAAAATCAACCGACCTTCTGCGTCCGTATTCAATACTTCAATAGTTTTACCATTATAGGCCGTAAGTACGTCACCTGGACGATACGCCTTATCACCGCTCATATTTTCGGTAGAGGGGATGATACCCACAACATTCATTTTTGGCTTTAATTCAGCCAGCACTTTCATGACTCCAAGTACTACACCAGATCCACACATGTCATACTTCATTTCATCCATTTTTGCTGCTGGTTTAATGGAAATTCCACCACTATCAAATGTAAGACCTTTACCGACCAACACTTTGGGCTTTTGTTTTTTTGGAGCACCCATATATTCCATAATAATGAATTTCGGTGGTACTTTTGTACCTGATGCAACACCGGCTAGTGCACCCATCCCCATTTTGGTAAATTTCTCACGGTCAAATATTGTTACTTTCATAACACCAGATTTTCCAATCTTTTTCGCGTTATCTGCCAAATGCGTTGGTGTAGCCACATTTCCTGGCCGATTTTCTATATCTCTAGCTAAACACACACCATTAGCAATTATGGATCCTTTTTCAATAGCTTTTTTATTACCTCCAATAATAGTGACACTCTTCATTTCAAAAGGATTCTCATTGATGGTTTTGAATTCATTGAACTGATAACTGCCCAAAACAAGTCCCTCTGATACAGCTTGGGAGATATAATCATTTTTAGCATTAATGGGCATAAGAAAAGATGTAGATTTTATGTTATTTGCAACACAAGCCTTAGAAACACAAGCACCAGCTCTTCGAAATGTTTCTGCATTCAAATCTCCTCGGTTTCCAAGTCCATAAACAAAAGCAATAGCACCTTTTTTACCTACAACCGTTCTGAGCTCACCTACTTCACCTTTGATAAGATTCGCCGCCATTGCATTAGATAGCCCTCGACCCAATTCTCTATTAACACCTTGGAATTGACGGGATGGCTTAAGATCATCAAAAATGCCTACAGCAATTGCATCGGATTTAACTTTTCGCCAATCTCGAGTGGTATGTTTTATTTTTGAAAGATGTGACATCTTTTTTCTCCAATATTGGATTTATTATACATTAAGTGGACATAAAATTAATATTTTAAAGGGCTTTTTCAAATATCTGATAAAATAAGCTTTGTTTCAAGTTGAATCACCTTGATTGTTAAGGTTTTTTAACATCGATTGTATCAGTTTTGTTTATCACTTAGCTTTAATATCATAAAATGGAGAATTAAATCATGCATAACGTAAGAGTTCAGGAAATTAATAGTATAGCAGAATTATGTAATGAAGATCCATCTGTAGCTCAATTGGATTTTAATTTCAATGGGAATTGGAATTCTCAATCAGATAAAGTACAATTCTCCGGAGATGTACAATTCCCGCAAGGTGAATTAACTCTAACTGCAGACTTTCCATCTTTTTTAGGAGGAGAAGGTCGCGCTCCTTCTGCCCTTACCTATTGCTTTTATGGTGCCATGTCTTGCTATGGATCCACCTTTGCTACTCAGGCTGCCATGGCTAATGTCGAGTTGGAAGAAATGACAATAAACCTAAAACTTAGTGTGGACTTCAGAGCGGCATTGGGTGTGGGTGACTTTCCGCCAATGGGCGGATTTTCTTTTGACGTCAAAGTGAAGAGTAATGCCACAGATGAAGCAATTGAAAATGTAAAGCAGTTGACTGACCAACGCTGTCCAGCAATTTGGGCAATGCAAAATCCGGTTCCATTTACAACCGCTGCAACTAAGATAAATTAATGGCCATTGAATCGATAAATATTACAAAAAAGTTTGAAAAATTTTCAGATTTTTGGTCACCCAAAGTAATTGCCGAAATGAATGATTACCAATTTAAACTGGCAAAAATTGAAGGCGAATTTATTTGGCATTCTCATTTGGAGACGGATGAGGCCTTCATCGTAATTGAAGGAGAATTAATCATCGAATTACGAGATGGAACTGTTGATCTTAAGAAGGGAGAAATGTATATCGTACCTAAAGGTGTTGAGCATAAACCTGTGGCCAAAAATGAATGTCGAATTATGCTTATAGAGCCAAAAGGTGTGACCAATACTGGCGATCAAACAAATAAATTAACATCAGAAAATGACGTCTGGATCTAAAATACTATACGGCACCATCCACTAGGTTGTCTACAACACTGGGATCAGCCAAAGTAGACGTATCACCCATTTTCTCTAAATCTCCTTCAGCAATTTTCCGCAAAATTCGTCGCATAATCTTTCCAGACCGCGTTTTTGGTAATGCAGGTGTAAATTGAATTTTATCAGGTTTTGCATGAGGACCAATTTCTTTTCTCACTGTTCCACGAATATCATCTTCAATGGATGAATTAGCAGTAATGCCCGTCATCAATGTCACAAAAGCATATATCCCCTGCCCTTTAATATCGTGGGGATACCCAACAACGGCTGCTTCTGCTACACCTACTGCCTTACCAATACTACCTTCTACTTCTGCTGTACCAATACGGTGACCAGAAACATTGAGCACATCATCCACTCGGCCAGTTATCCAATAATATCCATCTTTATCACGACGGGCACCATCTCCTGTAAAGTAATAACCAGGAAATTGAGAGAAATAAGTTTTAACAAAACGATCATGGTCTCCATAAATAGAACGCATCTGTCCTGGCCAAGATGCTTTAATGGCCAACAGTCCAGTAGCATCATTACCTTCAATCTCTTGACCTGATTCTGTCAGTAAAACAGGTTCTATTCCAAAGAATGGAAATGTAGCCGAACCCGGCTTTGTTGGTATAGCACCAGGAAGCGGTGTTATCATTATACCGCCGGTCTCAGTCTGCCACCATGTATCTATAATAGGAGAAGCTTTCTGACCTACAATAGAGTGATACCATATCCACTCAGGCTCTTTAATGGGTTCACCTACAGTTCCTAAAAGCCTTAGTGTAGATAAATCATTTTTTTCAACCCATTTATTCCCTTCTTTCATTAGTGCCCTGAGCGCCGTTGGTGCTGTGTAGAATAATGTAACTTTATGCTTATCTATTACATCCCAAAATCTACTGAAATCAGGATAATTTGGTACACCCTCAAACATGATTGATGTGGCGCAATTAGAAAGAGGTCCGTAAACAATGTAGGAATGACCAGTGATCCAACCAATATCCGCCGTACACCAGTAAACATCATCCAACTTGTAATCGAAAATTTGCTCAAATGTATAATGAGCATAAACCAAATAACCACCTGTGGTATGCAGTACACCCTTTGGTTTACCTGTTGAGCCGGACGTATAAAGAATAAATAAGGGATCTTCAGCATTTATTTCAACCGGAGCACAAACCTCATCAGCTTCTATCATTTCATCCTGCCACCAAACATCTCTGTTTTCAATCATATTGACCGGTTCACCTGTACGACGAACCACAACAACATGTTTAATTGATGGTGTTTGAGATACAGCTTTGTCTGCATTGGATTTCATAGGAATATTTTGTTTTGTTCCGCGAACACCCGTATCCTGTGTTATTAATATTTTACAGGATGAATCGTTGATTCTATCTCGAAGAGAGTCAGGGCTAAAAGCTCCAAAAACGATCGAGTGAACTGCACCAATACGAGCACAGGCCAACATGGCGATAGGTAGCTGGGGAACCATCTGCATATACATACAGACACGATCACCTTTCTCTACGCCCAATCCTTTGAGAACATTGGAAAATTTCTGAACTTTGAATAATAATTCTGAATAAGTTAAATGGAGGTCCTCTTCAGGATTATTCCCTTCCCAGATTAAGGCGGTGCGACCCCCATAACCTGCTTCCACATGACGATCAAGGCAATTATAACTCACATTCAG
>CEQF01046433.1_pt1 | contig 13097 bp, 17 predicted proteins | sample 530821 | NCBI WGS metagenome assembly CEQF01 (sample SAMEA2621003, study PRJEB7988) | marine metagenome | isolation source: saline water (ENVO:00002010), including
CGGGTCAGGCAACGCGAGCGGTGTCTCCCCCGCTGAGGGCAACGATGGTGGTGATGGTTCCCAACAGGGATCGTATTACACCGGAGGCGGTGGTGGTGGATTTGGAGGTGCCGGTGCTGACGGTTCAGGCTCCCGAGGGGGCAATGGCGGTGACGGAGGCTGGTCTATAGGTTGGACTAAAGCCTCCCACGCTGGTACGTCTACCAATGGTGTGAAATGGGGCGGCGGTGGAGGCGGGTGCGAAAGGTCAGGCACCACCCACGGCAACGGTAGCAGCGGGGGCGGTGGCGCTGGCGGGAAGCCCGGATCTACCACTGGATGGGGTCAGAGCGGTGTCCCCAACACGGGTGGCGGTGCAGGCGCAAGCACGGATACGTTCATCGGATCTAGTGGCGGGTTAACCACAGATTCCCAGTTCACTGGTGGCGGTTCGGGCATAATCATTGTCCGGTATCAAGTGCAGGAGGCTGCATAATGGCTACCTACATTGACTCTTCTACGGGCGTGTTGACTGAGGGCGACCCTTGGGTGCTCATTTCGTCCACGACCCTTGGCAGCACTACAAGCCGAGTGACGTTTACTTCGGGGACGGGTTCTACGGATTACAAAAATAACTGGTCACAGTATGCGGATTTGATTCTGTTGATAAATGGTCGGAGTGACGCTAGTCGGCAGGAGGACTATGTACGAATCGAGTTTGAGAACAAGGCTTCCGCATACTGGGTTCAGGCCACCTACATGCTGACCGCATACGATGGTTCAGGCAAATGGGTTGGGGCACAAGGTGAAAGCGGTCGCCTCACAGCAGGCAGCGCAGGGGCAAATGAACGCGGCTTCCAGCGAATAGAAATGTTCGACATCAATTCTGGAAAGTACAAGACTGTCTACAGTCGTTACAGTCAGGCACAGGCCACCACTCCCGCTACAGGGATATATTCGTTTACTTGGGCTGATACGAGTGACGGCATGTTGAGCGTTGAAGCAATCAGCGAGATGGACATCTTCTTGGAGCATGGGGATTTCGTTGCCACTACACGGTTCGATCTCATCGGTGTGCTACCTCGCATGATCGAAAACACGGCGGTGGGATGATGGCAGTCTTTGAAGCAATCAAGTCTATCGTTATGGATGACGATGCCACTAGCATTCAGTTTGGTACGAGTGTAAAGCCTATTCCACAAACCTATGAGCATCTACAACTGCGGTGTAGTGTGCGATCTCAGAACGAGAGTGGCGTGGAGGGGCTTCGCATCAGCCCACTGGGAACGAACTCGGGAAATTGCACAGTATCTTTGCTGTACCACCTGAATGCTGTTGGTTCACAGTATTGGAACGACAGTCCTACGTCTAGCATGATTCTTTATTATGTGGCTAGCCTTGGGCAATCGGATGCATATTCCTATTCAGTAATGGTTGTTAACATCATGGATTACGCAAACGCGAACAAGGGATTGCATCTCAGTCAGTATGGAGCGGCTCCAACTATCGGTGGGGACGGCAATGTTTCAGACGACAACCGTGTATGGCTGGGTTCTTCCAGTAGGGACGGTACGTTTGCGTTGACATATTTCGCTTTGGAGAGTTATCCCAGTGGCGATCCAATTCGACGGGGATCAAGTTTCCACCTGTACGGATGGAACAGTAGCAACTGATGTGGGAAGTAGCGAAGAACGTGGGTGGCACGACCATCGGACATTACGAGGTTGATTCCTCCCCTGACGCGAGTGTGACGTTCGGGTCCACATCAGGTGACTCGCGTATCGCCCAGACTTATGACCATCTGGTTCTTAAAGGATCATCCCGGTTCGACAACAGTGGTCAAGCGTATGCCTATGAGTGGGATGGCATCAGGCTCAACGGAGATTCAGGAAGCAACTACAGGTATCAGTATCTGTATGGCGAAAGCACAAGCACCGAATCAGGGGGTGCGTCAACGTACTCTTCCATGTTTTGTTACACGGCAGGGCATGGGGCTAGGACCGGAGTCTTTGGAAACTGGACCATGTGGATACCCATGTACACTTCAGACAAGTACAAGCAGATTACGGCGGATGCCTCCGTCGGCACTGGTCACAACAGCGCTGGTGTGTGGGGTTCCATAACGGCCTACAGCAGTTTTTCATGGGAAAACACCGCAGCGATTACACAAATCACTATAGGCCCACCGGGTGCAGGCGGTTCAGATTATGTGGAACACACCTGTTTCACTCTCTATGGTCTGACAATGAGTTAGGAGTAACAAATGCCAGACGTTCATTACAAAGTTATCAATGGTGAAAGAATTCAGTTCACCGCCGAAGAGGAGACAGCGCTGACGGAGCGTCGCGCTGCTGCTGATCTTGACTTCTCGCAGGTTCGCATGACACGCAACGGGATACTCAAGGGGACAGATTGGACTCAGATCGGTGACGCCGTTCTTGGAGATCACACCGCTGAAGAGTGGGCTACCTACCGACAGGCTCTGCGTGACTATCCGGCGTCTGCTTCCAAGTTGTCAGAGTTGGGCGATTGGCCCAAGACACCCACCAAGACTGCGGCAGGGCAGGCTGCCTATGACGCCAAGATCGCTGGTGGTTTGACCGCAGAAGAAACTGACGCTGGGTTGACTGTCGAAGAGGCGGCAGAGGCCGCACGCCGTAACGCAGAAAACGCTACCGACTAGGAGTAATCATGGCTGTACAGATTCAAATCAGACGAGGCACTGCCGCAGCGTGGACTGCGGCTGACCCGACACTGGCCGCAGGCGAGTTTGCTATTGAGACTGATACCGACAAGTACAAGATCGGTGACGGGTCAACAGCGTGGACCTCGCTTGGCTACTCGTCTCTGCCCTCCAACGTGTTGCCTCTTACTGGTGGAGCCATGACTGGGGCCATAACTACCAACAGCACCTTTGATGGTGTTGATATTGCAACTAGAGACGCGATCTTAACTTCCACAACCACCACGGCTGGCGCTGCTTTACCCAAAGCGGGTGGTGCTATGACCGGAGCAATCACAACCAATAGCACTTTTGATGGCGTTGATATTGCTACAAGGGATGCAATCCTAACTTCTACAACTACTACGGCTAATGCGGCATTGCCAACTGCGACTGCTGCTTCTACCTACGCCCCACTTGCTTCTCCAACCATGACTGGAACTACAACCATGCCTGTTGGGATTCAGCAGGCTGTCAGCATTGTGGCCGAGAACGGAAACTTCACGCTGGCTTTGACCCACGCAGGCAAGTTGATTTCCCTTGGCAACGGTGGTGACCAAACAATCACAGTGCCTCCGAACTCCAGCGTGGCATTTCCTATCGGAACACAGATCGCGTTCTTCGATGAACAGACCGGTGGTGCCAATACCTTCGCTCAGGGTTCCGGTGTGACGATTCGCTCCAAAGATTCCAACAAGAAAATGGACGGCGATTGGACGACCGTTGTGCTTATCAAGCAGGCAACGGATATTTGGTATCTGTTCGGACCCCTCACTTCGTAATGTCTACCTTCTCGTATCTGGCTGCCGCGAGCAGTAGTGGCGCTGGTGGCCCTTTTGAGGCTTACGGCGGTCTTATCACGCAGTATGTGAAAAGTTCTACTACCTATCGTGTTCATACGTTTCGTGGAACTGGGACGCTTGAGGTTGTAAGCGGAAGCGTTGATGCCAATGTTCTTTTGATTGCTGGCGGTGGTGGTGGATACCCTGAGTATTACGGAGGCGGTGCCGGTGGTGGCGCTGGCGGTATGCGATATGTAACAGGTGTCACGCTTACAGCGCAGAACTACACGATCACGGTTGGTGGTGGTGGTGATGGTGGCGGCGATGATCGGATTGAGTCTTACGACGGCATGGGTGCTGATAAGGGTGGCGACACTGTCGCGTTCGGTTACGACATGGATGGTGGTGGTGGTCCTACAACGAATTCTGGCGCTAGTAGTACCCGGAATGGCGGTTCTGGTGCTGGTGGCATGGGGTATAACAACGGTGGTGAGAACTCCAAAGCGGCTGGAGAGGCCACTGGTTCTTACGGCAACGATGGTGGTATAGGGGGCAACTACGGGGGTTGGTCCGGTGACGGTGGAGGCGGTGGCGGTGCCGGATCGGCTGGCGGTGCTTATACGGGCAGCAACGGTGGATCAGCAGGTGGAAACGGTGCGTATGGCATCGGCTGGACTACAGATAGCCATGATGGAGACAGCATCTACTATGCGGGTGGCGGTGGTGGCTGCTCTCAAAGTTACGGAGGTCCAGCACATACAGCGTCTGGTGCTACGTCAGGCGGATACAATACTTCTGGTTTCTTTGACAAAATCATCAATGGGGCTACACCCGGTACCGGCTCCGGTGGTGGGGGTAGTAACTATTCCAGCGCTAGGCCGTATGGCGGCGGTAGCGGCGCTTCGGGTATCGTCATCATCAGATACGAGGTGGAAGTGTAATGGGATACGATACCTCCGCTCCTGATTATCTTGATGGGGCAGTTTTGACAGATTCTGAGGCTTGGGTCGCTATTGCGTCTGCTACTAGCGACGGATCAACAGCACTCATAACTTTCACTTCTGGAACTGGAAAAGCCAACTTTAGCCAGTACATGGATTTTGTTCTTCTCACTTATATGAAGTCCACTGGCGCTTCGACAGCAGCGAAAATGAATTTCAACAACAACACAAACACCATGTATTACTACCAGTATGGCTACAGTAACGGCACTGGCGGTTCCAGTGGTCTGCTTGCGGGTAGGGGTGTGACAACAAACGCAAATGTCTGTTGGTATCCGGTTTCTTCCAATGCTGACATATTCGGGTCGTCCATCGTCCGCATATATGACGTTAACTCAGGGAAAAACAAGTCTTGGGTTTTTCAAGGTGCCGCTAACGATAACACTAATGCCACAACAGGGTATTGTGTGATGGAAGCAGGCACTCTTCAGCGATCAATGCCTGCGATCACAGAAATCGACATCGTTGATGCCGGTGGCAACAACTTTGCGAACGGTACCCGTGTAGACCTGTTCGGCATCCTCCCAAGGATGGTGACCTGATGGCTATTATCGAAGCAATCGCCTCACAGTATTTGGAGACTGATCAGGCGTCGGTGACGTTCTCATCTATTCCTTCCTCCTATGAAACCTTGCAAGTTCGTGGATCGCATCGGTCTGTCTATGCTTCCGGCGGGCAACAGTTTTTTGTTGAGTTCAACGGTTCAACATCAGGCTATTCTTCTGTGAATGGGTATGGTGGCAACACATCGTGGAACTCGTCGCACACTGTAAATCAGTCGAAAATCTACTTATACGACGGGATTCACGGCACTCATCCTGACGCCCATGAGTACGGAACATTCCTCATGGATATCATCGACTACGCTAATACCAGCAAGAACGCAACGGTTCAAATGCTTGTGAGTGGGTGTCTGTTGTACAGTACGGACAGCAGGGTTCAAATGTATGCTGGCCTGTGGGACAATACGACAACAGTGAGTTCTATTAAACTGTGGCCCAACAGCGGGGTTCTGACTAGAGGTTCTCACTATACCTTATACGGATTGAAGTCCTCCTGATGGCTGTCTTCAATGTTATTTCCCATGACGAACTTGGTTCTTCAACAGCGTCATGGGAAAACACGTCTATCCCGTCGTCTTACGATCACCTGATGCTAAAGGTGTCAGCACGTTCTACCGCCTCCGGCTCGGGTTCGGTAGAGATGAAAATGCAGTGGCAGGGAGAAAATGACGCCGCCGATTATGCTTTTTACAGGTCAACATTTACTTTAACGGGTGGTTCAAATCAGGCAGGTAGAGCACATGCCGGTACTGGTGACCCCCATTATAAAGCGGGTTACATACCCGAAGCAGGTGCGCTGGCTGACTCGTTTTGTAACCTGACGGTTTGGATACCGAACTATTCTGACACGACTGCCTATAAGCAGGGTTTTTTACATAACAGTCAGCAATACAACAGTAACTACTTGTTCGGCAATGTTATGACCGCCTGTCTGTTTTTAGATGATGCAGCGATCCACACCATAAAGTTGTTTCCGCTCTCTGGTTCGTTTGCTCAGTATTCGTCCTTCACAATCTACGGAATCAACGGAGTTTAAAATGCCAAGAACTAAAATGGTAAACGGAGTCACGATTGATCTCACGGCTGAAGAAGAGGCCGAACTGGATGCAATGGCCGATGCAAATGACCTTGATCTGACTCTGATCAGGGGCCACCGTAATGGCTTGTTGACCCACTCTGATTGGTCGGTGTTGGAAGACGCCACCCTTGGTGATCACACGAAAGCAGAATGGCTCACCTACCGGCAGGCGTTGAGGGATCACATGACTGGATCGGACAGGGTATCTACCTTCCCGGCGATGCCTGAAGACCCGCCCACAGCGAAGGTCACACGCAAGGTTGCTGCTGGTTCTGCTGCCCACCAAGCGTCACTGGATGGTGGCGGCACTGCCGAAGAAGCACAGACCGCTTACGACACGGCATACGCCGCAACTGACTAGGAGTAGATCATGGCTGTACAGATTCAACTAAGGCGAGACACCGCCAGCAACTGGACCTCCGCTAACCCCACGTTGGCCGCGGGCGAGTTCGCTATCGAAACAGACACCGACAAGTACAAGATCGGTGACGGTTCCACAGCGTGGACCTCGTTGGGCTACTCGTCACTGCCCACCAACGTACTGCCACTTACTGGTGGTGCTATGACTGGCGCGATCACAACCAACAGTACGTTTGACGGTGTAGATATAGCCACAAGGGATGCGGTCCTGACTTCCACAACGACCACGGCTGGCGCAGCATTGCCTAAGGCTGGCGGTACTCTTACGGGGGCGATTGATGCTGGTGACCAGATCATTTCAAAAGCAGTATTCAAGGATGTTGGAGAAACGCTAGCAACTAATGGCACATCTGGATCTACGGCAACCATTGACTTTGAAGACGGCAACTTTCACAAAGTCACCCTGACGGCGAACTGCACCTTTACATTCTCAAACCCGCCAGCCACAGGTACGGCTGGTTCGTTTACGTTGTTCTTGGTTCAGGATGGGACAGGTTCCAGAACGGTGACTTGGCCGGGTTCAGTTGACTGGGCGGCTGCGACTGCCCCCACGTTGACCACTACTGCTGCGGCAGTTGATGTGTTGACATTCATTACTCTTGATGGTGGCACCATTTGGAATGGTTTTGTTGCCGGTCAGGCAATGGGCTAATGAGTTTAGGTTCTCACCGTGCGCTATTGGCAGCCGCTGGTGTTGGCGGTTTTGACGACGAAGGGTCGTGGCACGCCATCAACTCCACACTTCTCGCATCAAATACAGCCTCTGTTTCTTTGACCTCTGCCGGGTCTGAAAAACCGTGGTCCGATTATCAGGATCTTGTGTTGATAATGGTGGCCCGTGGCACAAATAACGGTACGCCCGGTGTTACTACAACTTTCAATGATGGGGCGTCTGGTGGGTACCAGTGGGAAGAACTGCATGGTAACGGTACTTCTGTGTCGGCGGAGGGAACGAGAGATGCAGAGTATTTTCGGGTGGGACACATCATTGGTGCCGACCATAACGCCGATTACTTCTCTACCAATATCAATTATATGTACGACATCAATAACACCAGTTATTTCCAGATGGTTATGACTCAGGATGGTTACATGTCGGAGGAGTCGTCTGGAGATAATAGTATTAGGTACCGTGTTGTTAACTGGGACAACGCTGCTGCTATCACGGAGTTCACGATGAACCCTGACGGTAACTTTCTTGCCGGATCTCGTTTCGACTTGTACGGAATAAAGGCGGCGTAATGGCTAGCACCTTTGAATTCATTACAAAGACTACGGCGGGAAGCGATACTGCCGCTATCGACTTCTCTAGTTTCACGCAAGCGTATGAGCATCTTGAGATTAGGGTTGCTGCGAGATCAACATACACGGGTGGGCCGTCTGACGATTGTCGGATCTCATTCAACCGCAGTGGAACTCTTGGGACTTGGGATCAGCAGGTCGCGATAGGGTACTACAGTAGCGATACTGTAGCCGAAATATTTAGCACCTACGGACAAGTATGGATGCCACGGCTTGCGGCCAGTGCCGGTGGCGTTGCTGCTGGTCAGCGGGGAGTCGTCATAATTCATGTCCATGACTATGCAAACACTTCTAAGAGGGCGAGTCTTCGATGGTACGGTGGCACTGTTGAGGCTGCTCAAGCGACTCAAAGCAAGTATATAAGTTTTGGTGGTGCTGTGTGGTCCGAAACGACTGCCATATCGGAGATCAGGATTCAGTCTGGTAGCGCCTCGCTGAAGTCCGGTTCAACCGTTGCCATATATGGGATTAAGAGTTCGTAATGGCTGCCTTTGAAGTCATCGACCATGTGCAGTTTGGATCAGACACCGCCTACTATGAGAAAACTTCGATCCCAGACACCTACCAGCATTTGTATATTTTGGGATGTAGCCGGTCAACACGGTCAGCCTATGCCGATGGTTCGGGTATCCGACTGAACGGCCATAGCAGTAATGGTGACTATCACATGTCAACCATCCTTATTTGGGGGCCAAGTTCGCCGGGGGCGTATGACACCGTTGGCGACACTCAGTCCTCTATCGGATACTTTATGGATTCCCCCGGTGCCAGCGCCGAATCGAACGTATTCGGTACCTCTCATTGTTGGATCTTGGATTACGCCGCAGAAGATAAGTTTACTGGGATGTTGGGTGGGGCATCTTCCGTCGGCTATTCGGGAGACACCAACGACTACCAACACACCTTTAACCACGGTCATTGCACCCAGACTAAAACCGAAAAAATCCACACTGTAAGAATCATCAATGGTGTAGGAAACTTTGCGGCAGGATCGGCTTGGACTATTTATGGCGTCAACTCAGCGTAGGAGAAAAACATGCCACTAATCAAGGTTGTTGACGGGGTAGAAATCCCGCTGACGGCAGAAGAAGAAGCAGAAATGGAGGCCGGATGGGCAGCGCAGGATCTGAATTTCACGCAGATCCGCATCCAGCGCAACGGCCTGTTGCGTGAGTCCGATTGGACTCAGTTGCCCGGTGGGCCACTGACCGACGAGCAGCAGGCTGCATGGGGTACTTATCGTCAGGAACTCCGCGACTATCCATCGCAATCTGGCCTAGTTTCCACTTTGCCCGAGTGGCCTACGCCACCTGAATAACTCGTAGTAAAACAGTATAAGGTCCAACTTTCAGCATATTCAAGTGGAGTAAACTCTCGTTAGCCTTCGGGCTGTCCATATTGGCGAGATGTGAGGTTGTTTCATGGCCGAATACAAGGATCTTGCCGAACGTACAATTGCGACTTTTATTCAGGCTGCTATTGGTGCCATGGGTACCAATAGTGTCATGGATTTAGGCGTTGATAATTGGAAGATGATTCTGATGGCCGGTGTGTCAGCAGGTGTCGCAGTTATCAAGGGCTGGGCCGCAAGTAAGTTCGGAGATCGTTCGCCGTCGATGATGTCATAAAGACGGATAAGACCAAAAAACTAACCGTTTCCGTATTACGTTAACGGGTATCATCTAAGCAACTTGGGCATAAGCCCGATAGAGGTTGCTATGGATGACTCGCTGCGGAAATATTTGGAAGGTGCTGCGGATAACATTTCCGAAGCACTGGAGGGAACGGATTCAGAGGTAACCGGGGACGTAGGTACGTCTGTCGTTGCTGCTGCTAAGCGTGCTTCGGGCTTGCTTGATCGCATCAAAGACAACATCGCCTACGTCCTTGGTCTGCCTGCTGCCGTTTCGGGAGCCTTTGGTTTTCTGTGGCAATCTTCAGGAGAAGAGGCTGCTCTCAACCACAAAGTTGACCAGTTGGAGCAGGCAGTAGCAGAGATGAAGGCTGAGAACGATCTTCTTGGCGGTGGGGCCAAAAACTTTTCGCTGGACATGAGCGGTGCGCCGGGTGGATCGGTGACCGTTATCATTGTCGCTACCGTCTTGATTGCAGTTATCGGTCTTCTATTCTGGTACCAGAGTAAACGTAAAAAGCGGTAGGGCCATGAAGCGGCTCCTCGCTGTCCTGCTTGCAGGTTCGTTATTCTTTTTTGGTTGCTCCACTTCGGAGTCTGTTCCTCCAACGGGCACCCTCTTTCCTCCGACGACTATCAATGTGGTTACAACGACCACTGATGTAGTTACAACGACTGTTGCCCCTACTGTTTCTATTGCTCCGGTAGTCCTTGAGGAAGTTCCTCTGGCGGATTACTCCATTCCGGATTACACAACGGATGACGACACCTTCTCGTTTGAGAATTTTGGTGGTGGTGAGGCACCAGCAGACCTGACAGTAAATATGGCGCGTCGTCTGTACGGCGACAACCAAGTTTGTTCAGATGTAACCGATGGTCAATGTACGCCGTACCCGGTGATCTTGCAGTTGATGTCGCAGGCGAATAAGTCAATGCGTGGAGGGTTGTGCGAGGGCTTGGCGGTGTTGAGCCTCCGCCTTGCAGGTGATATAGAAACCCTTGCGACTTTCCAAAACACGCAAACTGTTGCGGAACTCATTAAGCAGGATCCGGCCCTTCTCTCTGAGATTGCTTATTGGTATGTAACCCAGTTTGCTATGGAGGTACAGCAGGAAGCCTCCTCCTATTTAGAGAAGTCTCCCACGGAATTGGCAGAGGTTCTTCTCTACGACTTCTCAGAAGCAGAAAAGGGAAACCCACACACCGGCTTCACAATCGGTATTTACAGTGAAATGGGCGGCCACGCCGTCACGCCTTACCGGGTTGAGGAGATGGCCGGTGGCTACCGGATCTATATTTACGATTCCAACTGGCCTAGCGAAGAACGTTGGATTGATGTATCCAATGACGGTCAGTGGATGTACGCCCTTGCCTCCACTAATCCCACGGAACAATCGGAGGCTTGGTCTGGTGGGACAGGGACTATGGAACTCACTCCAATGCGTTCCCGGTCTGGTCCGTTCACATGCAGTTTCTGCCCTCAGGAAGAGGGAGAAGAGTCAGGCACGATGCTTACCGTTGCCGCTTCTGGCGACAAGCAGATGGCGCTCAAGATTGAAACTGAATCGGGTGACAGGCTTGGTTATTACGACGGTGCGTTTGTCAATGAAATCGAAGGTGCCACCTATCGCTATCTGATTTCAGGGCCGAGTACCGCCGATCCGGTACTGGTATTCCTTCCACCGGGTGTGGAGTCATTCTCCGCGGATGTTGAAGAGATTGACGTTCCAACCCCGGAAGTAGAAGAGCCGACTTCTACTAGGGACAGAATCGAAGAAGCAATAGAGGAACAGATAGAGGAAGAAACTGAACAGAGGTTCTCTTTGCTGGTTCTGAGCGAGGAGAAATCTGTTCAGATTGAAGCGGTCATCGTGGAGGAGGCCGAGCCGGAACGATGGGAAGAGGCTGTTGAGGAAGAACCTGAAGAGGTTCAGTCGTTGTTGGCTTTCTCTGAAGAAGCAATCGAAATTGCAGAGATAGAGGAAGCGACTGTCGCGATTGCTGTTGATGCCCTAGAGGTTGAGATTGAACTGGAGGCCGGTCAGCAAATTGAGGTGGCTTTCGCCCCAGAGCCAGAGCCTGAACCTGAGCAGCCGGGTGTCACAATTCCTGATTCTGAGCCAGTTAGGGACATGCTGGACATCGCTATTCAGGATGATCAGGGTCAGGTGTTGGCTGAGGTAGAAGTTGACATGACCGCCTATCGGGTTGTCGAACAGGTGTTCGATGAACCGACTGTCACCATTCCGGATCGACCGGATGCTCCGGCAGCCACCCTGCCTCCCGAACCAGAACCAGTAATTGTTCCCGTTGTTATCGAACTGTCGTTCGATGTAGAGATCGGGGAGATAGTTCAGGAAGAAGTTGAAATTGAAGCGTGGGTTGCTTCGGATGCTGAATATTTCCAAGCGGTTGCTGAGGATCGTATTGAAGAAGTGTTGGGTGCGTCCTACGTCGAAGAGATTGAATCAGTTGAGGAGTGGGAAGCCCCCGAGGTATTTGAAGAAGATGAAATTGATTTCGTTGAGATTCTTCTCAGTGTGGATGAGGAGTATTGGGAAGACGAGCAGTGGGACGAAGTTGAATACGACGACGAATATTTTGAAGAAGAACAGGAGTTGATGGACGACCTCTTTGGTGAGGCTGTCGATGTCGAAGAACTGTTTGAAGAAGTTGAATCGTTCATGGAGGAGGTCGAAGAGGAGCGCATCGAATTCTTTGAAGAACATGAAGAGTTTGAAGAGGAGGAGTTCTGGGAGGAGTATGAAGAAGAATATTACGAAGAGGATTTCGCCTTTCAGGAGTATGACGCCGATTTGGAAGAGGCGTGGATTCTGGAAGAGATGGGTTTGGAGGAGTGGAACGAAGACCTCATGGGTCCGTCGCCTACCGAAACCGTTGACTGGGAAGAAGAAGATTGGGACGCCTACGACGAGGAAATGGACGCCATCTGGGAAGAGGAGATGGAGGATCCAGAGGCGTGGGAAGAAGAACTGCTAGAGGAATTAGGCGTAGAGGAATGGGATCCCGAGTGGGGTCCGTCGCCCACGGAATCGGCTGAGTGGACGGAGGACGACTGGGATACTTACGACGAAGAATGGGCCGTGGATGAAGAGGCCATGATCCTCGCAGAAGAGGGTCTGGACGAGTGGCCGGAGGACTGGGGACCGTCGCCTAGTGAAACCGCATTGTGGGATGACGGCGATTGGGACGCCTATGACGCCGAGCAAGAGGCGTTGTGGGAAGAAGATTGGGAGTCCGATAGTCGGGAGTCAAATGATTTTGAGGAGGAGGAATCGTGGGAACTTGACACCGAGGAAGAGTGGGATGAGTGGCAAGAGGAGTTCTGGCCTGAGGATGCCGAGTGGTGCGACGAGTGTGAAGAGGGACCGTGGGATGACCCGGAATGGGACGAGCCATGGGAGGAAGAAGACTGGACCGGCGATGACGAAGAGGCGTGGATTCTTGAAGAGGAGGGCTTAGACGAGTGGCCGGAAGATTGGGGTCCGTCACCTACAGAAACATGGGAGTGGACTGAGGAGGACTGGCAGGAATACGACGAGGAAATGGAAGCCCAGTGGGAGGAGGACTGGGAGGACATGACCGAGGAGTGGACC
>CEQF01054954.1_pt1 | contig 13028 bp, 10 predicted proteins | sample 530821 | NCBI WGS metagenome assembly CEQF01 (sample SAMEA2621003, study PRJEB7988) | marine metagenome | isolation source: saline water (ENVO:00002010), including
TTGATTGTAATCGATCCAGAAAATCCTGAGCACTATAAAGGAATGACAAGGGTTCTGATAAAACAAGGTGATCCGGAGGGCGCAGCGCGCTATTTTGAAAAAGCAAAAAAACTTGGTGGATGATTTGTCACTTGTAAATTAAGTTTGAATTTAGAAATCTTCCCAATTTCGAGGGGATTTTTTTATCCTGTTTTCTGTCGTTTATTCAAATATTCATTCAAAGCTATATCTAGAGGTTGATCCGTAAATAATGGAACAAAATCAATACGTTGGTTACGACAGCCGGTAAGATATTTTTTTTGAAATGATTTTATCATATTTTGGTAAGCTGAACGGATATGCCAAGGGTCAGTAGTAATCATTTCACCTGTTTCCATATCTTTAAATTGGGTGCGTTCATCAAAATCAAAATTGAGTTCTTGACGATCCATTAGATGAAAAACGATCATTTCCTGTTTATTATGCCGGAAGTGGTTTAATCCCATTAGAACTTGATCTGGGTCATCCATAAGGTCAGAAATAAGAATAACTAACCCACGCTTTTTTATTCTATCTGCCATCTGATCCAGCATAGTACGGATATGGGTATCATTTCCAGATTGAATATTTTCCAACGCTTTCATAATAATATTTGCATGGGAAGGTGCAGCCCGAGGTGGAATAAATTTTTTGATTTTTTCATCAAAAAGAACTAATCCCATTCCATCTCTTTGATTAAGCATTAAATGGGTGAGCGCAGCAGCAAGATAACTTGCATAGTCTAGTTTTGTTATTTTATTACTGCCAAATTGCATTGATTGACTTGTATCAAGTAAAATATAAGATCGAAGATTTGTTTCTTCTTCGAATCGTTTTACGTAATACCGATCAGTTTTTCCATACAATTTCCAATCGATATGGCGAGTTTCATCGCCATGTCCATATGCGCGGTGTTCAGCAAATTCAACGCTGAATCCATGATAAGGACTTTTATGCTGTCCGATCAAATATCCTTCCACGACAAGCCTTGCGCGTATTGCCATGTTATCGAGTTTTGCAACAATTGCGGGATCTAGATATTTTCGCTTATCCAACGATTAATCCATCAATTGTAAAATGATATCATCCACCTTCATTCCCTCTGCTTCAGCATTAAAGTTGGGAAGAACACGGTGACGTAGTACAGATAAAGCCAATGCCTTCACATCTTCAATATCAGGCGTAGGACGTCCGTCTAAAGCAGCTCGCGTTTTTGCACCAAGAATTAAATATTGAGAAGCACGTGGCCCTGCACCCCAATCGATCCATTCATTAACAAAATCTTTTGCAGTTTGACCAGGACGAGTTGAACTCACTAGATCAACGGCATATTTCACAACATTTTCCGCCACAGGAACACGTCGGATCAATCCTTGAAAATCAAGGATTTCTTCTCTTGAAATAACTTTTTGTAATATGTGAGGTTCAATAGCAGTTGTTGCTTGAACTATAGATACTTCATCATCTCGATCTGGATAATCAATCAAAACATTGAACATAAATCTATCTAATTGTGCCTCAGGTAAGGGATAGGTACCCTCTTGCTCAATTGGGTTTTGAGTGGCCAATACAAAAAATGGAGCTTCTAGATCATAGGTATTACCTGCAGCAGTGACTTTATGCTCCTGCATGGCTTCCAGAAGTGCAGCCTGTGTTTTAGGTGGGGTTCTATTGATCTCATCAGCAAGAATTATATTTCCGAAAACAGGTCCTTTAAAAAATCTAAATGATCGTTTACCAGTTGATTGATCTTCTTCAATAACTTCAGTCCCTGTAATGTCACTTGGCATTAGATCTGGTGTGAATTGAATACGGCTAAAATTAAGATCTAAGAGTTCAGCGATGGATTTAATTATAAGTGTTTTGGCTAATCCGGGAACTCCAACAATTAGAGTATGGCCTTTACAAAGCAAGGCAATAAGTATATGATCAAGCACCTTAATCTGACCTATAATAGATTTACTTATCTCGCTAAAGAATTGAGTTTTTATTTCTCCGAGTTTTTTTAATAATTGGATATCAGTTTGATTAGTCATCCGTTTCCTTGCCTAAATATTTGATGAATTATAAAAGGGCGAAAACTTACATGACGTCCATGGATGAAACAATGGGAATGTCTTGTGTGATCATTTTGGTCGATAGAAATTCTGGCTCATGTCAATGATCAAAAAATCGTACATAGAATTAAATCGTAAAGAGGCAAAATCTCTATTAAATAAATTAGGAGCAGAACCTTTCAGGGTTGAACAAATTCATAATTGGATTTATGATAACCATGTGGAATCCTGGGAAAAAATGGAAAATATGCCCAAACAGCTTCGAGAAGCATTATCTTCAGAAATTCAATTACACCCATTAGAGATTATTCATATAACGGGTTCTCAAAATGAGCCAACTCAAAAATTTTTATTTAAAACAAGAAATGGAGATAACATTGAATCAGTCCTTATGTATGATAAAGATAGAATAACAGTTTGTCTTTCTAGTCAAGTTGGGTGTGCTGTCGATTGTAAATTTTGTGCTACAGCTTCAATGGGCTTCATTAAAAACTTAAGTGTTGGTGAAATTATTGATCAAGTAATTCATCTGGAACGGATGTCAAAGTCAAAGATTACAAATGTTGTTTTTATGGGAATGGGGGAGCCTTTTTTGAATTACAATCGTGTTATGGATGCAGCCAACATGTTAAATCAGGACATGGGGTTTGGATCAAGGCGGATTACTATTTCTACTGCTGGAATTGTACCAAAAATCCGTCAAATGGCTGATGAGAACCATCAATTTAAATTGGCCATTAGCCTCAATTCTATTGATGAAAAAAACCGAAAAAAAATAATGCCCCTTACCAATACTCATCCATTAAGTGACCTCATTAACTCGGCCCGGTATTATTATCAGAAAACCAGACGGCTTATTACATTTGAATTTGTCTTACTTAAAGGCATAAACGATTCGCCAACAGAAGGAAAACGGCTTATAGAATTTCTTGAGGGATTACCTTGTAAAGTTAACGTAATTCCATATAATGAAATTGGCGGTGAATTCAGTCGTCCCGATGAAAATACAATCCAAACATTTTTACAAATATTATATGATGCTCCATTTACTGTAACGGTTCGCTGGAGCAAAGGCACAGACATTAATGCAGGTTGTGGTCAACTTGCCAATAAGTCCGTATTATGACCTATCAGCTAATTCTTAGTAGGCGTATGTTTACAACTGATTAAAAACTTACTTCAAGTTTAAATTTAATAAGTTAATAACCGATGGCTGTATTCTTACCTCTAGAATCTGGACCACCCCAAAATCCTTTTTCATTAATCATTATACCATTTGCTTCACCGATACTGCCTCTTTGTTTCAAATCATGCCCTCTAGATGTAAGATCTAAAATTATCTTATTTGATAAACTATTTTTTTCATAATAAATAACATCGGGAAGCCACTGAGAATGAATTCGAGATGAGGAGACAGCCTTCTTAATATCCATATCATGTAGAATCACATTTAAGATATTTTGGAAAACTGTAGTAATAATTGTAGCACCGCCAGGAGTACCTAGTATTAAATATGGTTTATTATTTTTTAATACAATTGTTGGTGTCATTGAACTTAAAGGACGTTTTTTTGGCTCTATTGCATTTGCTTCATTTCCAACTAGACCAAATAAATTAGGTACGCCTGGTTTGCTTGAAAAATCATCCATTTCATTGTTCATTAAGAATCCAGCTCCACCAATAGTAACGCCACTTCCATATCCAGAATTAATTGTAGTCGTTACTGAAACTGCATTTCCATCCTTATCAACAATTGAATAATGTGTAGTCTCTTCACTTTCTTTAATTAATTCAGCTCCCTGTTTAATTTTATTTGATCTTGTTGCTTTTTCTATATCAATTGTTTTAATTCGATTCTTAGCATATGATTTAGATAATAACATACTTTTTGGAACGTTCCAAAAGTCAGAATCGCCTAAATGTTCAGAACGATCAGCATAAGCTCTTCGTTCAATTTCAGTCAATAAATGAATGTAGTCAGAGGAATTAAAACTTAGATCTGATGGAAACTCTGATGAAGTTTGAATTTGATTTAACATATTAAGCATATGAATTAAAAGGATTCCGCCTGAGCTGGGTGGACCCATTGAAATAATTTCATAACCATTAAAAGATCCAAATATTGGTTCTCTATACTTAGAAGTGTAATTATCAAGGTCCTCTAAAGTTATCCATCCGCCAACTTTATTCATTTCTTTAACAATAAGATCTGCAGTTTTACCTTTATAGAATCCGTCACGACCTTTATTTACAATTCGTATTAAAGTTTTGGCTAAGTCTTTTTGGTAAAAAATATCACCTTTTTGCCATCTACGGTCATCACGGGTAAAAATTTGTTTTGTTGAAGGGTATTTACTTAAAAAATCTTTGTTTCGATTGAAACGATCTGCCTCATACTTAGAAAGTTTGAAGCCATCATCTGCTAAACGAATTGCTGGTCCTATTAATTGTTTTAGTGAAATATTCCCAGAACCATAATCTCTCCAAGCTCTAAGTAGACCATCAACTGAACCAGGTACACCTGAAGCAAAATGGCCAATTAATGATTTTCCTTCAATTACATTATCATTATCATCAAGATAAATATCTCTGTGAGCTTTTGATGGTGCCATTTCTCTATAATCAAGCGAAAAAGTTTTTCCATCAGCAAAACGACCCACCATAAAACCACCTCCACCAATATTACCATTTGAAGATGAGGTAACTGCTAATGCAAAGCCAACTGCGGATGCTGCATCTATCGCATTTCCGCCTTGCTTTAAAATCTCAATCCCTATTTGAGAAGCTTGATGACTTGTAGATACGACCATGCCATTATTTCCATGAACTGGTTTAAAGTCACAACCGCTAATTAAAATAACATTGATAATAAGAAATAATATTTTAAAGAATTTCATTTTTCTTTTATTAAATGGACAGTTCCTTCACGACGTTTATCTGCAGCACCATCTAATCCATTTTCTTTAACAACAATTAAATGAATACCAGAATGTTCACCAGTTGTTTGTTTTACAAGATATCCTCTTTGTTTTAAATCTTTTGCAATAGTCTCACCTTTTTCATTAAGCATTTCAACTTTTACTATCTGACCACGTGCAATTATATTTGGGAAATCAACAGATTCTTGCGCTGTTAAACCCCAGTCAAAGATTCCTATAATAGTTTTATTTACATATGCGGGTATTGAGTTTCCTCCTGGAGAACCAGTTACCATTAATAGATTTCCATTTTTATCAAAAATCATTGTAGGCGACATCGAAGATCGAGGTCTTCTATTTGGTGCTACAGCATTTGCAAGGCGACTGCCATCTGTTGGTACTTCTCTTGCAAAGTCAGTCATCTCATTATTTAAAAGAAATCCAGCTGCCCATCTTTGAGAACCAAAAAAACTTTCAATAGTTGCAGTAAAGGCCACCGCATTTCCATTTTGATCAACAATTGATAAGTGAGTTGTTCCAACAGCTTCTACAGTATTATCTTTTCCCCATATTGGGATATTTGATAAAGTATCAACGATACTTGAAGGATCCCCAGGCGTTGGTATGGCATCAGGTAAAAATCTTTGCCTAGATCTAGCTTTAATATATTTTGGATCTAGAAGCGCTTTAAGAGGAATCTTAACCTCATCAGGATCACCAAAAAAGTGATCACGATCAGCATATGCTAGTCGTTGAGCATCTACAAATGCGGAAATTTTTTCTAATTCATTTGATTCACTATTTATTAGCTCATCGTAAAGACCTGCAATCATAATTTGTGCGCCTCCTGATGATGGAGGAGAGGTAGTACAAATTTTCATATCTCTAAATGGCCCACATATAACTGGTCTTAAAACAGTTTTATAATTTTTTAGGTCTTCTAAAGTTATTTCTCCTGGATCTGGATCTGCATTTGCAGCAGAAACGATCTCTTTAGCTATATTACCATTATAAAAAACTACTGATCCATTTGCAGCAATGGCTTGTAAGGTTTTTGCGTATTCAAAATTTTTGAGAAGATCACCATTTTTTATCTTAACACCATTTGGATAAAAATATTTTTTTGTAAGAGGATTTTTTGATAATCTACCTCTTTTCTCAGCAAGTTCAACATAGCTTGCCAGTCTGGGAGATACAATAAATCCATTGTTTGCTAAATCAATCGCATCCTTAAAAAGAACATTCCAAGGTAATAATCCATATGCTTTATGTGCAGTTTCGTAAAGAGCAACTATTCCTGGCGTACCAACTGCTTTACCACTAGGCACTGCTTCCATAAAACTCATAACAGTTCCATCATCTTTCATAAACATATCAATTTTAGCAGAAGATGGGGCTGTCTCTCGTCCATCAATAAATGTTAAATCATTAGTTTTAAAATCAAAGTTTAACATAAAGCCACCACCTCCAAGTCCTGAACTTTGAGGTTCAACAAGGCCAAGAACTAAATGAGCTGCAATTGCAGCATCAGTTGCACTGCCGCCTTTTTCTAAAATTGCTACAGCGGCTTTTACTGCGTAAGGATTAGCGGCACTAACCATAGCTCCTTTATTCCAGACTTTGGAATTAGTTGATTCTTTATTAGTGAAGTTCGAAGGCTGACAGCTAATAAATATGAATAGAAATAAAATAAAAATGGAATTTTTATTCATGGTTTATAGATTATGTTTCAAAACCTTTCCATATAATTCTTTTGAACTATTACCGTGATCTAGTGCAACGGCACCATTAATTATTACCCAATCAATTCCAGAAGGATATTGATGAGGATCTTCCCAGGTGGCATTATCAATAATTTTTTTAGGATCAAAAAGTACAAGATCTGCCCAATAACCTTTTTTGAGTTGGCCGCGATCATTTAGACCTAATACCGATGCGGGGAGTTTAGTCATTTTACGAATTGATTCTGTCAATGAAATAATACCCTTCTCACGAACGTATCGCCCAAGAATTCGAGGGTAGGTACCATAACTTCTGGGGTGGGGTTGAGCTTTTCCGAACTCTATTGTACTACCATCGGAAGCGTGCATAACTAAGGGATGAGCCATGATGCGTTGCACATCTGATTCATTAAGGCAGTGGTAAATTCCTGATCCGTCACCAGCATAGACAAGATCTATCAGAACATCTGCTGCATTATCAGGTGTAGGTTCGTGGCCTTTTGATTCAGTAATTTTTGCCAAATTCATTCCATTATATTTTGTATTGGGCGGATAGTTAGCCACTACAATACTGGCAGGGTTTCCACCTCCACGGTCGTAAACAATGTTCCAGATAATACCATCTTTAATCTTTTGACGCTGGGCTGGATCATCTAAGCGTTCTTTTAATTTTTTTGTTCCACCTGCTAATGACCATGCGGGGAAAACAACTGTTAACCCAGTACTTGTTGCCGTGTACGGATATTGATCTGCAGTTACATTTATTCCTTCGGCCTGGGCTTTATCGATCATTTCAAGTGTATTAGTAGAATTACCCCACATGGATTTTCCTACAGCCTTATGGTGAGAAATCTGAACCGGTAAATTTGCCTGGCGTCCGATATTTATGGCCTCTTCAGTAGATTCTAAAAGTCCAATCCCCTCTTCGCGCATATGGGTAGCATAGAATCCTCCATTTTCAGATACAGTAGAAGCTAAGGCTACAACTTCTTGCGTATTTGAATAAGCGCCTGGGATATACTTTAATCCAGTTGACATACCAAAGGCACCGTCATCCATGGCTGATTGGACTAGATTCTGCATAGCTTTTAATTCTTCATCAGTAGATAAGCGGTTTTCGGTGCCCATAACCTTCCGTCGAACTGTATTGTGGCCTACAAGTAAAGCCAGATTTGGACCAATACCCGTGGCTTCGGTTTGATTCATGAAATCGCCAATCGGAAATGGAGAACCACCACAGTTTCCCCCTACCATTGTGGTTACCCCTTGCCTGATATAATTCTCAACAGTCGGGAACGCTAAGCTTTTTCGTTCAGAATGGGTATGCATATCAATGAATCCGGGTGCGATGATCAATCCAGTGGCATCGAGAATTTGTGAGGCCACAGCTGCAGGTTGCTCACCAATAATAACTATTTTTCCATTCTTGATGTAAATATTTGCTTCATATAAACTGCTTCCGCTTCCATCGGCAATTTTCCCATTTTCAATAATGATATCGTAAGCAGGCGCCTTACAGGCAGAAAAAAGAACAGAAATAAAAATAATTATATGTTTCAAGATTTTTTCTTTCGTTTCCACTTAACTGTATAGGGGAGGATAAACATATATAAACCAGTTATCCAAAGAACAAAAAGGATTATGCCGGAAGGGAGAAAAAGCCAAATTTTTACTTTATCGTGAAACCAAGACCCATCATGAAGACTTTCTATAAGATCTGAGCGGCGATATGCTACTTGAAGAACGTCTCCCGTTTCAGTATCCACTTGAACTTCCCAGCGATTCTTTCCACGGACCTTAACAATCCCTTTATCGATTCTAACATCTAATCTATCAACATCATCCCAAGATGTAATATTTGCTTCATCCGCTGTTTTTACTGAAGCTAATATGTTATCAAATGAAATGGTTGGTGCATTGTTATGTCCTCCATTAGAAGTCGGAGGTTGAATCCAATTGATTTCTTTTTTTAATTGAAGCAAAATACCCGTTGTAATTACAATAGAAATGGGAAGTATAATTACAAAAGCACCCCAATAGTGGGTTTTGCGTGTCCATTTATTCCAATTAAACTCTTTTTTCAAGATAGAGCCCTCATTTAACCTATGGGAAAATTATAATTCTCCGAATATATCACAAAGGTTATTCCTTCTTATAAATCAGTTTTTTCTAGATGAAAGTTTTGCTAAAAGACGTAGAATTTCTAAATAGAGCCAGATAAGTGTCACAAGTAGTCCAAATGCTCCATACCACTCCATATATTTTGGAGCACCTTTTTCTGCTGCCTCTTCAATAAAATCAAAATCTAGGACCAAGTTCAATGCAGCAATCACAACAACAACAATGCTGAATATGATCCCCATATTTGAATTAGAATGAATTACGGGAACTGATACACTGAACCAGCTCAATATCCAACTGATCATATAGACAAAGGCAATACCTCCAGTCGCAGCAAATATGCCTAGTTTAAAATTTTCTGTTGCTTTGATAAGGCCGGAACGGTATGCCAGAAGTAAAGCGCCTAAAGTTCCAAAGGTGAGCATAACCGCCTGGTTGACAATTCCTGGATACATCGTATCAAAAAATTTAGATATTCCGCCTAAAGCTAATCCTTGAAGTAAAGCATATGCTGGCACAGTGTATTTAGCCCAGTGATGTTTGAATACGGTAATAATGGCAACAACTAATCCGCCGATCATACCCAACATCATTAGACTGCTGCCACGAGGATCACTTATAGGCAAATTCCATGTAAACAGGGCAGTTGTCATAAGCAAAAGGAGGGAGAAGGCTGTTTTATGAACTGTTCCCATAATAGTCATTGACGCATCTGTAGTCTGACTAAATCCTGAAAATGACTTCGCATTCAAGGTAGGATTTCCAGAACGAAATGTTAAATGCCGATTCATATATAATTTTCAATACAATTATTTATAAAAGTAACCAATTTATCGATTTCCAATCGGTCTTGCTGTTGTGAATCCCGATGGCGGACTGTGATCGTATTGTCCTCTATGGATTGGTGGTCTAAGGTAATTCCAAAAGGCGTACCTGCTTCATCTTGACGATAATACCGTTTGCCAATAGATCCTTGTTGGTCATAAATCACTTTGAAATGAGGTTTTAGGATATCCATAACTTCGCGCCCTAGTTCGGGTAATCCGTCTTTTTTAACCAGCGGGCAAATCACAGCGGTCACTGGGGCGATTCGTGGGTGAAGTTTCATCACAACTCGGTTATTCTCCTCATCTTCCCAATAGGCATCAGATAAAACGGCTAGCATCATGCGATTCAAACCTGCCGATGTTTCAATAATATAAGGGAGAAAACGATCATTGTTCACTTGATCAAAAACTTCCATTTTTTTGCCTGAAAACTCCTGGTGCCGTGCTAAGTCAAAGTCTGTTCGGTTATGAATCCCTTCGATCTCGGACCAACCGAATGGAAATTCAAATTCTATATCCCAAGCTTCTTTTGCATAGTGAGCCAATTCACGATCCCCATGCTCATGTAAACGCAATTTTTTGGGATTAATCCCAAGTTGATTGTAAAAATCCATCCGTTCTTCTTTCCAATCCACCATACATTGGTCATCATTTCCTGGCTTCACAAAATATTGCATTTCCATCTGTTCAAATTCACGTGTGCGAAAAATGAAATTTCTAGCCACAATCTCATTTCGGAAAGCCTTACCAATTTGTGCAATTCCAAATGGTACTTTTAATCGCATAGCGTTCTGGGTTAGGAGATAGTTTACATAGATGCCTTGTGCTGTCTCTGGACGGAGGTATGCCACACTTGCTTCCTCTTCCAATGGTCCAATATGGGTTTTAAACATGAGATTAAATTGGCGCGGTTCAGTCAGGTTGCCTGTAGTACCACATTTAGGACACTGGATTTCATTCCATTTTCCATGAGACAAATCACCATCAAATAATTCATCTGCACGGTATCTTGCTTTACATTCTTTACAATCGACTAGCGGATCGTTAAAAGCATTCACATGGCCAGATGCCTCCCATATTTTAGGATGCATAAGTATTCCACTATCAAGGCCCACAATATTTTCATGTAGCTGGGTCATTGCTCGCCACCAAAGCTGTGATATATTATTTTTTAGAGCAATTCCTAAGGGGCCATAATCATAGATGGCGCCGAAGCCACCATAAATTTCAGAACTTTGAAAAATAAAACCCCGCCTTTTACAGAGGGATACAATCTTATCGATACTCATAATTGAGCGAATACTCCGTGAATTATTCTATTGAAAATTGAAAAGGAAGTTAGGACAATTTTTACCCATAATAAATAAGGGTATGTGTATAAGATAGAACTGCAATCGAGAGTTAAAGCTAGGGGAAATAAAATTTGTAAGAACTTCTGTTTTGTTTATTAATCCAATTCTTTTAGCTCTTGTTCGATTTGTTTACTATGTGCGATGGAATCATTATTTGAGTTGACTGGAGTATCAGTGGCACCCTTGGGGGTTCTCATATAAAGTAAAATAATGGTAAAGCCAATCCCTGCAATAATAATGGGTGCTAGCCAGGCAAAGATATTAAAACCTTCTGCAACAGGTACAGACAAAACGCGTTCTCCGTATTTATCCGTGTAATAATCCAAAATTTCTGGTTTGGTTTTTCCCGCTTGAACCATTCCAGCGATCTCAATCTCCATCTCCTTATTACCGTGATCATAGACCGTGCCACTCCAACAACAGGTAGCCATGAGACTCTGTTCAATATCGCTAATTAGTTTACTTTTTTCATCTGCACTAAGTGTGCTAATCAAGATTATGGTAAGGAAAATATGTTTCATTTCATTTTCTTTTTGGTAGATTTGCGCCGTTTTTTACGAGGTGGTGCAGCACGCTTTTTATCAATCAATACCACACCTTCTTCTAAAGTTATTTTTTCTGCATCTGCATCTCGAGGGAGAGACGCATTCACTTTCCCATCTGTTATATAAGGTCCGTATCGTCCAGATTTGATCACTAGAGATTCTCCAGTTTCTGTATGGTCACCTAATATGCGTAGTTCCTGAGGGCCACTATTACGCTTACTAATGAGTTCGACAGCTTCAACCAATTCAATAGTGAGGGGCGACATAGTAGGTGGAATGGTCCCATTTTTTCCTTTCCCAGCAGTTACATATGGGCCAAATCGGCCATAGTCCGCTTTTACTTCTTCACCTGTTTCAGGATGTTTTCCTAATGTACGTGGAAGGGATAGAAGTTTAAGTCCCATTTCAAGATCAACTTCTTCTGCAATTGTACCTTTAGGAATGCCTTTACGTTTACTAGTTTCACCCAGCTGAACGTAAGGGCCATAGGGGCCATTTTTCACCAAAACAGTTTCGCCCGAATTAGTATCTTTTCCCAATTCGCGGTCTTCATTAATCTCTTGGTTTAAAATTTCTAATGCTTTCTCTGCATTAAGGTCTCCTAGAAAAACATCTTTCGGGACAGATTTTCTTGTTTCCCCCTGTTGTACAAAAGGGCCATATTGGCCAACTCGAACTTCGATAGAGTCACCATCATAATCGAGTTTAACAGAGCAAGCTTTGCCAATATCCACTTTTTCATCCAACATGGCTTCAAGACCCTTTACAGATTCTGAGCCAAAATAAAATTCCTTCATAAACGGAATGGATTCCAATTCACCTCGTGATATGGCATCCAAACCATTTTCCATATTAGCGGTGAACTGGCTATCAACCAATGATGTGAAGTGATTCTCCAAAAGTTGAGTTACAGCGATTGCGAGGAATGTTGGAGTTAGTTTTCCTTGGTTTCTGGTAACATATGTACGGTATACAATGGTATCAATAATGTTAGCAAAGGTAGATGGGCGTCCAATCCCTTTAGCTTCTAATTCTTTTACTAATGATGCTTCCGTAAACCTTGCTGGCGGTTTTGTTTCATGATCCTCCGCAATCAATGCATTACAGGTAAGGCCTTGATCTTTTTCCAAGTTGGGCAAAATAGTTTCCTGATCCTCTGTCACTCCATTTCGTTGGTCTGTACTTTCCACATAAGCAGCCATATATCCGGGAAATAGGATCACTTTCCCATTAGCACGAAATTCTGATTTTTGATTTTCAATAAATACAGAAATTTGTTTCACTTTAGCCGATTTCATTTGAGATGCCAGCGTTCGTTTTCGGATCAAATTATATAGTCTGGCAGTCTCTTCATCAATGGTAGATCTGACCTTATCAACGGAAACAAATGTAACGCCGGCAGGTCGAATCGCTTCATGGGCTTCCTGTGCATTTTTTACTTTGGTTGCGTAAACTCGTGCTTGATCAGG
>CEQF01006900.1_pt1 | contig 12948 bp, 11 predicted proteins | sample 530821 | NCBI WGS metagenome assembly CEQF01 (sample SAMEA2621003, study PRJEB7988) | marine metagenome | isolation source: saline water (ENVO:00002010), including
AAGATGTCTACTGCTCCGTATCGTTGCTCCGCGACCGCGATCATTTGATCGTTGTCTGCTGCGTTCGTTACATCGGTAACGCAATAACTGACTTGATTACTCCCTATATCGTCGACGGCCGCCGCGAGTGTCTCCTCACTCAAGTCTGCGATAAGCACATTGGCCCCTTCCTCGGCGAAAAGCTTTGCAGCGGCTCTCCCGATACCTCCCGCACCACCAGTGATCACCGCGGTCTTGTCCGCAAGTCTCATCGTGCCATCCTCGCGCCGTCTATTGTGCAAACCCTAGCCTTCAAGAGCCGCACTGAAATCTTCAACCAAATCGTCGACCTCTTCGATCCCTACAGATATTCGGATAAGGGACTCTGCAATGCCCATTTCTGCCCGCCGAACCGGCCCCATCTCGTGATAAATTGTCTGGGACACCGGTATAGCAAGTGTCCGGTTGTCACCCAGATTACTCGACTTAATCACCACATTGAGCCGATTCAAGAAATCAAACGGTTCCATTTCCTGGCTCAGTTCGAACGAAAACAACGCCCCTGGTTTTTTGAAAAGTTGGGCACTCCGCTGAAATTGGGGATGCTGGCTTAAACCAGGGTAGTACACCTGCGAAACGCTACCGTGAGAATCCAAGAATTCGGCCAACGTTTGAGCGCTGGCGCATTGTCTTTCCAATCTCAACGCCAACGTCTCCGCCCCAATACTAATGTGATGCGCGGCTTCAGCGCCCAGAGCCGCCCCAAAATCCCGGAGACCTTTTTTTCGGATTTGGGTCATACCCCAATTTGCTGAATCACCTTTCTTATACGCTTCTTCGATGTGTGCATAGGATGCCCAATCGAATTGTCCAGTGTCCGTTATCGCCCCGCCCAACGCGTTGCCATGCCCACAGATGTATTTGGTTAGGCTGTTGACAACAAGGCTCGCATCAACGTCGATCGGCTGAAAAAGGTACGGAGAGGTCATGGTGTTATCAACGATGTAAACGATCCCGCGGGCGCGACAAAGGGAGCCAATCGCTTCAAGGTCACTAACTTGAGTACGAGGATTAGCGATGGTTTCAACAAACACCATCCTAGTGTTTTCGGTCAACGCTGCCTCCACCGCTTTCACGTCCGTGGCATCAACGAAACCGACGTCGATTCCGTGAAGGTCGAAGCTTCCAAAAAGGCTGTTGGTGTTGCCAAACAAAAATGAGCTCGACACAAAGTGATCGCCAGAGCGCATCAACGCGAACAACATCGTTCCGATAGCCGCCATTCCCGTCGAAAAACAAATGGTCTGGCGACCCCTTTCCATCAACGATATCTGCGTCTCAAGCGCGTTCACGGTCGGGTTGACCTGACGGCCATACGAATAACCTGAGCTGTTACCTTGAAATACGTCCGCGAGATCCTGAACATCATCGTATCCATACGCGACCGTCGCGTGGATGGGTTTGTGAATTGATCCGTGTTCCACCGGACTCGAGCGGTCCGAATGCACAGTTCGCGTCGTAAAACCGACCATGCCCAGTAATCCGAATTTGGCAGGCGACTATATCAGATCGTAAACGCTGTCGAGGTCGACGGTTCGATCAATTCAGCGACCTAGTTCAATCGGCTGGTGTTTTAGTTTCCACGAACGGCAGCGTCCACAAATCAAACACACGGGAAAGCGCCGAGATGGCCAAGACATGGCGCAACGATCCATCGACAATCGCCGATCGGACCTGATCGATCGTGTATAAATGCACCGCGATCGCTTCGCCTTGACCAAGATCCTGCGAGTCGTTCTTGGTCACACCCTCCGCAAGAAAGTGGTGACACAAATGCGAATGAATCGCCGGATTGGGTTGTACAGCACCCAGCGACTCCCAGCGGCCACCACTGTACCCAGTTTCCTCTTTGAGTTCGCGTTGTGCCGCTTGGAGCGGGGTTTCTCCAGCATCAACCATCCCGCCAGGCGTCTCAAGCGTGCACGAACCACTGCCAAAACGATACTGCTCGACCATGACGGACCGGCCGTCCTCGGTGAGGGCGACCACGTTGATCCAGTCGACCGATTCAAGCACAAGCCGTTTCAATGTCCGGTCTTCGGTTGGGTGTTTTAGCCAATCGAAACGGACATTTAAGATGCCGAGATCGGGCCCACGTTCTGAACGTACTTTCTGCCACTCAAGCTGATTGTCCATCAAATTGCACTCTCCCTAGGGAACCACCGCAACCCCTAACAAATTAACTCAACGTTCCACAACCTGATCCCGAAGATTGACCGCCAGAGCGGCGTTAACGTCTATCGCCCGAGAGCCTATTCATTTGGAAGATGCTGCATCCCTTGCCGATGTAATTCCGATGTCACTGCGTCGAGGTGGCGTCCTTCCCGCACCGAATCGACCATCGCCTCCACCGAACCGTATTCGGCCACCGTATTCAAGGTGGTTAGCGTCGGATAAATCATTTGCCAATCGCCCTTCTCGTATCGTTGCAACGCTTCGCTTGGCAAAATCCACTCCCCCGATACCGTCTCGCGATCATCACCTGCCGCTTGTTGCCCCGGCGGCATCACCGCCAAAAAGAAACGTGTGTCGAAGCGGGCGGGCGCGGACTCTGGCGTAATCCAGTGGCTGAAGTAATGCACCCGATCCGTCGCTAACTCGAGTCCCTCGCTGCCAATGATGGCGGCAAAGTCCATCTCGCCTTCGAGAAGACGTTCGCGTAACACTTGATAGTGGCTTCTTTCCGCTTCATCACGAAAATAAAAGTCCCCGTCTTGTCGTCGAGCAAGAAGTACCCCACTTTCCTCAAAACATTCGCGAATGACCGTCACCCAATATCGAATCGCGTTATCTTTCAGTCCTAACTTTCTTGACGCCAATTGGTCGTCCAGACCAAAGCACAGCGCTTCAAGATCGGCATCTTGGTCGTCCACTTTTCCACCTGGAAACACGTGTAAATCCGGAAACACACCACGACCTGGCCTTTGCAACATGAATAGTTCAGGCCCTCTCTCGGCCGGTCGAACGATAAGAACCGTAGCCGCTTTACGGACGTCGACCACTTATGCCCCGCGCTCCTTCGTCAATCCAACCACTAATACGGCGCATCACGTTAGAGAAATTTCCTTGACTGGTTTTGCGACCCAATCATTCCTCGACGACTTCTTCCACGTCCGAGGCAGCAATAACAAGATCATCCAATGTCGTCTCAATTCTTTCCGCAATGTATGAGGCGAGTTCAAAATGGCCTACCCGTCGATCCGATGAAACCACGTAGCGGGAGCTTGTCGCGTCCTCATCTAGGTTCTTGAGGCGCACAATTGAAAGACGCTGCGGCCCCCCATCGTCGGTGACGATATAGGTCAGTACTGGCTCATCATTAACGGGTTCCGTGTAAACATCCATGACCGTAAGGTTGCGAAAACGATCGATCAGGGTTTGCACAGCGTCCTGATCGAGGTCACCGCTTTGATCCGATACCCATCCGTCGTCCCCGTCACTCGTGAGGGAAAAAACCCCGTCAAGCACGAGTTCCCGCACGGTGCCCACGGTTTGCAGCAAGGTTCGATCGAGCCACGATGCGGCGTCCATTCCGGCCTCGTAAACCGAAAACTTGACGCTGTAAACGGGCCCGCCGGAGTCCGCCCTCGCGTGCACTTTTCGGTAGCCCGGTGACGTTCCAAGATACAAGCCTCCAAGGGCGTTCTCCTCGTCGTAAAGAACGATGTGGCGTTGATGGTTTTCACTCGTCACCTCGAAACGCTCGGCCGTCGAATCTTGCTCTGCAACGGGCCAGCCACTATCGGTGTCAGCTAGCTTCGTCAGGAACTGTTCGACCTTATCGGCGTCCGCTGGAATATCCAACATCAGTTGCCAATCATCGGTATCCCGAACAAGGGTCACGCCACCTTCTTCACCAATCGCTGAAATTTCGACTCTTTGAATCGCATCCGGTTCGAAACTCAGAAGGGACTCTGGTTTCTGTTCGTCATCTCCTAGTCGAAACCACCAGACCAGTACCACCAGTGCGATTTGAATAACGAGAATTGTGGCGAGTGTCGACTGCTTCACGACGTCTCTCCCAATAGGGCCAGATACCGATCACGCCTTTTTGCACCGACGTAGCGATGTATCAAGAAAACGACGAAAACCATCAACAAGGCAAGCGCATAGTTGCCGTATTCATATGCTCGCTGACCTAGATCGCCGAGTGGCGGCAACGTGCTCGCATATTGGGTTCTGCCTCGGATCGTTTGCAAGACCTCGTCTTCCACCGCCCAATCGACCACGTTTTGCATCAGATCAAGCGGTCTGGTGTACAGCTGCCCGTTCGCCACACCGACCAACTGGATGATTTGATCCGAAACAAAGGAGTTCGAGCCAAATACCATCAGCCGAGCAGATTCAGGTGAACGTTTAATAACGCCCGAGACCGTTCCCGGTCCAGCGTCCTCTTCATTTTCATCTTCATTTTCGCCATCGCCTACCCGCGCATCTTCCGACTCTTCGAGCACGAGCGCGGATTCCACTTGCAACAGCGGCGACTCGTCGAAAAAAGATTCAAAGCGCCCCGAAACCAGGACCCCCAGAAGTTGGCGTCCTTCTTCGCCCTCTGACTGATACGGTTCAACCACATCGCCGCTCAGTTTCGGCATGACGTCGGGCGAGGAATCCCGCCAGCTTTGACTCGAACTCCAAATCAAACGCTGAACGTCACGTCCCTCTGATCCTGTTTCGCCCACGTCAATGGGCGACGCCCATGACATCGTCAATTGCGGGAGACCGACCGTGACTGGATGATCGGCCAGCATCGCCCCGTCGCGAACGTCGATAAAGAACGGATAGTCCAACATGCGGTAATCCTGAAAGCTGAACCCGCCCACTCTTCGGGTAACTGGTGCTGGGAATTGTGCGTTTTGTGGATCAAGCACTATGGACTTGTCGATTGAGATACCGTGGTGCTGTAGCCAAGCTTCAAGCCCGGTCGTATGCGGCACCGCGGATAGCATCGACTGAGTCAGGGTGCTACGGAAAGCCGAGGTGGCGACCACGACGGTACCACCCCGCATTAAATATTGATCGATCGCAAACACCGCGCGGTCGTCGAGAACGGTCGGATCAACGATGAGCAAAACATCCACACTGGCTGGGATCACGTCGGTTAGATCCGCGGACTGGAGTTCATGGCTGCTGCCAAGCACGTCCCGTAGGCTGGCAAATTGGTTTCCCGGCATCTGTTGTCCACCAGGATACTGGGGCGGTGTTGGAGGCGGTGTGTAAAGCGCCACCGTCTGCATCAAACCCGACGCGAAACGCTTTAGCCCTTCTTCCAACCCTCGCTGCAGCCCGTCGCGGTCGAGCGATTCAGGGATGGGGATCTGAACGACCGTCGTGTCATCCGTTAGGGTCAGGTGAAAATAAAACGTGTCGGCATCGAAGAGACTTGCTGCCATGGGGCCAAACCCGAATTTGTCAGCGATTTCCTCGGCGACCGCACCGTCGTTCGCGTCCGGGTCAACAACTTCCCACGAAAACCTATCCCCGGCCTCCAATGCGGTACTTTCGAGCAGCTCCTTCAGAGACCTTCCTAGCGACGCAAGCTCGTGAGGCATGCGTTCGTTGGGGGAAATGTAACCCGTGAAACGGATCGGTTGGACGATGTTTGACCAAACGCTGTCGCCACCCTGAAAGTCGTATAGCACCTTCTTGATGCTTCGGGTGACCGCGTACTCCGGATTCGGGAGCCAGACATCGAGGTCGGTCTCACCACGCTGCTTAACATCGATCAATTCACGGAAACTCAACACCTCGTATTCATCGCCGTACTGAACGAGGACATCGAAATACGAATTGACCAAACTCGCTTCGTGCCGGTCAGCCGTCTGAAAGGGTACCGGGCGAATACCGTACTTGGTGTTCGCCTCGTCCTCCAATTCCGCATTCTCCGCGGGATTGACGATCTCCACCCGTACTCGTTCTCCGCCCGCCACGCCGTATTCGACCAATAGATCCTGCATTTGCGGCACCAGCGGTGCCAACAACGGATGCGTTTTCTTGCTGAAATAGCCCCTGATGAGCAACGGTTCACGCAATCGTCTCAGGTACTGTAGTGTCGCATCTGACATCGAATACTGGTCGCCACGGGTGACGTCCCAGCGCATGGAATTACCCACACCGTGTAACCAGACATTGGCCACAAGAACATTCGCCACAACTAGCCCTAACAGGATTTGCGAACGTCTATGACGGGCCGGCTGAGCATCTTCTGACCATCCCTGGCGATCCAACCCGTAAACATTCAATGCAAGAAAAGCGACCGCGATCGAGGCATAGAAATAGAGATCTCGAAAATCGAGCATACCGCGCGTGATCGATTCGAAACGCGAGCCCGAACCGAGCATTCGCAGAATATTGGCGCTGCTGTTATCCATTAGGTCAAGTAGGAAGGGGCTACCGATCAAATAGAACGACCCACAAGCCAAGGACGCCAAAATTAGCGCGACGATTTGATTGTCGCTCCTAGCACTGACAAATAAACCAACGGCTATGTAACTTGCTCCCAGGAGAATCGCGGCAACATAACCGGCAAAAACTGGTCCCCAATCCAAACCCCCTAGGCTGCTGTCGGCAACCGCCAACGTGAGTGGGAGGGATAACGTAAGCACCAAAGCAATACCGAGCAGTACCCAGCACGCAAGAAACTTTCCAATAACGAGCTCCCAGGTCGTCGCCGGAAGCGTGAGAAGAAATTCGAGCGTTCCACTTCGACGCTCCTCACTCCACATTCGCATCGTGAGCGCAGAAGACAAAAAAATCAGCAAAACCGGCATCCATTCAAACATCGGCCGAACGTCTAAGATATTCCGTGCAAAAAAAGCCTCACCCCAAAAGAAAACGAAGAGCGTGGAACCGAGAAACGCGAGTAAAAATAAGTAACCTATCGGCGACCCGAAGAACTGCATAAGCTCTTTGGCCGCGACCTCCATACTCTTGTTTTTGCTAGCGAACATCGCGAACCTCGCTTACTTCCCGGAAGAGCCTTTCCAAATCACGTTGAACTGGTGCCAAACTGTGGATCGGAATTTCCTTTGCCACTAAGGCGCGAGCCACCTGCGCAGTGAGTTCCTCAGGTTCGACACCGGTTTGGGTGAGGAGTAACCGGTCGTCTTCTACAACGATATTCGCCGTTGCACTGAGCGCGTTCTCAACGTCCACAGGACGTGCCGATGTCCTTAACTCGATTGTGTCGGCGCGTTTCAAATCCTCCAGCTTCTCATCGATCGCCAGTTCACCATCGCGCATGATCAACACTCGATCACATATTGCGTCTACTTCTTGCATGATGTGGGTTGAAAGGATCACCGTCGCGGTTTTAGCCAGATCCTTCATAAGACGCCGCATCTCTTCGGTCTGTCGAGGATCAAGTCCATTAGTCGGTTCGTCGAGAATGAGCACGGGCGGCTTATGCAAAATTGCTTGAGCAACCCCTACACGCTGCTGAAACCCTCGAGATAGGGTGCCTAACTTATCAAGGGCTCGAGATCCAAGTTCCATCGCCTCGATCACATCCCGTAGCCCGGATTCCGCTTCCTTCCCGGTCATACCGCGCATGCTTGTGGCAAAGTTTAGGTAGTCGAAGACCGACATGTCTGGGTAAAGCGGGCGATTTTCGGGTAGATAACCGATCTTACTCTGCACCGTTTCGGGCTCGTCCCGAACGTCAATTCCATCGACCAGACCTCGCCCGGAAGTCGGTTCGAGGTATCCCGTAAGCATTTTCATGACGGTGGTTTTGCCGGCTCCGTTATGCCCAAGAAGGCCTACGATCTCGCCTGAGCCGACCTCGAAACTGACCTCAGAGGCAGCCACCACGGCGCCGTAATGTCGCGTTAATCCATCGGCTTCAATCACTATTATTCTTTCCCTAGTCGTACTTCAATACTCGCAGGCGGCATAGACTAATGTCCAAGAAAAACAAATTCCATCCCGGCAAGTCCTAGACACATAAGCAGCATTACCCCAGGCTGCCCGCATGACTCGCCGTCACATGATCCCCGGTCCCGCTGGCAATTTGGAAGCCATGGTCAATGACTCGGGCGGAGGTTCTTGGGTCATACTGTGTCACCCCCATCCTATCTACGGCGGTTCGATGTTCGACGCAGTTCTCGACACTGTCGAACAAGCGTTGACGCCTATGAACCTACGGACCCTACGATTCAATTTTCGCGGCGTCGGGTCCAGTGAAGGCGAGCACGATCACGGGGAAGGCGAAGTGAACGATCTACTCGCGGTCGTGGAGTGGCTCTGCGAAGCGAAAAACCCGTCAATAGTCTCGGTCGCCGGTTACTCATTCGGTTCCGTGGTGGCGAGCCGGGGTGTTGCCAATAACGACAGCGTGTCTCGTGTCGTGTTGGTCGCCCCCCCAACATCTTCGATGGCATTAGCAACCGACCTTAAGTTGCCCGTGCGAATCATCGTCGGCGATGCCGATCCGTTTGTCGACCTTCCACAGCTCCAACAGTGGCAGCACGACCAAAACGATGCCGAAATCGTGACAATCTCTGGGGCCGATCACTTCTTTGGTGGCCAACACCAGGCCTTACAATCGGCAACGTCGGCTATTTTCAGTGAAGCCCTGCCCCCGTGATCCAACCATGACTGACGAATACAACCGCATAAACGGCTAACCCCAACAATATCGGCAACCATAAGTCTTTCCAGCGGAGCGTAGCTCGACCCATCGCAATAGCGCCGAACGGAACATTCGATGTGCGCGCAGCAAAGATCCGCCATGCGTCATTTTGCTCACGGGCCATTCGCATATCGATCAGGTACGTACCAAAGACCGAGACAAGACCGACCGTCCCGAAGAAAATTAACGAAGCGCCATCACCATTTGCTGTCATATGTCCCACCACCCATAACACCACGGCCCACTGAAAAGGATGGCGGGTAATGCAGATGACACCACGTGGTTCCGTTCCCAACTCGCCTTCTTTACCGAGACTCGTCGGGTTCTTAGTCGAAAATGCTCCGACGGCGAGTACGAACGACAACCCCACCAGCACGTACGTCAACCACCAATGAGCCAAACTTGGTACCCACAAATACGGACTCACGGGTCGGTCTGCGTAGCTCAAGATCATGAACCCAAGCGTAAACACCGCAACGATGGAGTACGCGGCAAGGTACCGGTTGCGCCCGAATCGCTCGATCAGCACTGAGCGAAATGACGTGCTGCTGATTCCGAGGTGTGAAATCAAGAACAATGCACTCGCGAAAACCAACCTCGACAAAGCCATACCTCATCCATGGATAAGCAGTTAATCCTGCATCCATGGAGCACGAAAGCCAACCTAGGGAGCTGTGATACGCTCTTTGCCATCAGCTAGGGGGAAGGCGATGCGCGACGTTACCGGAAAAGTTGCATTCATCACTGGCGGCGCGAGTGGCATGGGGTTGGCGATGGCGCGTTCATTCGCGGCTGCCGGCATGAAGGTTGCCATCGCGGATGTCGAACAAGATGCGCTCGATCGCGTCAAAGCGGAGTTCAACGCGAGCAACGCCGAGGTCATTACCCTTCAAGTCGACGTGACCGATCGAGCCGCGATGGAAGCTGCCGCGGACGCAACCGAAGCAGCTTTCGATAAAGTTCACGTCCTGGTTAACAATGCTGGCGTCGCCGTCGGCGGATCACTGGATCAGATGTCGTACGAGGATTGGGATTGGGTCATGGGCGTTAATCTCGACGGCGTGGTCAATGGCCTACAAGCGTTCGTGCAGCGAATCAAAGCTCACGGTGAGGGAGGCCATGTGGTCAACACCGCATCCCTCGCGGGCCACTTCGCGATTCCCGGACTCGGCGTTTATACCGCGACCAAATACGCGGTCGTTGGAATATCCGAAACCCTCCGCGCTGATCTCAAACAACACGATATTGGGGTTTCTGTACTTTGCCCCGGCGTGGTCAACACCAATATTTTCGATTCAGGGCGCAACCGACCCAGCCATCTACAGGGTGAAACGGACACGGCGAAAATGGTCCTTTCGGAGGATGTAGCGGAGCCGGAACGGGAGCAACGGATGGCAGAAATGATGGCCCGAGCGTTGGATCCGGCCGTGGTTGGCGATATGGTTTTGCATTCGATCCAAGAAGACGAGTTCTACATTTTCTCGCATCCGGAAATCGAACCGATGGTGTCTGGAAGGGCGGCCGAAGTCACCGACGCGTTTGCGCGATGGCGTAAATACCGCGAGGACCACGGCGTCTGAACACGGAGTTAAACGGAGCGTTGGTCGGCGTTACCGGAGGCGCTTCAAGGCTCCAGACACCTGCTCTGGTCATCGATTTAGTCCGCTTTAAGAACAACCTCGAGACCATGAGCACGCACTGCCAAACGGTGGGTGTTGCCCTGCGCCCCCACACAAAGACCCACAAATGCGCTGCCATAGCACAACTGCAAATCGAGGCTGGAGCCCGCGGTATCTGTTGCGCCAAATTGGGAGAAGCCGAGGTTATGCAAGCCGCTGGCATTCACGACATTCTGCTCACGTCACCCGTCGTCACGGCGAGCGGAATCGATCGTCTACTCCAGTTGAATGAGAGCGGCGCCAATATTAGCGCCGTTGTGGATAACCCGCTGAATGGCAAAGCACTCAATGACGCCGCTCGAAAATTCGGTACGCCACTAAAAGTTCTACTCGACCTGGACCCGGGGCTTCACCGAACAGGCATAGAACCCGGCCCAGGCGCTTTGAAACTGGCGCGGCAACTTTCGGAATCCGCCCACCTCGACTTCACCGGGCTCCAAATGTACGCCGGAAACCTCATGCATATCACGTCGTATAACGAGCGCCACGATCAGTCAGTGGCTGTCATGGAAACGCTGGTTCAATTCCGAAACGAACTTCAACAAGCGGATATCGCTTGCCCGGTCACCAGCGGCGGCGGAACGGGCACGTTTGATATCGACCCCGAAACGGGCGCACTCGATGAACTGCAAGCGGGGTCGTACCCTTTCATGGATCGACAATACAACGAAATTGAGACTAGGCAGGGTGACCACCCCGCGTTTTTTACCTCGCTGTTCGTGCAGACGACGGTGGTATCCGCAAACCACGACAATCTCATCACGACCGATGCAGGCCTTAAGGCCTTCGCTACCGACGACAAAAATCCCGAGCTCCATGAAGGTGGACCACAAGACGGTCGTTACTTCTTTTTTGGTGATGAACATGGCGGTGTTCGGTGGCGTACCACTGAGGTATTTGCGGTTGGCGACTGGCTGCGCGTCATCACACCGCACTGTGACCCAACGTTTAATCTATACGACGTTGTTCACGTCATCGAAGGAGACACACTCGTCGACATCTGGCGTGTAGATGCCCGCGGACGTTCAGCGTAACAACGCCTTGTTAAAGTCCCTTTGCAAACATCGCAAGCGCATCAAGTACGTCATTGGGTCGTTCGCTCAACATAAAGTGGCCGCAGCCTTCGAGGTTAACGATTTCGGCATTGGGTAACGCTTTCGCGACTTCGAGCCCCGCCCGGGCTGGAGTCATTAAATCCGCCCCGGCTGCGATTACGAGCGAAGGGCATACGACCTCATGGGGGGAAACCTCAGCAAAACCGTGGCAGGCCTGTAGATCAGCGTGAAGGACACCCTGGTTCGCCCGTTCGAGGAGTCTTTCGCCTGTGCCCATCATCCAAACGCCTGGATTGGTATTGGCACCTACCTTTCCGTGCGACGAATGACTCCATGTGTTGATCATCTCAATCGCGGCATGATCGTTGTCGGCCGCCGCGTTTAACAACGCGTCGGTGACGGGCATCGGGACCGATGTGCCCAAAAGCGCGATGGCGCGACAACGACCCGGGTGATCCACGGCGAATCGATAGGCGACCAAAGAACCCATGCTATGACCAACGATAATCGACGGGGCGAAACCGAGGATATCGACGACGACGGCCAACCAATCAGCGATCGCATCGATCGTATCCAGCGGGGCACCTTGGCTCCGCCCATGACCGGGGAGATCGACAGCGGCGCTATTGAATCCGTGGCGGGCAAAGTATCGAGCCGGCATTACCCAAATGCTGTGATCCATACCTGCCCCATGGATAAACACAATCCCCGGAGCATCGGGTTTGTGTTCAGAGGAGCCCGTCGACACAAATACACGTTCTGAGTTCACCTCAAGGTACATCGTTAGCCTCTTTGCGAGCGACGTAGTCCGCGTCCCAAATCCTCGATCAAGTCGTCCGGGTCCTCCAATCCGATGGAAAGTCGAACGAGACCCTCACCGATGCCCGCGCTCGCAAGCGCATCGGTGCTCATGCGGTGATGGGTGGTACTCGCTGGGTGAATCACCAGGGATTTAGCATCGCCAATATTGGCTAGGTGTGAAAAAAGGGAAAGCGCTTCGATAAACGCTCGCCCTGCACCTCGGCCACCTTTAATGTTGAAACTGAATACTGCACCCGCGCCTTTCGGCAGCAATCGAGAAGCGAGCTCCCGATCCGGATGCGAAGCGAGCTCCGGATAGAGCACGGACTCAACGGCTTCGTGTCCGTCCAAAAATGCCACAACACGGCGGGTATTCTCCACGTGACGCTGCATCCGTAACGGCAGTGTTTCTAAACCTTGCAGCACATGAAATGCCGTCGTTGGTGCCATGCAAGCGCCAAAATCCCGAATGCCCTCTTTCCGCGCTCGTGTAATGAAAGCTAGCGGTCCAAATTCTTGCGCAAAAACCAGATCGTGAAACCCCTTGTACGGTTGGGTCAACGTCGGGAATCGTTCCGATGTTTCCCAGTCGAACGTCCCACCATCGACCACCAAGCCGCCGATAACAATGCCGTGTCCACTTAAGAATTTAGTCGCTGAATGCACAACGATATCGGCACCGTGCTCGATGGGCTTACACAAGTACGGTGTCGCAAAAGTCGAATCCACAACCAGTGGCATT
>CEQF01059514.1_pt1 | contig 12857 bp, 15 predicted proteins | sample 530821 | NCBI WGS metagenome assembly CEQF01 (sample SAMEA2621003, study PRJEB7988) | marine metagenome | isolation source: saline water (ENVO:00002010), including
ACATCTTGCTTTTCAGGGTTTGAAACAGTAAGTAATGAAACTGCGCGGTCAGCTAAACGAGCCGGTTTCTGAATATTAGAAAGCATCCCAGTGTGTTCCTCACTTAGATTAGGAGCAACTTTAATTAATTCATTAAAAACTTGTCGAAGATTATTTGCTAAAGCGTCTATTTCAACGTCATCCGAATATTTATTATCGGACATTCGTTGCACTACGGCGCGGTAATAAGGATCTTTCTCTTTATAATCTAGAATCTTGACTCTGTCTATTCCTTGCACAATTGCTGACTTACTATTATCAGGCATATCAAATACTTTAAGTACGACAGCTAGCGTTCCGAATGAATACATTTCATCTGGCTCAGGATTTTCAATTGATCCATCTTCTTGTGCTACAACAACAATATGTTTACTGCTAGATGGCAGCTCATTAATTAGCTTTAGAGATTTATCTCTACCAATATAAATAGGAATGACTTGTTGCGGAAAAAGAACAGTATTCCGCAATGGCATTACTGGATACGATTCGCTTTCTTCTAGCAGGTCTTCATTAAAATCTTTTTCAAAATCTTCACTCATGATATTCCTTTTGATTTGTCCTTAATTAATGAGTCAAACTTTGTGCCATTAATTTAAATATGCAATTTTGACATATAATTTACAAATAACTGCCAATTTTATGCCTAAATGGTTCATTTTTCTAATATGTGACAGCTTGCACAGTTTTCACGAAATTCATGGGGGATCTTTTTTGCAACGACTGGTCCAGCACCAAAATTCATTTTTCGCTCAGTTGCATGGCATTGCAAACATGTCTGTTCATCGATAAACTGTAAGTGCGCAGGAAGCCTTGATAATTTAGGAGGGACTTTCCCATCAATTAAAATTAATGGTGATTCTTCACTTAATAAGTCCGGATTTGATTCAATCCCCTGATCTGCATATACCAACCAAACAAGCATAAATCCTGAGACCACAACTAAGCCATAAATTAAGCTTTTATTTTGGATCATACTTTTTCTGAAACTAACCTGGCTTGTTCATCAGCATGATATGAACTTCTAACTAATGGTCCAGATTCAACTACTTGAAAGCCTAACTCTAGCCCTTTTTGTTTGTAGTATAGAAATTCTTCATCTTGCACATACCGTTTTACTTCAAGATGATCTGTAGTTGGTTGCAAATATTGTCCAATAGTGAAAATCACAACTCCAAGATCAACTATTTCTTTCATGGTTTCGATTACTTCATCTTTTGATTCTCCCAAACCAACCATCATTCCGGTTTTGGTTTTCAAACCAAAATCCACAGATCGTTTTAAAACTTCCAAGCTCCTTTTCCAAACTGCTTGAGCTCTAACTTTTTTACTTATACGTTCTATGCATTCAATATTATGGGAAAATATCTCAGGCTTAGCATTAAAAACTATGTTCAGTGCAGGTTGATACCCTTGAAAGTCCGGAGTTAAAACTTCTACCGTACATTGGGGCACATGTTTATGTATCTGCTTTATAGTATCAGCCCATATTCTAGCTCCAAAGTCACCTTTCAAATCATCACGGTCAACTGATGTAATAACTACATGTTTTAAATTCATCTTTTTTATAGCCATGGCTGATCGAAAAGGTTCCATTTTATCTAACTGCTTAGGTAAACCAGTCTTAACAGAACAAAATCCACATGCCCTAGTACAAATATCCCCTAATATCATTATGGTAGCAGTTCCCCTATCCCAGCATTCATATATATTTGGACAACGAGCTTCTTCACAAACAGTATGAAGTTGATTTTTCGATACTGTTTTTTCAACAAATTTGTATCCTTTGCCAAATTGAATACGAATCTTTGGTTTTTTTGAAATCATGGTTTTGTTTACTATCATGATTCGTCGACTTTCTGAAATAAATAAATCATATACCTTTTATACTTTTTAAAATCCTTGCTATCAAGAAGTGAAAGTTGTTTCATCTTATCATCTACTTTTTTACCAAAAGCCTTTTTTATTACTTTTAAAATAAAAGGATGATTTTTACCTAAATAATTTGATGAATATTCAAAAGTAGGAAAGATAAATCTTTCCATTAGTGCCTTTGCACCATCTAACGTTGGCATAGTATTTTCAGTTTGATCAAACTCTTTAATTAATTTGAAGCCATATTCTTCAGCTTTCTTGATATAGTTTTTCTCATCATGTGAAGCCTTAATATGCCAATCACCACTTCCATCATTATGATAAAGAAAATAATCAGAAGCCAATAAATAACCCCCATCTCGTACAGTTTTTTGTGCAGTTTTCCATCCAGGTTCGATCTCTATATAGCAGGCACTTTCACTTTCAAATACTAGGTCATATTTTTTTTCTGGTTCAAAATTTTCAAACTTTGATCTATGAAACTTTACTTGTCCATCATATTTCTCTTTAAAAACGGTTTCTTGATATTCATCAGGAGATAATGCTTCAACTTCATATCCTTTAGATATAAGATAACTTGAATTACCTCCAATTCCAGCACCGACATCTAAGATCGTCTTTACTTCGTCAGGGATAAAGGAAGCCAAATGTTCAATATAGCGACCTTGTGCTTTTACCATATTATCTAATGTTAATTCATTTGGGTCTATCGATTCAGGATCATCCCAAAATCCATAATGTAGATAAGGAGAACGAATGGATTCTGAATAAAGTTTTAATACATGATCAATTGGCATTATAATAAACTTTCCAAATCAATCTTCTCAATATTTTCGCGAACTGATTCAATAAATTGACTACCTCCTGCACCATCAATTAAACGATGATCAAAGCCAAGTGATAAATACATCATACTTTTAATACCTATAGTATCACCATCATTTGTTTCTATAACAACAGGCCTTTTCTTTACGACTCCAACACCTAAGATTCCAACGTTTGGCTGATTAATAATGGGGGTTCCCATTGTTACATTGAAAACTCCAAAATTAGAAATAGAAAAAGTTGATCCTTGGAGCTCATCTATATTCAATTCTTTGTTTCTAGTTCTCAATACTAGATCACGAACTTTTCTGCATATTCCTAAGAAATTTAATTCTTCACAGTTTAATATAACTGGTACCATAAGTCCATTATCTACTGCAACGGCCATGCCAATATTTATATTTTTATGATAAATAATTGAATTTTCATCTAAAGATGAATTCATATCAGGAAATTGGCCTAGTGCTTTAACACATGCCTGAATTATGAACGGAGTATAGGTTAAACTATACCCTTCTCTTTGAGAAAAAGATTCTTGCTTAAGTAAAACATAATCAACAATCTTTGTCATATCAACCTCAGTCATCACATAAACATGTGCCGAAGTATCAATGCTCGATCTCATATGATCTGCAATTAATTTTCTCATATGATCCATCTCCACTTTATCTTCATCTGAAGAAAAAATATGAGATGGTATATTTCGATCTTCTGAAATTGTTTTAACAATTGGATCTTGCCGATTCTTAATATAACTAAGAATATCTACTTTTGTTACTCTACCACCTTTTCCACTACCCTCAATGGTCATTAATTCATCATATTCGATATTATTCTCTACAGCAATTCTATTTACAACAGGCGTGAAAAATTTCTTCTCAATTGATTTTGATTTAATAGAAACTTTTTTCTGATCAACTGGTTTTGATTCAATATTTTTTTCAATATCTAATGCTTCTTTTTCTTCTAAGGGTTTTTCAACAACAGAAGCATTTGAATCAGTTTCAACTCTTGCAATCACAGCACCTACTTCCATCACATCATTTGCTTGCCCAATAATTTCGATCAATACTCCTGCTGTAGAACTCGGAATTTCAGAATCAACTTTATCTGTGCCAATCTCAAGTATTATTTCATCCATTTTAATTGGGTCACCTACTTTTTTTCTCCATTCAATGATGGTTCCTTCAGTTATGGACTCACCCATTTTTGGCATTACAATATCTACAATCATTAATACTCCAATAACTCAATTAATGCATTTTGAATATCACTGTTTTGAACTAATACTTTTTCTTCTAAATACCAATTATAGGGCACATGTGCATCAGCCGACCCTACTCTTTTTACCGGACCATCTAAATATTCAAAATTGTTTTCTCCAATTAAAGCTGCGATTTCCGCACCAGGACCATTCGTCAAATTGTCTTCATGAACAACTAAAGCTTTACCAGTTTTTACCACAGAGGAACTGATAGTCTCATGATCCAATGGATTTAATGTTCTGAGATCAATAATCTCAACCACATCTTGTTCGAGTTCACATGCTTTAACAGACTCTATACACTTTTGAACCATTGCTCCCCAAGTTATTATCGTTAATATATTGCCTTCTTGCACAATTTTTGCTTTACCAAATGGTAATATATAGTTTTTGTCAGGCTCTGGTGTAGAAGAAAATCCTTGGCGATACAATCCTTTATGTTCCATAAAAATTACTGGATCATCCATGCGACAAGCTGCCTTCAGTAAACCTTTTGCATCGGTAGCATTAGATGGATAAGCAATCTTTATACCCGGCATATGCATAAAATATCCATCAATAGATTGACTATGGCATATTGCACCATGAATATAACCACCCACAGGTACTCGAATTACCAATGGACATTTCCAATTTCCATTGGATCGATAACGCATTGAAGCTAACTCATTTCTAATCTGCATCATTGCTGGCCAGATGTAATCTCCAAATTGTATTTCAACACATGGTTTCCAACCTGTAACCGCAAGTCCAATTGCAGTTCCAATAATTGATGCCTCAGCAAGTGGAGAATTAAAAACTCGATCTTTTCCAAATTGTTTTGTCAAACCTTTTGTTGCAGTAAAAACTCCGCCTTTTGGATCAGCAATATCTTCTCCATATATAACCATTTTTTTATTAAATGACATCTCCTCAGACATAGCATGATTTATTGCATCAACTAGTACCACCTTTTCATTAATTGTCTTTAACGAAGTTTCTTTTAAATTGTTTTGGTCAGAATAAACATGATCTAAGGCAGTAGATATATCAGGATGATTTTGCTTATCAGCCCATTCTGCATCCTTATTAACTTGTTCAAAAACTTTATTCCTTATAGTCTCAAAATCGTTAGCTGAAGCAACTTTTTTATTTACACAATATTTTTCAAATTGAGCTATTGGATCTCTTTTTTTATCGGATTCTAAATCTTTGTCAGATCTATATTTTCGTTGGTCATCAGATGAAGAATGGGGTAACAACCGAACAACGTGAGATATAATAACTGATGGTCCTTTCCCTTTTCTTGCTCTATCTACAGCTTGTTTAAATGCAAGGTCAGTTTCAAAAAAACTTGTACCATCAACATCAAATCTTGATAGATTTTGGTAACCACCAACCATTGAATAAACAGAAGCCCCTGAAGTCTGCTCTGATATATGCACACTTATTGCATATTGATTATCTTGAATATGAAATATTACCGGTAGCTTCTCACGGCTAGACCAATTTAAAGCTTCATGAAACTCTCCTTCACTTGTACTACCTTCGCCTGATGAAACATAGACAACTTCTTTTGTTTTTTCCCATTTCCTTGACATTGCACAACCAACTGCCTGTAAAAACTGTGTTCCGGTAGGACTTGATTGACTTACTATTCTCAAATTTTTATGACCATAATGCTGAGGCATTTGTCGACCTCCTGAATTCGGATCATCATCACGAGCTAAAAATGACAGGAGCTGCTCTTTTCCTGTCATCCCAAGTCCTAGACATAATGCAGCATCTCTATAGTATGGATAAACCCAATCTTTTCCAGCATTCAGATTATTAGATGCTGCCAATTGTGCGCCTTCATGCCCAGAACAGCCAATATGAAAATACGCTTTACCTTGCTTAAGTAAAATCAACTGTTTTTCATCCAAGGTTCGCGCAAGATACATTTTATTATAAATATCTAATAATTCCTTTTTTTGAAAGCCGTGTAATCTAGCCATTAGTCAAATCTCACTTCTTCATGTGAAAGAATATTGTTAAAATATTTAATAATTGTATTTTTTACCTTATTAATATCCTGTTTACTACCCATTATTTTTTCCATAGATGTAACGCCATAATCAAATATCCCACAGGGTATAATCCCATCAAAATATCTAAGATCAGTATTTACATTAAGAGCTAATCCATGCATCGTAACCCATCGAGATATTCTAACTCCTTGTGCACCAATTTTTTCATCACCGACCCAAACGCCGGTTAGGCCATCTTTTAGTTCTGCTTTTATTTCAAAATCTGATAGCGTATCTATAATTATTTTTTCCAATGTTCTCATATACCAAGAAACACTTTTAACGAATCTATTTAAATCCAAAATTGGATAAACCACAATTTGTCCTGGACCATGAAAAGTTATATCCCCACCTCTTTCAATCCTAAACACTTGTATCTCTTCTGATGCAGATTGAAGTAGATGATTATCATTTGCATTTTTACCTAAAGTATATACTGGCTCATGTTCCACTATAATAAGAGTATCTGGTTCTTTACCTGATACAACCTTCTTGTGATATTCTTTTTGAATATCCCATGCAGAATTATAGCTCATTCTGCCAAGGTCCAATATGTTCATAGATGATTGCATTTACTGATGAATTCCCTGTCCATACGCATCTTGTGCTGCTTCCATAATAGCTTCGGAAAGAGTCGGGTGCGCATGCATTGTTATAGCAATCTCTTGCCATGTTGTCTCTAAAGCTTTAGCTAATGTCAGCTCCGCAATCAATTCTGTAGCATCATTACCTATAATATGACAACCAAGTAATTCACCATATTTTTCGTCAAAAATGATTTTTATAAATCCTTCTGAAGATCCAATAGCAAGTGCTTTGCCGCTTCCGCTAAAGTTAAAACGGCCTACTTTTAATTTATATCCTTCATCCTTAGCAGCTTTTTCAGTGAGTCCCATAGAAGCAACTTGTGGCTGGCAATAGGTGCATGCGGGTATATTACTATAGTCTAATGGATGTGCTTTTTTTCCTGAAGCATGTTCAGCAGCGACATGACCTTGAGCGGATGCGACATGAGCTAGCCAAGGAGGGCCGGAAACATCTCCTATTGCGTAAATATTTGGAACAGATGTTTCATTAAATTCATTAATTACAATTGAACCACGATCTGTTTTTATTCCAATATCCTCTAATCCTATTCCTTCAATATTACCACACACGCCCATTGCAACTAAAACTTTTTCAGCTTCAATAATCTTTGAAGTTTTTCCCTTTTCAAGAGTAACCTTAATATTTTTCTGCAATTTCTTAACTTTGGATACTTTAGTCCCTGTATAAATATTAATGCCTGATTTTTTAAATAGTTTTTCTAGTTCCTTTGAGATTTCTAAATCTTCATTTGGTAAAATATTTGGCATCATTTCAATTAAATGAACATCGCTCCCAAATTCATTGAAAAAATATGCAAATTCAGCACCAATAGCACCGGCACCAATAATAATTAACTTTTTTGGAGGAGAATCAACTACCATAGCTTCTTTTGATGAAATTATATTTTTATCATCAAACTCTATTTCAGCAAATTTTTTAGCTCTGCCTCCAGTTGCTATAATAATTTTTTTTGCCTGAACCTTTTGTTCTTTTTTTCCGTTACTAACTATAATCTCTGATTTGGAATTAAGTATTCCTCTACCAACGATATGTTTTATTTTATTTTTTTTCATTAAAAATTCAATACCTTTTGATAGATTTAAAGAAATATCTCTACTACGCTTAACTGTCTGAACAAAATCAATATTATATTTTGGTACTTGAATCCCAAATTGTTTACTATTTTTGATATAGTGGAGAATTTCTGCACTTTTTAATAATGCCTTTGTTGGTATGCACCCCCAATTAAGGCATACCCCTCCTAGTCGATTCTGATCAATGATTGCTGTTTTGTTACCCAATTGTGCAGACCGTATTGCTGAGACATAACCTCCAGGTCCTCCACCCAAAACTACAATATCAAAAGCTGCCATTACTTTACTTACTTATAATACTTAAGAATTCAGCTCTAGTCTCAGCTGATTTTCTGAATTGTCCTAACATTGCTGAAGTAGATGCTAAACTATTTTGTTTTTCAACGCCCCGCATCTGCATGCATAGATGTCTACCTTCCATCACAACTGCAACTCCAATTGCTTCCAAGATTTCTTGTATCGTATAAGCAATCTCATCTGTTAATCGTTCTTGAACCTGTAATCTTCTTGAAAACATATCAACTATTCTGGGAATTTTAGAAAGCCCAATTATCTTACCATTAGGCAGATAACCAACGTGTGCTCTACCAAAAAAAGGTATCATATGGTGCTCGCATAATGAAAAAAATTCAATATCTCTAACCACAATCATATCTTTACAATTTTCACTAAAAATCGCATTATTAATGACATCGTCAATTTTAGTACGGTATCCTTGTGAAAAATAATCCCAAGCCTTAGCTACGCGAGTTGGGGTTTTAATTAAACCTTCCCTATTTACATCTTCACCAATTAATTGAAGCAATTCTTTTGTTATGGATTCTAATCTATCATAATTATTAGTCATTAAGTTTTCCTTCTAAATAAATTAATTTTCTCAAACTAGTCGGGTGATACCTTATCCTTGAGTCCCCAAACTCCAATATAGAACAACGGAGTGTCAAACAATGCAATGAAAAATTTGAATAAGTAGGATGCTATAATAAGATTTACAAGATCAGCAATAGTGCGAATATTACCCCCAAGGTTATTAGCAAAATAAAGAACTGATAGAATTGCAGTTGTATCAACTAATTGACTTACAACTGTAGATAAATTATTACGCACCCATAAGTATTTGCCCTTGGTTAAGTTCTTCCAGAAATGAAATAATTTTACATCAACGCTTTGTGCAACTAAGTATGCAAACATTGAAGCAATAACATTACCAATCATAAAACCATATACACTCTCAAATGTGGAAGTTGCTCCTGATACGCCTGATGCATCCTTTAAATAATGGCCTAGCATCATTAGTCCCAACATAAAAAAATTCATTGCAAAACCTACCCAAACCAAAACCTGAGCTCGCTTTTTGCCATATAATTCACAAATAAGATCCGTTGCCAAAAAAGTAAATGGATAGGCAAGAGTTCCGGCAGGCACGATTAATCCGAAAACATTAACAAATTTTGTCGTTCCAATAATATTACCAACAACAAGTGATGTTAAAAAAATGCTACTGAGAAATAAAAAAAGCTTTTCTTTAAACTTCATAATTATTATTTCCCATAATAATCAGTAAATATTGTTGGTGTCTCCTTTAATCGAATTCGATATAGCTTTGCACCTTTAAGGCTAGGTTCAATTTGTAACCAAATAAATTGCGCCAAGTTTTCAGAACTAGGTTGTTTATCTTTAAACCATTCAACTTCTTTTTCAAATTGAGTGTGGTCTAAAACATCTATAACATACTTATTTACAATTTTTTTTAAATGACCCAAATCCACTATAAAACCAGTATCATCATCAACTTCTCCTGTTACCATTACCTCCAATGTATAATTATGACCATGGACTTTAGAATCAGGACCAAAAACATTTCGATTCTTTTTATCAGACCAATCCTTATGTCCATATTGATGAGCCGCATTAAAGTAAAATAATTTTGTTAAATATAAATTTTTCATTTATTTGTATGATACAATTATTTATTAATAGTGAATTTACTTATTTGCCAGTAATAGTTAGAAATTATTTATTTGAGCTGATGGACAATATGGTGCGATTACACATTCATTACAATTCGGTCTTCTTGCGACACAAACTGCCCTGCCATGATCAATGATCATATGCGTAAGACTTACCCATTCATTATCATTAAATAATTTCATTAGAGCAAATTCTATTTTTTTTGGATCTCCTGTATTAACAAATTTCAGAAGGTTCATAATTCGAATCATATGTGTGTCAATAACCATAGAAGGAACATTATATATTTCTCCAAGAACACAATTAGCAGTCTTCCGACCTACGCCAGGAAGCCTAACCAGGTCCTCTAAATTATTGGGAACTTTTCCATTGTATTCCTCAACAATCACTAAACTTGCAGATTGAATATTTCGAGCTTTTTGATTATGATAACCGCATGAATGAATATCTTTTGCTAAGAGGCTTACATTACAAAAAGCAAAATCAGATGGTGAAGGATATTTCTCGAATAAATTTTGAGTAACTTGATTCACTCTATGGTCCGTACATTGAGCTGATAAAATTGTAGCTATCAATAATTCATGTGGTGAACTATAGTTTAGTGAACATTTTGAATCAGGATAATTTTCTTTAAGAACTTCAACTACTTTTTTAGCTCGGGCTTTTTTATCAGTGTTAGTTTCCCTCACTTCGACATTTCTATCAATATTCTTTTTATATTTTTTGCTATAGATGCTTTTGGCAATATCATATCACATCCAATTGACTTATAATCATCTAGAAGACCTTTCTTCACTTTGTCCATATATCCAATTAAAGTGATACCACTTTGGTTTTTCACTTCAGCAACAAAATCTTGGTCGGCAAATTTTTCTTCATCTAAATCAATAATACCAATTTCGCAATGATCCGGTAAATCATAAATGGATTCAGCAAAAGTAATATCTATATCCATTTCAACTAAATGATTTGATAGCTCTGTTCCTTTTTGAAAATCTTTTATAAATAATGCAATATTTTTCATTTTAACTTTTCAAGACTGGCACAAGATCCCAATCAAAATCTCTACAATCATTTAACTCACTATAAACTATTTCAACAGCCTCAATAGAAGATTTCAAATCTGAAAGATTTATGTCGCGATGCATACCGTTATAATCTTCAAACTTTTGTTGACATTTTTTTAATAAGTTTTTGGCGCCTGTTAAATTTCCATTACCTAAGTGAACAAAACTTACAGATAATTGAATCAATCCTTGGACAAATTTTCTATCTGGGAAATTATAATCAGACCACAAGTCTTCCCATGCTTCGTGAGCTTCAAAATATTCTCCTTTGTCATATTCATCCAAACCTCTTTGAAAAAGCTCGGACATCTTATCTGAGTTATTCACTTATAATTACTGATTTTTTTAATCTATAATGCTTTCCATCAAAGTGGACTTTACAAGCTTGATGTAAAGGATCATGTTCAAAAAATATTGTCCAATCTTCTTCAACTGCCTTAGGTATTAATTTACTTTTTTCTTTAAGTGTTAAACCTGAATGAATATCGTATCCCATGATCCATGGCAAAGGGATATGTGCAGCCATTGGAATTAGATCTGCCATATACATAATAGTTTCTGAACCATCAGTTAATTTTGGTAACATCATTCCAATTGTATGGCCATATGATAATTCTATTTCAATATTTGGTAAGAAAGGTTCCTTACCATCAACTAGTTCTATCATTCCATTTTGTGCTAAGACAGACCAGTCGTCTTTCAAAAAACTACCTTGATCTCTTTCGGAAGGAGAATTTGCAAGGTCCCAATTTTCATTCTGCATCCAATAAGTTGCATTTTGAAAAACAGGTACCAATTTTTCATTCATTATTTTTGTATTTCCACCAATATGATCAAAATGTAAATGAGTACAAAAGACATCTGTTATATCATCAGGTGAAAATCCATATTTTGACAATGATAAACTCAAATTAATTGATTCGGTATCAATATTATACATTGATTTAAACTTCTCTTGCCATTTATCACCATTCCCAGTATCAATTAATATTTTACGATCATGGCCAACTAATAATAATGATCTTGTAACTATTTCAATCCGGTTATTCTTATCTGATGGGGCCTCTTTTTCCCACAATGCCTTAGGAATAATTCCAAACATAGTTCCGCCATCTAGCCCGAATCGACTTGTCTCAATACTATAGAGCTTGTAACCAGCTATATTCATTATAATAAATTCATAATTCGATTAGAAATATATGACAGATGTATTGGATTTGCATTATTTGACAAATATCGAAGAGACTCAAGCTCAATAATTTTTTTTGGGCTATCAATTAATTCTTCAGCAATCTCAATAAAATATCTTCCCCCACTTTTTACATACTTTGACAGATCAGAGATTTCTTTATTTTCATTAATTATTGTTTTTGAATTTGATTCTTGTTTTGATAACCAATAAGAAATTTCTCGAACAAAACCTAACTTCCTAATTGAATCAATATTCCATAGTCTATGTGCTGATGTCAAAGTTCCAATTTGATTATTATAAATATTATTATCTATATCAAATTTGATTTCAATATTTTCATGAGCATGTGGTAATTCTGTTTTTACTATTTCTTTTATTAGACATCGAGTATAATGCCATGTTCCAACTATTTCTTTATCAAAATTCATTACACGATGTAAATGATATGTGAACAACCCTAATCGATTAAAATCGTGCAAAGCAAGCTCAATCAGAATCTCAAAAGCACTTAATCCATTCTCGCTTACTAAATGTAGTCGAGCTGCTTCTTGCTCCATTTTTTCATAATCATAATTTGCACATGATTCGATTAAGTCAGATGTAAATACTGTAAGTCCTATGCCTTTTTTTGCAATTTGATCTAGAAACTCTTGGTCATCTTCTCTTTTAGGATATTGATTTGATGTTTGACCTAATGAGTTCAATAATATTTTTGATGGCTGATCCTTATCATCACCAATAATATTTTTTATTGAATTTAAAAAAATAATTGGATGATCAATTGAAAGTCCGTCATATTTTGAAATAACGCACCGATCAAAATGCCCCTTAATTGTTTCTACTAGAGACACAATTATTTTTTATCATTTTTTTTCTTAGGCGCATCAATATCAAAGA
>CEQF01128883.1_pt1 | contig 12839 bp, 8 predicted proteins | sample 530821 | NCBI WGS metagenome assembly CEQF01 (sample SAMEA2621003, study PRJEB7988) | marine metagenome | isolation source: saline water (ENVO:00002010), including
CATACGAACGATGCGCCCAGTTCCATTACACGTCTGGTGGATATTGGAGTGCAACCGTTTCTTGTGGCATCGAGCCTGATGGCGGTGATGGCCCAGCGACTGGTAAGGGTGATTTGTCCCAAATGTGCCGAGCCGTACGATCCTGATCCGACCGAGTTGGAGCATTTCTCCTACACCGAGGAGCAGTTGGCGGAGGCGAATTTCATGCGGGGAGCCGGCTGTTCGCATTGCCAGCACACCGGGTTTCGGGGTCGGAAGGCCGTTTTCGAGATGATGACGATGAATTCGAAGCTGCGAGAAATGACTTTCCGCCGCGAACCTTCCCAGCACCTTCGCCGCCAGGCCCGGTTACTGGGAATGAAGACACTGGTGGAAGACGCGGCAGACAAGGTGCTTGAGGGTGTCACGACCCTCTCGGAGGCACATCGGCTGGAACGTAGTGGGCATTAGCGAGACTGGCCGGCCACCGGGCACGGTGTGGTGATTGATACGTTTTCTTGAGACGTCGGAGATGGTGGCGAACAATGGAGTCGTCACCGCTGTTGGCGGTCGGTGAATCAGAGGAAAGTCGATGGCGACACTTCAGATCGACAAGTTGCTCGAGACAGTGGTCCGCGAGGGTGTCAGTGACCTGCACCTCACGACCAAGCAACCTCCCGTCGTGCGGCTCGACGGCCGCATGGTCCAGCTGGAAACCAAGGTTCTCGACAACGACGACATGGTCGGTTTGATGAAGAGCATCACACCCGAGCGGAACCAGCAGGAACTGCAGGAGGTGGGCGGAACCGACTTCGGGTTCGCTTTCGGCGACAAGGCCCGTTTCCGGGTGGCGGTCTTCAAGCAGCGCGGCGACATCGCGATGGTGCTGCGTCAGATCCCCAACCTGTTCCTGACCTTCGAGCAGCTGGGGCTGCCCACCGAGCCGATCCAGAAGCTGCTGGAACGTCCCCGCGGCCTGTTCCTGGTCACCGGCCCGACCGGCAGCGGCAAGACGACAACGCTGGCCAGCATGATCAACCACATGAACGACACGATGGATCACCACGTGATCACGCTGGAAGATCCGATCGAGTATTACCACCAGCACAAGGGCTGCACGATCAACCAGCGGGCGATCGGGGTCGACGTCCCCTCGTTCGCCGAGGCCCTGCGAAGGGCATTGCGGATGGATCCGGACGTGATCCTGGTCGGCGAGATGCGGGACCTGGAGACGATCGAGAGTGCGATCACCGCGGCCGAGACCGGCCACGTTGTCTTCGGCACCCTGCACACCACCGGGGCCCAGGGAACGGTCAACCGGATCATCGACGCCTTCCCGTCCAACCAGCAGGACCAGATCCGAGTGCAGCTCTCCACCGCCCTGATCGGGATCCTCAGCCAGCAGCTGCTGCACAAGATCCCCAAGGGACGTGTCGCCGCCTACGAGCTGCTGGTGCTCACGCCGGCGATCCAGAACCTGATCCGCGAGGGCAAGACCTTCCGAATCAACTCGTCGATCCAGACCGGACGCAAGTACGGCATGCAGCTGCTCGACGACCACCTCTTCCAGCTCTGGAAGAACGGGCTCTGCGAGGAACAGGACGTGATCCTGAAGTCGAACCTGCCCGACGAACTGACCCATCGAATCAACCTCGCCAAGAAGGGTGAGATGTCCGACGACGACGACTTCTTCGAAGACGAGGACGATGACGACGACTTCTAGGAACCGCACCGTTTCGGATCCCCACCCCCCCTTCTGCTGAACCGCCATGGCCACACGACGCATCGGACAGATCCTGGTCGACCTGGGCTACCTCACCGAGGACCAGCTCTGGGATGTACTCGAAGAGCAGAAACAGTCTCCCGGCGAGGTGCTCGGCCAGGTCGCCGTGCGACTCGAGCTGGTCACCGACGAACTGGTGACCGAGGCGTTGGCCGAACAGTGGGGGATGCCGGTCGTCAATCTCCGTGAGACCACCATCCCGCCGAAGGTGCTGGAGCTGGTGCCGCAGACGATGGCCGAGATCTACAAGATCGTGCCGATCTCGCTGAAGAACGAGGTCCTGACCGTCGCCATGGGCGACCCGCACAACGTCGCCGCCCTCGACGATCTCCGCAACTTTCTCGGCTTCGATGTCCGGGGCGCGGTCTCGAACATGCAGGATGTCGAGGAGGGCATCTCGCAGCACTACGCCGACCGGGAGGACTCGATCGAGGACGTGCTCGACGAGCTGACCGCAGACGACGAGGATTTCGACATCCTCGCCGGCAAGCACGACATCGGCAGCGAGGACGAACTGGTCAATTCGACGCCGATCCGCAAGCTGGTCAACATGGTGCTGCTGCTGGCGATCAAGGACCAGGCCAGCGACGTCCATTTCGAGCCGTTCGAGGACGAGTTCAAGATCCGCGTCCGTGCCGACGGTGTGCTCTATGAGATGGTCCCCCCGCCTCGCCACCTGGCCAACGCGGTCACCACCCGGATCAAGGTGATGGCCGAACTGGACATCGCCGAGAGACGGCTGCCGCAGGACGGACGGATCGAGCTGAACGTCGGCGGCAACCCCGTCGACCTGCGGGTCAGCGTGCTGCCGACGATGTTCGGCGAGGCAATCGTCTGCCGGGTGCTCGACCGCACCGTGGTCTCGCTCGACCTCAACAAGATCGGCATGGACCCCAACATCCTCAGCAACTTCCGCACGATGATCAAGCGGCCCAACGGGATCTGCCTGGTCACAGGACCCACCGGCAGCGGCAAGACCACGACGCTCTACAGCGCCCTGTCGGAACTCAACGACATCGAAACCAAGATCATCACGACCGAAGATCCGGTCGAGTACGACATCGACGGACTGGTGCAGGTGCCGGTCAACCCCGACATCGAGGTGACCTTCGCCAACGTGCTGCGGGCGATCCTGCGTCACGACCCCGACCAGATCCTGGTCGGCGAGATCCGGGACTACGAAACGGCCGAGATCGCCGTGCAGAGCGCCCTGACCGGTCACCTGGTCTTCAGCACCCTCCACACCAACGACGCCCCATCGAGCATCACCCGGCTCCGCGACATGGGCGTCCCGCCGTTCCTGATCACCGCCACGGTCGAATGCATCCTGGCCCAGCGGCTGGTACGGCGGATCTGCACCGAGTGCCGGACCGAGTTCGAGCCTTCCGACGAACTGCTGATGGAACTGCAGCTGCCCATCGAGCAGGCCCGGGAGTACAAGTTCTACTACGGCAAGGGGTGCGCCCGCTGCAACAATGGTGGCTACAAGGGCCGGGTCGGGCTCTACGAGCTGCTCGACATGTCCGACGAAATTCGCGACATGATCACCGGCGACGCGTCCACCGACGAAATCCGCAACCTGGCCCGCACCCAGGGAATGACCACCCTGCGGGAAGCGGGGCTGAAATTGATCTTCGACGGGATCACGACGATCGACGAGATCGTCCGAGAGACCGTACTTGAGGACGTGGAATAGGACCTCACGATGCCCAACTACAAATACGAGGCGATGGACCACAGCGGGGCCGAAGTCACCGGGACAATCGACGCCGAGTCCGAAGCCGAAGCCCAGCAGCTGATCCGTGACCAGGACCTGTTCGTCACGAAGATCACCGAGGAGGGGCGGAAAAAGAAGAAGAAGAAGGACAAGGACGCCAAGAAACCGGGCGCGAGGAAAAAGAAGAAGGGCGGGTTCTCTTTCGGCAAGGTCGGTGCCAAGCAGTTGTGCACCTTCACCCGGCAGCTCTCCACGCTCCAGGACGCAGGACTCCCCATCCTCCGCAGCCTCACGATTCTCGAAGGACAATGCAAACCCGGACCGTTGAAGCACTCCCTCAGCGGCGTGATCGAGGAAATTGAGGGCGGATCCACACTCTCCGAAGCCATGGCCAAGCATCCCAAGGCTTTCGACGACCTCTACGTCAACATGGTCAAGGCGGGCGAGGCCGGCGGTGCCCTGGAAGTGATTCTCCAGCGGCTCGCCGAGTTCAAAGAGCGCGCCCAGAGCCTGAAGCGGAAGGTCATGGGAGCGATGATCTATCCGATCGCTGTCATCAGCGTCGCGATCCTCATCGTCTCGGGCATCATGATTTTCATCATCCCGAAGTTCAAGAAGATCTTCGAAGGCTTCGACGTCACCCTGCCCGACATCACCATATTGCTGCTCAACTTCAGCGACTGGTTTGCCACCTACTGGTGGGTCCTGGGGGTCACGCCTGTCTGTTTCATACTGATGATCAAGCTGATCAAGAAGAACAAGACCGGTGCGTTCATCGTCGACTGGATAGCGCTGAAGATCCCGTTAATGGGCAACATCATCCAGAAATCGACTGTCGCGCGGACAATGCGCACACTGGGCACGTTAATCGCCTCGGGGGTCCCGATCCTGGAAGCATTAACGATCGCCCGCGACACCGCGGGCAACTCGGTCTTCAAGCGGGCCTTCGACAACATCCACGCGTCGATCCGCGAGGGCGAGGCGATCGCGGTCCCGCTGCGCGAGGCACGGATCGTCGACGACATCGTGGTCAACATGGTGGATGTCGGCGAGGAGACCGGGGCCCTGGACACGATGATGTACAAGGTGGCCGAGGTCTACGACGAGGAAGTGGCCGTGGCCGTCGACGGCCTGATCAGCATGCTGGAACCGATCATGGTCGTTGTGCTGGGGCTGATCGTCGGCTTCATCGTCATCGCCCTGTTCATGCCCCTGGTCAAGCTGCTCAACGAGCTTTCCTGAGCGGGCCACCGGAGATTCCACACGATGCGTCGCTATCCCCAAAAGCAGAACCCCGCCGGCCGCGGCTTCACCCTGGTCGAGGTCATGGTGGTGGTCGTGATCATCGGAATGCTGGCGGCGATCCTCGTCCCGGTCCTGGGCGGGATCATCCGGCGGACCAACGAGGCCGCCGTCAAGGTCGAGATCAACTCGATGGGAAACGCCATCGCCGACTTCAAGGCGAAATTCGGGTCTGACCCCCCCGATCACGTGCACCTCTTCGAGAACGCAGCCGGGTGGGCCGCTCACCCCGAGTCCCGCGGCAAGATCAACCGGATCTGGCCCCGTTTCCGCTTCGACCTCGCCCGCGACATCAACCTCGACAACGACAGTGCCGACGAAATCCACCTCTCGGGAGCCGAGTGCCTGGTCTTCTTTCTGGGCGGCATGGCCAACCGCGACGCCAACGGCAAGTTCTTCATGACGGGCTTCTCCAAGAACCCCTCCAATCCCCTGCAGCGGGTCTCCTCCACCAACATCGACGAGAGTCGTGACGGTCCGTTCTTCGAGTTCAATCCCAACCGCCTGGTCGACGTCGAAGTCGTTCCCGGACCGGATGGGTTCCCCGAATTCATCGACACCCTCAGCAACCAAACCGCCCCCTACCTCTACCTCAGCAGCAACGGCGGTCGCGGTTACGACACCGAGGGGGGCTGGGTGTTTCACCACCAGGTCGGACTGGCCAACGGCGTCTGGAACCGGAACCTCCCTTACCGGCAGACTGTCAACGGACCTCGTTGGAACGCCAAGTCATTTCAGATCATCTCGCCGGGGTTCGGGCCACACGAGAGAATTCTCCCCGACGGAACCACCACGCTTTGTCCCTACGGTGTCGACGAAGTTTACGACCCGGAAAACGTCGACTCGCTCTCCGTCAACGACGCCGACAACATCACCAATTTCTCAGCCGGAGGTCGGATGAGGCCGTGACATCATCGCGGCAGGTACGACCTTCGCCACAGCAGGAACTCTCCTGCGGGCCACCCGGACAGCCACTCCAATCGTCCATCCGAACGGCCTACGGTCCCAAAACATCATGAACAACTCACGCTTCTCCAAAGTCCCGAACTCTTGTCGGTTGCCTGCCCGTCCTCGGCGGGATGGATTCACGCTGATCGAGATCCTGGTGGTGATCCTGGTGATCGCCATCCTGGCCTCGCTGATCACGGCCGTCATCGGCAACTCTTTGAACTCGGCCAGGACCGCCGCCACCCAGGCCACGATCACCAAGCTTCACCGCCTGCTGGAAGAACGCCGGCAGTCGATCTCGCGGAATGACCTGCGGACCGAAACCCGCATCGTCCGGACCAGCCTTCCCGGCCTGTCCAGCAATGACGTTGCCAAGATCGTGGCACTCAAAGAGGTGATGAGGGTCCAGCTGCCCCAGCGGATCGATGATCTCAGGGGGGCCGATCGCCTGTTCGGCACCAAGGACGATTCCCCGGTGCTGAAGAAACTGCAACAGCTCAACCCATCGGCTGCCGGATCGTTTTCGACCAATCCACCCACGTTCCCACCCACACACGACGCCGTAACCACCAGCTCCGAACTGCTCTACGTGGCCTTGACCATGGGCACCGAACTGGGCAGTGGAAGCACCACCATCGAATTCAGCAGCAGTGAAGCGGTGGACACCGACGGCGACGGGCTGATGGAACTGGTCGATGGCTGGGGGCGTCCGCTGAGATTCTACAGGTGGCCGACCAGCCTGGTCCTGGCCACTCCCAATTCCACCGCCGACACGCGTCCGGTCGAGCTGCTCATCAGCGGCGGGAACTCTCAGCTGTGGAGCAGCGATCCGGACGACCCTCTCGGCCGGTTCCGCCTGTGGCTGATCGGTCCCAATATCACCAACCATCCCAGGGTGCTCAACTGGTTCCACGCCCCGGCCACCTACCACATCCCGATAATCGTCTCCGCGGGCCAGGACGGTGAACTGGGACTCGAGGAACCGATCGACGTGGCCCGGCTCGGCGTCTGGGCCCGGCTTTACAACGAAGACGCCGACAACGACGGCCAGCTGGACTCGGGCGAGGACCGCAACGGCAACGGCATCCTGGACAACCTGATCCAGGACTCCACCAAGCGGATTGTCCTCGCCGACAACATCACCAATCGCAACATCTCGGTCGGCGGCAACTGATCCCCGACCGCTGACTCTTCCCGACGACCACGACAGGGCGACACGATGACCACTTCGCGGCCAGACGACCGACGGATGCGAGACGGGATCCCGGGATCCCGCTCGGCGTTCACGCTGGTCGAGATGCTGGTGGTGATCACGATCCTGCTGGTGATGATGGGCGTGACCGTGTCGGTCATCAACGTGTCGGCCGAGGGAGAACGGATTCGTTCCGGGGCCGGACAGGTCCAGAGCTACCTCGCCGGGGCACGTGACCGGGCCGCTTTTGCCGGCCGCCCCTGCGGCGTCCGGCTTTTCCTGGATCCACTCGGCAGCGAGGACATCAACCAGAACTTGCAACTGGACAACGGCGAGGACGTTAACGGCAACAACCTGCTGGACCTCGGCCACCTCGTCACCAGCATGGTCTACATCCAGGTCCCCGACGACTGGCAGCAGGGGTCCTTCACCGTGACCTCCCACCAGTCGGACGCATCCAGTTCCCTGCTGATCGAAGACCTGAAGCCCAATGGGGTTCTCGACCCCGGCGAGGATTCCGACGGCGACGGGCAGCTGGACCCCGGCGAGGACACACTCACCAGCACCACCGACTGGCGGTCGATCGACCTGCTGCTGAACACCAGCCTGCTCCGCAAGCCGAGGATCATGATCCAGGGCCACTGGTACACCGTGTGGGCCAAGGGGGACTGGACCTACCAGAACAATGGGCCCGTCCACCGGTACCTGGCCATTCGTCCCCGTTTCCGCGGTTCGATGGGCGAGGACTTCAATAACAGCGGCGTGTTGGACCAGGGCGAGGATATCAATGGCAACGGCGAGCTGGACCAGGGGACGCGTGTCGGCGCGGGAGAATACCGCCTGCGACTGCAGCCGGCGGTGATGCCAGGCCAGGAACCGGTGCTGATGCCGGCGGGCGTGGCCATCGACCTGGACCAGTGTCGGCGACGGCACGACGCGGCATTCGCCGAGACCCTGCCGAAATCCTGGTACCCGGCCAACACCTACCTGCCCGCCCTCGACATCCTGTTCTCCCCCAACGGGACGGTCGTCGGCCCGGAAGCCTCCAAGGGGGTCATCCACCTGCTGGTCAACGACGTCACCGATTCCACTCAGAAACTCTTCCCGATCGACCTGCCCGGCGCTGCCGCCATGAACCAGTCCGACAAGCGGGTGGTCTCGCTGTTCACCAGAACCGGGTACGTCACCACCAGCGAGCTCGTCACTCTGACCGACTACCTGAGCACCAAGAACCAGTTCTATTACGCCGAGCGAGGAGAAACCGAATGATGATGCGTCTTCTCGTTGCCACGCCCGAAAACCGCACCGGCGCCACGCTGACCGAGGTGCTGATGTCGATGATGATCCTCTCCATCGGCGTCCTCTCGCTCGCAGCCATGTTTCCGATCGGCATCCTGAGTTCCGTCCGAGCCACCCAGCTGACCCACTCGGTCACGCTGAAGAACAACGTCGCCAGCCAGATCGATCTCGATCCGGGGATCGTTCTCGATCCCGACAGGAACCACAACGAACTCAACGGCACCGGTTTCGACTACATCATCGACCCCATCGGCAGCATCAGGCTCTCGGATGCCAACAGCGACGGCTTCGTCAATCCGTCCGACCAGAACGAGTGGGTTCGACCATTTGGCTGGTTTGACCAGGACGGTGATGGCCAGGCGACCCAGAACGAGTACATCTGCCGACGGTATCACTCCGGGTACAACACGGGCCTCGCGGCCGAGGCCCTCGCCTCGTTGCCCGACTCGTGGACGGAACTGGCGGCCGGACCGCCCCAGGCCGCCGGGTTCCCCGACCAGCACAGGGTCAACATCGATTCGACCACCGACATGACAACTGTCGGAGCCATCGCACTGACGAACCTGCAGCCAGGTCCCCAGGTGCCGCTGCGGGTCATGCTCGTCGATCAGCGGGACGGGCAGTCGCACACCAGCCTGATCAACCAGGTGTCGGGCCAGACGATCAAGTGGAATCGCCAGATGCCGATGACTCCGGCCAAGGCCCTGCAGCAGGTCAACGAGATCAGGGTGCAGCAGCAGGAACTGAAGTACAGCTGCCTGTTGACCGTCCGTCGAGAGAACAGCGGGGCCGCGGCCGTCGATGTCGTCGTGTTCCTGCGACGGTCGTTCACCCTCGATGACGAAAGACCCGTGGGCTCCTCGACGGGGTTCCTGCCGGGCGCCCAGGCCGTCCGGGTGACCATCCCGGTCAACTCGCCCGTCACCTACCGGGCCGGTGGATACATCCTGGATGCCACCAACCTGCGGTGGTACCAGATCGCGGCGGTCACCGAGTTGACGGCCACCGAGCGTGAGTTCACCCTCCAGCAGCCAATCACCGAATTCGCCCTGCCCACCAACAATCCGAACGGCCCCAACGGTCGGGGCGCCATCCTGATGCCCCACGTGGTCCAGGTCTTCCATCTGGGGGACCTGTGATGCACACGACAACAGGCCCGTCCGTCGCGGTACGCACATCGAAGCACCCGACCGGTTTCACGCTGGTCGAGATGCTCGTCTCGGTGACGCTGGTGCTGATGATGATGATGATGTTTGCCCAGGTCTTCGAGATCGCCTCGGGCATCCATGTCAAGATCCGCGGTGTCACTCGAAACGACCAGCGGACCAGGATCCTGACCCGGACCCTTCGCGCCGACCTCGACAAGCGAACCATGCGGCACGCCACCCCGTTTCGGTTCGGTGAACACCTGGCAACCAACCTGGCCGACCGCGATCTCGACAATCGCCAGGGCTATTTCTCCGTCTCGGAGAACAACCCCCGGAACGACCTGGACGATGTGCTGCAGTTCACCGCACGCACGTCGATTTCCCTGCAGAACATCGATTCCACGCGATTCGCCGGAGCGTCCAACAACCTCGCCAACATGGCCGAGGACGCCAATAACAACAACCAGCTGGATCCGGGCGAGGACATCAACGGCAACGGCCAGCTGGATTCAGGACTCAACGGGGTGGGTTTCAACCAACCCGATTGGGATGACGGTGTTTACGACAACGTCTCGGAATCGATCGCCGCGGAGATCTCCTATTTCCTCCGAAACGGCATCCTCTATCGACGCGTGTTGCTTCTGCGACAACCGGCCTACGGTGGCGGCCAGCCAACCAACACCGCGGGCAACCCGATCGTTCCCGCTTACGCCGGCCTGGAACGACCCTTCTGGTACGACTTCGACTTTTCGGCCCACTTCGATTCTGTCCTGGGCATCCCGCGTTTCCACGGCCTGGACTCCCTGGACAACTCGGGGTCGCTGGCCGACTACCCCCTGGGGTACCGCCGCCACCGGTTCGGTCACAGCCATGTGACGGGAATCCCTCGCGAGTTCACTCCCGACGGCCAGTTCATCGGCCGGTTCACGCACGAGGAAACTTCGCACCCCGCCTTCACCTACCCGAGGATCGTCGACCAGCAGAATCCGAGTCCGATGGACGGCAACGCGTTCGGCCAGAGTCCTCAACTTGGCATCGACGGCGTCCTCACCCGTTTCCGCAACGGTCCCCGTCGCGCCGAAGATGTCCTGATGACCAACGTTCACTCCTTTGACATCAAGGTGCTCCGTGACGCACAGGCTCCCTGGAGCCGACCGGAAGCCTACGACGTGGCTTTTGACACCGGTCACCCACGCGAAAACGCCGGCCTCGGTCTGGTCACCCTGCCCAGAAGCTGGGTGGCGGGGAAGTTGTTTCCCAGCGAGGACGCCAACGGAAACGACGTGCTGGATTCCGGTGAAGATCAGAACAACAACGGGGTGCTGGACTACACCTACGTGCGTTCCGTCGAACGCCACCGCCACATGAGTCTCTGGTACCGGGTTGTCCAACCCGGCACCAGTGGCCAGATCGAACCCAACTGGCCGAAGAATGCCGGCCAGCGAGTGGTCGACGGTTCGGTCATCTGGGAGGCGGCCCACGACCCGTTCCAGGCACTGGCCATCCAGGCGACGGTCCGGTTTCTCGATCCGCACAGCGGGCACATGCGACAGGCCACCATCCTGCATTCCCTGGTCAACTGATCCATCCCACCCACACCCATTCGACACCAGCACGACAAGTGAACATCCGCCCTGGGCCGGGCTTGCTTCCGGAGCTACCCACAATGAGACGTGTCTTCGATTCTCGCTGCACGGCCAACCCGCGTCGCGGTTCGACCTTCGTCGTCGTCCTGGCGCTGCTGGCGCTGCTGGCGATCATCGGCCTGGCATTCGTCACCTTCACCGGGGCCGAGAAGGAGAGTGCCGAGTTCTTCGTGGCCACCAGCAACCGCGAGGTGGCTCCGCAGATCAACACCGACGACACGCTGGACTTCGGCATCCGCCAGCTTGTGCTGGGAGCCAGCCGCGACCAGTACAACAGCGCGCTGTGGGGTGGTCGGCACTCGCTGCTGGCCGGCATGTTCGGCAACAACCTGAGCCCGCACTCCGGGCAGGGCATTCACGTCGGCATCAACTCCAACACCGGCGAGTTCTTCGTCGACCAGGACTTCGACGGCCAGCCCGATCCCCTGGACCAGAACTTCGACGGCCAGCCCGACCAACCGTTCACCTCCGACCAACGCCTGGAGATCAACGACTCGCCGGTGATCCAACCCAGCCCCACCGTTCGCCTGGTCCGGCTGATGCCTCAACCCGATGCCGGATATTCCTACCCCGACATCAACAACGTGTTCCTGTCGTGGCGAGGACACACGCTGAACTCGACGAACAACCGGCAGGCGTTCACGGTCCTGCCGTCATTCCATCGCCCCGGGTTGTTGCGGAATTCCGCCAACAGCAGTCCCACCCTGGAGCAGGGGGCCTCGATCGGGCAACCGTTGAGAAACTGGGAGGTCGACCAGAGATCCCGGGCCAAGGTCCTCCGCCCCCATCCGTGGCATCGACACGTTTTCGCCAACGGCGTCCAAAGCGCGTATTCCCGCTTTGTCATCGACAAGTCCACCGCGGACGCGTTGGAACTCAGCGGGCCGTTTCCCTGGGGCACCGAGGACGTCAACAACAACCACGTGCTGGACCAGGGCGAGGACACCAACGGAAACAACCGGCTGGATGAAGAAGGCCATTTCGGTGTCTGGACGATGACCACCGATCAGAATCAACCCGGAAACTCCGGCCTGCGGACCGGCCAGTGGCTCCGCAATTCCAACGGTTTCTATGTGGGGGGAACCGTCAACAGCAACGGCAACCCGATCCAGCAGACCTTTGTTCCCCACTACGCGTTTGACGCGGATGCCGACGGGGACGGGATCCGGGAGGCCATCTGGCTGGACCTGGACCACCCCGTCCGCGTGCTCGCTGACGGCCGCAAGGTGATCCCGCTGTTCGCCTTCACCGTGCTGGACGCCGACGGGCTCGTCAATCTCAACACCGCCGGCAACGTGTCCAACCGACACGACCCGGCCCGCAACCCCGCCGGCCAGGTCGTCGGAACCACACCCTTTGGAGGCACCGAGGACGTCAACGGCAACGGGGACCTGGACCAGGGAGAGGACACCGGCAGTCCGGGCAACCAGTTGCTCGACACCCAGCTGATCTCCCGCTCCAACCAGGGCCTCTCTCCGTCGGAAGTCAATCCGCAGTGGGTGCTCAACGCCCACCCCAACTTCGATCGGCCACCGGGCCAGTTGCCGGCCGAGTTATTTCGCCAGCACGTGATGACGTTCGGCCACAGCCCGGCCGATCGGGCCGAGGCGGCGAACATGGAATGGTGGTTTGCCCTGAAGGGGGCACGCCACCCGGACTCGACCAACGAGTACCTGGCCGGTCGGGCCGGCGAGGAACAACTGCTCAGTGGCGGCGGGATTCCCGGGGCCGGAATCTCCAATATCGATGACAACCACAATCGGGGCGAGGGCCAGTCGATCAACACCACCTTCGGACCCGCACTGCGACCCGAGTCCCTGGCCGG
>CEQF01017146.1_pt1 | contig 12746 bp, 16 predicted proteins | sample 530821 | NCBI WGS metagenome assembly CEQF01 (sample SAMEA2621003, study PRJEB7988) | marine metagenome | isolation source: saline water (ENVO:00002010), including
CGCAGGAAGTGCAGAAGCTGGCGATGATCCACCCGTAAGAAAAAAGAAGAAGAAAGGGGAAGTTTTAAAAAGACTTGAACCTATGGGAATTGGGGAACAAAGAAGAATTTTTCCTTCGCACCCCGATCATAACATTTAGAAAGGTATATTATGGCAGGAATACAAGAAACGAAAGATGTTTTAGCTTTCGTTTTTGCATTAAGTGAAGTATCTGTTACCGCAATGGAAACAAGTGATATTGGGTGGTCTGATGCAAAGAAGTTTATTGATCCTTTGAAAAGGTTAGGATCAACTATAGATCACGTTGAAGATGTTTTAGTTGAATTACAAGATTTTGATGATGCCGAATTCGCAGAATTAATTCAATTTGTTAAAGATGAATTTGGAGTACAAGATCTTACAGAAGATCTTGAAGTAATAGTTGAAGAAGCAATTAATGCTGGTGTAGAAATTATGAAAATTATAAGAATATTTAAAAATTCTTAATAAAATCCTCGGCAAGTAAAAAGGGACTTTTGGTCCCTTTTTTTTTCTTGACATTTCTTTTAAATCATACTATAATATATTATTAAATTAAACTCTAAAATATAGAGCACAATGAGTCTATATATTGACCATAAGTACACGAATTTACTTTCTTCTCGCCTATCTCGTTTTGCCCGGAAATCCAGAGACTTATATAATTTTAGATGTCCAATATGTGGAGATTCTCAAAAAAATTTATATAAGGCAAGAGGATATCTTTTCAATAAAAAAAATAGTTTAATTTTTAAATGTCATAATTGCGGTATTGGTGGATCATTAAAATTTTTATTAGACAAATTAGATCCCACATTATCAAGACAATATTCGTTTGAAAATTATAAGGAAGAAAAAGGTGAGCCAGTACAACAAGAAAAAGTTCCTATTTTTAGAAAACCTGTTTTTTCAAAAATAGATGCACCAAGATTAACTGATTTAGAACCAGATCATCCAGCTGTAAAATTTTGTGATGTAAGACTGTTACCCAAAGAGCGCTATAGTGATTTATACTTTGCGAATTGTTTTAAAAGTTGGGTAAGCAAATATGATGTAGATTTAGCCGCACGATTAAAAGAAAACGACCCCAGAATAATTATTCCATTTTTTAGTAAAGATCGAAAACTAATTGCTGCTCAGGGTAGAAGTTTAGAAAATAATACATTAAGATATTTTACTATTAAAATAGATAAGAGCGCCACAAAAATATTCGGATTAGATAAAATAAAAGAAGATGAATTAATATACATTGTTGAAGGCCCGTTTGATAGCATGTTTCTTCCAAATTCTCTTGCCATGGCCGGCAGCGATTTAGATGATGTTAGTATGTTTTATGCTAAGAACGTTGTTTTTGTATATGATAATGAACCAAGAAATACTGAAATTGTACTAAAAATTGAAAAATCTATTAAAAAGGGATTCGCGGTTTGCATATGGCCGGACACAGTTAAATTTAAAGATATTAATGATATGGTCATAGGTGAAATAGAAATTTTGGAGATTATTGATATAATAAATATGAATACTTATCGCGGCCTTCCCGCAAGAATAAAATTTAACCAGTGGAAAAGAATATGAATGAAGAGGTGAAAGTTCATGAAGATGGACTAGTTAGATTATTAGATATTATGGGAAGTGATGACGATGTAGTCGACGCAGCACGAATAAGTTATGGCAAAGGCACAAAAAAAGTTAGTGAGACGCGTAATTTAATTCGATATTTAATGAGACATAAACACACATCTCCTTTTGAAATGTGTGAAGTAAAATTCTATTTAAAATTACCCATCTTTGTTATGAGACAAATAGTTCGGCATCGGACGGCGAATTTAAATGAATATTCAGGTCGATATTCGTTGATGAGTGAAGACTTTTACGTTCCTCATGACGATGATATACAAAAACAATCGACCCAAAACAATCAGGGTAGAGGTGAAGACATTGAGCAAAAAGGCCTTGTTAAATTCGAATTTAATCGCATATATGATAATGCCATTCACTCCTATCACAATTTATTAGATCTTGATTTAGCTCGAGAATTAGCTAGATCTGTGCTGCCAGTAGGTAATTATACTGAAGTTATTTGGAAAATAGATTTACACAATTTTTTCCATTTTTGTAAATTAAGAATGGATAATCATACACAGAAAGAAACTCAAGATTATACTACGGCAATGTATCAGTTAGTTAAACCTGAATTTCCTTTGTGCTGTGAGGCATTTGAAGATTATGATAAAGATGCCGTTACATTTTCTAAACAGGAAATGGAAGTAATAAAGTATGAATTAGCAGATAGTAAAGCATTTGCCCTTGAAGGGCTATCAAAACGAGAACAAAAAGAATTCCTAGAAAAAATTTAACATAAGGAAAATGAATGAGCCTGCCCACAGAATATCAATCATTTATACATCTTTCAAGATATGCGAGATGGAAGTATAATGAAGAGAGAAGAGAAAAATGGTCCGAAACAATTGGAAGATATTTTGATTTTTTTAAAGAAGATTTAAAAGAGAAATGCGATTATAATTTTTCTGATGAAGAAAGAAAAGAATTAGAAGAATCAGTTTTAAATTTAGAAGTTATGCCATCTATGCGGTGCCTAATGACGGCTGGTGAACCTCTCAAAAAAGAAAATGTTGCTGGATATAATTGTTCGTATTTAAAATGTGATAATCAAAGAACGTTTGATGAAGTTATGTATGTTTTAATGAACGGAACAGGTGTTGGTTTTTCTGTTGAAGAAGAATACACAAAACAAATGCCAGTTATCGCGGAAGAATTTTTTCCCACAGATACTACCATAGTAGTTGCAGATAGTAAATTGGGTTGGTGCAAGGCTTTTAAAGAATTAGTTTCATTATTATATCAAGGACTTTCTCCTAAATGGGATATGAGTAAAGTAAGGGCTGCAGGCATGCCTTTAAAAACATTTGGAGGTAGAGCTTCAGGCCCGGAACCGTTAGTAGATTTATTTAATTTTGTAACGGGAATGTTTACAACTGCCGCGGGAAGACAACTTAAACCAATTGAATGTCATGATATTATTTGTAAGACAGCAGAAGTAGTTGTTGTGGGTGGTGTTCGAAGAAGTGCTCTTATCAGCCTTAGTGATCTTAATGATCGTGAAATGCGATTCGCAAAACATGGGGAATGGTATAAATTTAATGTTCAACGTGCTTTAGCAAATAATTCTGTTAATTATAAAGAAAAACCAGATGTTGGTACTTTTATGAGAGAGTGGTTATCTCTTTATGATTCAAAATCTGGAGAGCGAGGAATATATAATGGAGATTCAGCTAATCGACAAGTTCAAAAACTAAATGAAAGGGAACAAGATGATGAACATGGAGGATTTATTCGAAGACGAGATCCCAGAGAAGACTTTGGTACAAATCCGTGCAGCGAGATCATTTTACGGTCACGGGAATTTTGCAACTTATCTGAAGTCGTTGTCCGAGGACGGGACACTCGCCAATCTCTCAAAGATAAAGTTCGCAATGCTACCATACTTGGAACATTCCAATCAACGCTCATTAACTTCAAATACATCACCAAAGAATGGGCCAGAAATTGTGAGGAAGAACGACTTTTGGGAGTGTCTCTTACCGGAATAATGGATAACGAATTAACAAATGGAAAAAAAGGAAAAGAAAAAACTGGCAAACTTTTAGAGGAGCTCCGAAATGTCGCTATTGAAACAAATAAAGAATGGTCTACTAAACTCGGTATCCCAAGATCAGCGGCAATTACTTGTATCAAACCTTCTGGAACGGTATCTCAGCTGGTTGATAGTTCTTCTGGTATTCATGCTCGACATAATCCTTATTACATCCGCACAGTAAGAGCGGATAATAAAGATCCTTTATGTAAGTTTATGAAAGATGCCAAATTTCCAAATGAACCAGATATAACAAAACCAACTCATACTGCAGTATTTTCTTTTCCACAAAAAAGTCCAAAAGGGGCTATATGTAGAACGGATATGACAGCTATAGATCAATTAGAATTGTGGAAAATATATCAAGATCATTGGTGTGAACATAAACCATCTATTACAGTATCAGTTAAAGAACACGAATGGATGGTTGTGGGTTCATGGGTTTGGGAAAATTTTGATTCTATTAGCGGTATTTCATTTTTACCATTTAGTGAACATACATATAAACAAGCTCCTTATCAAGATTGTGATGAAGAACAGTATAAAGAATTATTATTAAAAATGCCCAAAAATGTAAATTGGGATAAATTAAGTGATTATGAAAAAGAAGATCATACAGCCGGAGCACAAACACAAGCTTGTGGAAGTGATGGTGGATGTGAGGTTGTAGATTTGATTTAAATTTTTTTGTTGAAATTTTCTTATTAATGATGTATAATAGAGGGTATTATGAAAACAACATTTGAAAAATATGTTGATGAGTGTGTTAAGGTTCTTGAAAAACATACTGAATCATTAGGTGTTACTGCGATTCAAGAAGTGTGGAAAGAGATTGAAAATGCTCCGGCATTTACAGGTAAACTTTGGTTAGAGGATATTCTTGATAAAGCATATAAAGAAAAAGTAGGCCTTGAAGGCGAAATGAATTTTATATACGATTAATTATGAAAGTTTTTATTGATATGGATGGTGTTTTATCAGATTTTGATAAACCCATCATTGACAAATTTAATACTAAAAAAGAATGGGCAAACAGATGGGAACTTCTCCCCGAAGATTTTTTCTTTTCTCTTCCCAAAATGCCCGATGCGGATGAATTAATAAATCATATTTCCGGACAATTTGATTGGCATGTTTTGACCGCGATTCCTAACGACTCTGGTTTTCCTGAATGTCGCGTGCAAAAAATGCAATGGATTTTTAAATATTATAAAATATTTCCCGTAAGGATTCATTGTGTTTTTCAGAGAGAAAAACTATATTATGCCGTTGAAGAAAATTTATCTCCGAATATTTTAATTGATGATTCTGAACGAAACGTAGCCGATTGGAAGTCAAAAGGCGGCATTGCAATCTTACATACATCTGCAAGAGATAGTATTAGAGAATTGCAGCAGTTAGGATTTTAATTGATTTGCGCAGGAATAGATTATTCTACAACCAGCCCATGTATTTGTATATTTAAAAAAGATGGAACAATTAATCCTATTGATTGTAATTTTAGTTTTTTTGCTTTGGATAAGTGGAGGCCTCGGTGGTCCGCCCTTCAAAATGTAAATTGTTATAAACTACCAAAAGATTTAACATTTATAGATAAGTATAACTTTTTAGCAGATTGGACCATAGAAGCATTACGCTGGCATAATGGTAGAGCTGAGAAAGTTATATTAGAAGATTATTCTTATGGGTCTACTGGTAGAGTTTTTAACATCGCGGAAAATGTTGGTATTTTAAAATTAAAATTAAAACAGAATGGTTTCCGCTATGAAACAGTTCCTCCAACTGTTATTAAGAAGTTCGCAACAGGTAAGGGAAATTCTAATAAAGAAGCTATGTTAGAAGCTTGGAAGGCAGAGTCGAATAATTTTGAATTAGTTCAAGAAACTGGCAACCCTGCAACCGATATTATTGATTCTTACTTCCTTTGTAAATATGGAGTTACTCAGTGAATATATTAATGTCTCGAGTATGTGCAGTAATTTTCTCAATTTGTGTTTCTAGAATCTCTCGTCTTCCTGGCCAATATATGTATTCATTAGTGGAAGATTTTGCCAAATTATTTAACAAAGGAACGATTAAATTTTCAACCTCTTTCATCTGTCGTTCATATTCTTTATTTAATTTTTCTTTATGCTTATCAATATCTTCATAATGATAATCCAACAAACTCCAAATTTTATTTACAGTTCCTTCAACTTCTTTAATTTGTCCGGCTTTGGCTTTTTCGACCGCAGCAGTAACTACTTTCTCTTCAGGTTCTTTTGCAGCCGAAGTAAATTCTTGTTCACTGACTGTGCTAAAACCAAAATCATTTAAATCCATGTTAATACCTTTTCTATGAAATTACAGTTTACTAATATATTTAGGACAGATGAAACTAACATAGGCGATTCATATAGTACTCCTACAAAATATTTTGATCTACCTGGAAATCAAAAAGACATCTTTAAATTAGATCATGATTATACACCACCTCATGAAAATGTCATTTACGGTGGCGGAGGACTCATAGGCCAAATGAGACCAATGTCTCATGTTCTGAGACATCAAAAAAATACTAATTATAGAATATATGGATGGGGCCTTGGTGAACATATGTATATTTGTTTAGATGAACAAGTACAATGTATTCCACCAATGAATATAACTTATCCAGGTTATATAAGATCATTTGATTTATTGGGCTTACGTGATCATCATCCACATATATATCAATCAATACCAGCTGCAAGATGGGTTCCCTGCGCGAGTTGTATGCATGAAGCTTTTGATAAAGAATATGAAGTCAAATATGATATTGTATTTTTTACTCATGCTTCACTCCCAATGAATGTTATTCATGGTATGCCTCCGGAAACTTGGGATTATCCCCATAAAATGAACAATGAAATCAATTTTGAAGAAACAATAGAATTTATCGCAAGTGGAGATATTGTTGTTACAAATTCTTATCACGGTGCTTATTGGGCAACACTTTTAGGAAAGGTTGTTGTAGTTTTTCCTTGGTGTTCTAAATTTTATGGTTTAAAACATAAACCTTTATATTGCCCCACAACCGATTGGTGGAAAACTATTCAAGATAGAGAACAAAGGCAGTATAAAAGTTCTTTAGGAGAATGTAGAGAAGCAAATATAAATTTCCATAAAGAATTAAAAGAACATATTTTAAATAGCCCTAGGATATTCAAGATCGAAGTATGAAAGACATTTATAAAGATAAATCAATACCTCAAAGAGGTGAAAAAAATGCAGCCAAGAATTCTTTTGGGGGAACAGAATTAACAACCTTAGAATTATGGTCACATTTACCTAAAAAATATAAAACAGATTATCAATGGATAATTTCGAGATTATACCCAGAAAATATTCAAACCATTTTGCCCAGAATTTGGTGGTTTCATGATTTAGCAAAAGATCCATGTCATGATTTTTTAAAAAATAAAGATGGTGCAAAAGAATTTGAGAAATTAATATTTTCGAGTTATTGGCAAATGCATACTTTTCTAGAAATATATGATTTACCAATGGATCGTTGTGAAGTTCAAAAAACAGCAATATTTCCATTTGAACATTATGAAAAACCTAGAGAAGACAAAATAAATTTAATTTATGCTTCTACACCTCAAAGAGGTTTACATGTATTATGTAATGCCTTACATGAACTCGAAAGAGATGATTGGCATTTACATGTATATTCAAGTTTTCAAATTTATGGGTGGAAAGAAAACGATCAACCATTCGGAGAATTATTTGATCATATTGAAAAAAATCCTAATATGACCTTACATAAAATTGTTAAAGGAAGGCCTTTAAGAGAAGAATGGAAAGATATGCATATTTGGGCTTATCCATGTATATGGGAAGAAACTTCTTGTAGAACTGCTATGGAAGCAATGTCTTCCAGAACATTAATGCTTACAAATAGTTTAGGAGCGTTACCAGAGACTTGTTCTGATCATGCATTTATGTATCCTTATATTAAAGATGAAATAGAACATTGTTATAGATTTGCTGATGAAATAGATAAATTAATGGATACATATTGGAACGATGAAACTCAGGATATTATAGATCGAGCTAAAAAACATGCGGACAAATATTATAGTTGGGATTATAGAGCTCCTAAATGGATAGAGATGTTTGAATTAATGGATATTGAAGATGAACTCGAAGAACAATTAGATGCCGAAAGAATAGCAACGGTCTTATGAAAAAAGGATTTGCAGCATCCGCTTTTGATTTATTACATGCAGGGCATATTGTAATGTTAGAAGAAGCGAGGAAAAATTGTGATTATTTAATTGTTGGTCTTCACACTAGTCCCGCTCACAAAAAAGATTTAGTACAGTCAGTCTTTGAACGATTCATACAATTAAAAGGATGTAAATATGTTGATGAAATTATTCCTTATGAATCAGAAAAAGATCTTAAAAATATATTAAAAACAATAGAAATTAATATTAGATTTTTAGGTGATGATTATTTACGTGACAAAAAATTCATAACAGGTTATAATACATGTATCTTAAAAAATATTGAACTATATTATTGCAAGAGATTTCATCCTTATTCATCTACCGAACTGAAGAAAAGAATTGTTAGTATGTCAAACACCCCTACGGATTAGTTTTTTCGGGGGCGGAACCGATATTCCAGAATATTATATTACATCACCCAATGGCGGTCAAGTCATAAGTGCTGCTATCGATAAATCTACTTATGTTATATTAAATAGATTATATCGAGATCAATTTGTTTGTAATTATACTAAAAAAGAAAATGTCAGTTATGTTGAAGAAATCGAGCATGAATATATTCGCGAAGTTCTCAGACATTTTAATGTAAGTCCCGGACTCGAAATTACAACATTAGCAGACATCCCTTCTGAGGGATCTGGCTTAGCTTCCTCTTCAAGTATTCTGGTTGGATTAATAAATGCTATAAGTACTTGGATCGGAGAGCCAATGAATCAGGTCGATATAGCTCATCTAGCATGTCATATTGAGCTTGAAATCTTAGATAAGCCGATTGGCAAACAAGATCAATTTGCGGTTAGTTACGGCGGTTTTAACCACTTTCGGTTTTTTAAAGATAGTAGTGTAGAAATTGAAGAATTACAATATGATGCAGAGTTTGAAAGAAAGTTTGTTCTGGTTAATACTGGTCAGCATAGACAATCATCTTCAATTCTTACTTCTCAGAAAAATACTATTGAAAAAAAATTAAAAAAATATAATAAAATATATGACCTTTGTACTAAGGGTTTAGACGCATTTGAGGATAGACAGTACGATGATTTTGGTATACTCATGACAGAATCCATGCAAATTAAAAATACTCTTGCTAAAGGAATTACTAATGATGCAATTAATGCTATTATGCAAAATTCTATTTCTTGGGCAACAGGATGTAAAATATGTGGAGCTGGCGGTGGAGGATATATACTTTTCATGACGGATCATGCTAAAGAGATACATATGAAAAATAGAACTTTAGATACATTTGATGTCGGATTTGATAATCAGGGAACAAGAATAGTGTTTTACAATGAATGATTATATTGTCCTTTTTATCACACTCTTTCTGATTGGGATCATGATTTATGCTGGTTATATGCAAAGTGTGGCGCTATGAAAAATAAAAATATATCAGTAAAATGGTCAGATAACACTTTATCAGAAAGTATGCCTGAAATGAAAGCAAATTCAGAAATAGAATTATTAAAGGATACATCCGGATGGAGATCACATGTTACTTCTATAAGTAATTCTCTGCATTTAGTTTCGGAAAGTCAACTTGATGAACTATTAAAGGGCATTTGGAACATATATATAAATGAAAACCAATTTTTTATATGCGGAAATGGAGGAAGTGCATGTAATTCCAATCATTTCGCACAAGATTTAACTAAAGGGACAATTGAAAATGGAATTTCAAGACCTAGAATCAAAGCTATATCTCTTTGTAACGATATCGGTTTCATTACTGCTACATCTAACGATGATTCTTACGATAATATATTTAAGCATCAACTTGTAGCTTATGCTAATAAAGGTGATGGATTATTAGTACTCAGTGGCAGTGGTAATAGTAAAAATCTTATAGAGGCCGTTGAATGGGCACATTTAAACGGGCTAGCAACTTACGGCATTTTGGGATATGATGGAGGAATTTTGAAAGATGAACTCTCAAATTATATACATATTAATTTAAATCATATGGAAAAATGTGAAGGAATTATGTCTGTTATATTACATTATATAATGTGTGAGCTAAAAGAATTATATAACGTAACACTCGGAGAGTATGAAAGTAGTTAAATGGCTTTTTCAAAAAGAAGTATTAATGCAAAATATATGGGAGACGAACCGGATCCAATTGATTGGGATAGTTTACCGGACGAAGAATTAAAATCTGAAATTCATGGAGCCTTTAGATGGTATTATAAATTTTTTGATTTTAAAGAGAGTATGAATTTTGTTCAAGAATATTATAAAAAAAATAAAGTAAAAAGTAAATCTCCCGGAAAACTTAAAATTACCGATTTAATCGAGGTTGGAAATCATGTTGGTTATATTGCTCGAATGAAAATAAGAGGATTAAAGAGTTTACCAGAAGAATATGAAGAGCTCTTTATTCAAAAATTAAAAAAGATAGAAGAGATTGCTAAGCAACGTAAAGTAATAGTAGAGTCAAAGGAAAGAATAAAGCCAGATATTCAGCAAAGAATTCGAGATGCAGCGAAAAAATTAAAATATGATATAGAAGATGTTATTGATGAACAAGTTGAAGAAGAATTTAAAAAGAAATTTAATTTCAAACAGTTTTTAGAACGTAATAAAGTTTCAAAACCGGTTGCTAAACATTTAAAACCACATATTGAAGATCTAGCCAGTGAAATAAAATTAGCCAAAGCAGGAGATGTAGATTTTAAAGAGGCATATAGCCATATGAGCGGCCACCAACAAAATAGATTAATTAAATTTTATGATATGATGATAGAAGAATGTGAAATAATAATCACAACAAAAAAGAAGAAAGAGAAAATAAAACTGGGGCCGAAAATTAAAATTAAAAAACGAAAAAAATAATATGATATTAATTGATTATAACCAGATGGTAATTGCTAATTTTATGGGATTCCGTAAACTATTTGAACCAGGTAAAGAAGATGCCACGATGAGGCATATGGTTCTTAATAATATTAAAATGATCAAGAATAAATTTAGCAATAAGTATGGAAAAGAAGTTGTTTTTTGTTGTGATAATAAAAAAAATTGGCGCAAAGACATTTATCCTTTTTATAAGGCCAATAGAAAGAAAGCAAGAGAAGAAAATAAACAAAATGTAGATTGGCAAGTGCTATTTGATAGTATGGATCTTATACGAAATGAAATAGCAGAAAATATGCCTTACAGAGTAGTTACTTTGGAAGGATGTGAAGCAGATGATATTATCGGAGTTATTTGTAAAGAATATTCTCATAGAGATTATAATATATTGATAGTTTCTTCTGATAAAGATTTTATCCAATTGCAAAAATATCCTAATGTTTTTCAATGGTCGCCCCGAACTAAAAAATTTATTAAAGAGCCAGATCCGGCTGGCCAATTGCGTGCTTTGATAGTAAAAGGAGACAGAAGTGACGGTATACCTAACATTCTTTCAAATGACGCTTGTTTGGTAGAAGGATTAAGACAGAAGCCAATGTCGAAGAAGAAGATCATGGATTGGCTAAATATAGTACCGGAAAAGGCATTTGAAGGGGAGATTTTAAGGAACTTTAAACGCAATGAGGTTTTAATAGATCTTGGCTGTATACCAGATAAGATCGCTATAAATATAAGAACAAAGTATGAAAGCGACCAATATTTGGGTCGCGACAGAATGCTCAATTATTTTATTAAGCATCGACTTAAAGATATGACTGAATCGATACAGGAGTTTTAATTATGGCTTTATCATTAATGCAATTATTGGAATTGGTTGACAAAGCAAAGAGTCAAAAAGAAAGAGGAGACTTACTCAAACAAAATCAAACTGACCATTTGGAAAACTTATTGTGGTATACATTTCATCCAGATGTAAAGTTTTTGTTACCTGAGGGAAGACCTCCATTTAACGCCGGTGCAGAAGATCCGGGTTCAACACTGCTTTACGGACAAATTCGCAAATTAAGATATTTTGTTGAAGGTCCGGGGGGTGTAACTTTTTGCACAGGAAATACCATAGAACCAGCTAGAAGAGAGACAATGTATATATCAATGTTAGAGAGTATTACACCAAGAGAAGCTGAGTATCTTGTGAACATGAAGAAGAAAGATCTCGGTATTCGTGGTTTAACTTATAAGCTCGTAAGTGAGACTTTTCCCCATCTTATACCACCTATGCAAAAAACCAGCAACAGCAATACATAAAATTTATTATAATAATTATGGAAGTGTGATTTACTAACTTCTAATCAAGGATTATATGAAATTTTTAATAGTTTTTGTTATGGCGGTAGTAGTAGTAATTACTTACCCAGTAAAAATAATTATTCAGGAATCAGATGCTAATGCAGCGAAAATAAATATACCTCGCTTTGAGCATCAAATACTTCCTGAAATTATTGAAAAGAAAAATTTAATGCGCGTGGCCCCACAACTAATGGATCCGTCTACTCTAATATCTGCAGCACAAGATGAAATAGCTTGTCTAGCTTTAAATATATATTTTGAAGCTGCTGTAGAAAGTACGGCTGGAAAATTAGCGGTTGCCCATGTAACTCATAATAGAGTAAGTAGTAAGTATTTTCCTAATTCTTATTGCAAAGTAGTTTATGAAGGAAAACACTTCGCAAGTGGTTTTCCTAAACGAGATCGATGCCAATTCAGTTGGTATTGTGACGGAAGACATGATTCTCCATATCCAGGACCAACTTGGAATAAGGTTCAAGATTTAGCAAATTACTATTATAAAAATGCTGAAGATTTAAGAGATATAACAGATGGAGCAACATATTATCACGCTGATTATATCGATGACCCTAGATGGGCAAAATATAAGAAAAAAACAGTAAAAATAGATA
>CEQF01039421.1_pt1 | contig 12655 bp, 14 predicted proteins | sample 530821 | NCBI WGS metagenome assembly CEQF01 (sample SAMEA2621003, study PRJEB7988) | marine metagenome | isolation source: saline water (ENVO:00002010), including
CTTCCTAACAGAAATTAGCCAACGCAGTAGAGACATATATTATAATCGCCCAGTACTTCACGGTCCTATAAAATATAATTTTATTAGCTTATGCTCAGCCCCCAGAGAACACAAGTATGAATTATTAGATAAATTATATACTAATAAATATTTTATATATTCTAATAATCCTTATTCTAAAGTTAATGAAATAGAGTATAAATGGCATCCGGACACTCCATTAGAAGAATATAAAGGTAAAAATGGTTTTTCTAATCTTGATATAATAAAGCTTACGGAGATAGAATCCGATCATCGAGGATTTCAAGAATTAGTGCCCCTTGAATATTATCAATCTAATTGTGATTTGGTATTAGAATCAACCATTGATTCTCTTTTTATTACAGAAAAAACATGGAAACCTATAGTATTTCAAAAACCTTTCTTAGTTTGGGGTGGTCAAGGAATCCATGCTAAGTTAAAAGATCTTGGTTTTGAGTTATATGATGAATTATTTGATTATAGTTTTGACGGCGGAGTGTTTGATCCAAATTGGAGACGCCTAAACAGATTAAACGATTCAATAGAACCTTATATGCAAATGGAGCCCGATATATTTACGAAGAAGATTAAAACAGTTAAAGATAAAATAGTATTTAATTATAATCATTATTGTGAGTTATTTAATGTGGAACAAAGTAAAAGAATTTGAAGAAACAATTGCAGAATTTGGCGGCTCCAAATATGCAGTAGCTACAGACAGCTGTACTAATGCAATTTTTATAGCAGCATTATGGAATAAAAAAATTAAGCCATTTGAAACATATAATAACATAGCAGAATTACCTAAACAAACATATATAAGTGTACCCCAATCACTTCAGCATGCCGGCTATAAATTAAAATTTATAGATTTCAAATGGAAGGGATATTATCCGATAGAATCACTGGATATTGTTGATTCTGCATGTAGATTTACCGAAAACATGTATTTTTCGGATACTTATTATTGTCTTAGTTTCCATCATAGAAAAACAATATCTACTGTTAGAGGTGGTATGATATTAACAGATAATAAAGATTTTGTTGACTGGGCAAGACCAATGATTTATATGGGCAGAAATAAAGATGTAAAGTATGTAGATGACAAGCTTATGGCATCTGGGTATAATATGTACATGCCCCCAGAAACTGCAGAATTAGGATTATTTAATTTTAATGATCGCATTAATTTTGGTTTCGACGATAAAGATATAGCTGATAATAATCATTATAAAGATATTAGTAATTTGGAGTGGTATGACGATTAAAAGAGTATGGATATTTGGTGACAGCTACGCAGATCCAAATTGGGACCATGAAAATATGCCGGATCATGAGACTTGGTATGAAACGTTAGCTAAGCAATACGAGTATAAAAACTTCGCTATGGCTGGTACTGGGCCTCATTATAGTATGAAAGAGTTTTATAGACGATATAAACAATTTGATAAAGAAGATTTAGTCATATGGATTTTATCTGGAGAAGAAAGAATTCAATATCATCTTCCCAAAGAGTATAGAACCTATGAACGCAATGATATTCAGTTAGTTCATGAATCTTATTGGGATTTTAAAAATCAAAAAATGAAATGCAATGATGTCCTAGATTCATCTTTTCATCAATCTCATAAAGATCATATGTCTTATACGATGAAGACATTTGAAAGAGAGATGATAAACAGTAATAAAAAGAATGAATCATTTCTCTATACAATATCCAGAATACATAAATGTAAAATTTGTATATTCTTTTTAAACTATGATGATTCGTATATAAAAGATAGCCTTAATGATAAATTATTTTATATAAATCCTATAGCTTTACAAGATATATCTAGAAATGAATATAAAAATCCAGGTGAACCTTTTTATGAAGATAATAAAAGAAATAACCATTTATCTGAACCTAATCATAAAATAATGTATAATATTATTAATAATTTTGTTCAAGGTATTCACACGGTACCAGAATTTAAACAAAATCTGTTAGAAGAACCAGTTCAACCAACAGACAGATTTATATATGATTGAAAGAGTAACGATATATGGAGATAGCTTTGCAGATCCTAGTTGGAGTGATCCCTCCAGGTGGCAAGAAATTACATGGTATGGATTATTGAGAAAGAGGTGGCCTGAAACTGTAAATTATGGTAAATCCGGTTCAGGGCCGATGTATTCATTTAAAAAATTTTATGAGAGTCTTCATAGTTATACTCATGAGGATTTAATTGTATTTGTTGTGTCAGGAGCTCCTAGAATATATTTTAACATTGAAGAAGCCGGCGACGAAATACACCAATGGAATGGTAGGATAGTAAGAAATATTACGGATTCAGAATCATCGGACAAAGCAGGAGATGGTATCGAATTAGAATCTGAATATGATAAATGGATAAAAATAAATAAAGACAAGGCACGCTTTGCTGTAGATACATTCCGCGATGAAACTGTCTATGGTAATTGGAAATATGAATCATTATTATATACAGCTTCAAGAATACAAAAATGTAAAATATTCATATACCATTTAAGTATGGAAGAATCTTATATTAAAAATTCATTAAATGATGAATATTTTTACGTCCATGATGAAGGATTAGAGAGAGTTGTTTGGAATGAATATGTAGAAGAAGAAAGGTTAATTCATAAAATATCCGATGATCTTCATTTTAGAGTTAATCACCTTACAGATGTCAATCATGAGGTAATGTACAAACAAATAGCTGGGTTTGTAGACGGTAAGGAAATTCCTAAATTTTTAAAGAATGTGTATAAAGGCACATATAATAAAGACGAGTTTGTATATGATTGAGATAATCAAATATGACATAGAGAAATATAACTTTAGAAAATGGTTTGAAGACTGCTTAGGTCGACTTGAAGATATACATTTGAATCATGACATTAAACCAGTGACTTATAATACTGCAGGCGGAGTACATTTACCAGAAGAAGATACACAATATGGATTGATTGAAAAACTCTATAGAGTATTATTGCATGAGTCCTATGCGTTTAGATTTATGTGGTGGGAGTTTCAAAAAGATGTAGTGAAATCTTGGTTTGGTGAGAATACGGTAATACAACAATTACCATCAATTAAAATATTCCCATCAGGATATGATTGGAAATTTTATGAAGATACAACTCTAATAAACGATAGAGAAGCTAATATACATTATGAAATGGATTTTCCTTTTCATCACCCAGAGTTTGAAACTAATTTTATAATTCCTTTAACAGATATGGATGAGGATAACGGCATATTTGTAGATGATGTAATGCAAACACCTAAACATGGAGAAATGGTTGTGTTTGATCAAGTGTTGCATGGTGGCTACGTGCATAATAAATCTAAAAATACTAGAGTTTCTATGGACTTCAAAGCATGTGGTTGGAGTGAATATAATAATGAAAGTCTTTCTGATGTAAAAGTAAGAAAGAGAGGCAAATGGCAAACACAAAAAGAATTATTTAAAATTGGAAACTATTATACAATCCTGTAACGGATGGGACCCTCTTAAAGAGGTAATCGTTGGAGATGCTACCGGTGCTCGGATACCTTCGTTTGATTTATCCATGAAGAATTTCATGTATGCGAATTTGAGTGATAATAAAATTAAATCTCTAGTTGGATCGTATGATAAACAAGTTATAGAAGAGACCAATGAAGATTTAGGGTTGTTTTGTAAGGTTCTGACAAGTTTGGATATAAAAGTTCATAGACCAGATAAAACAAATCACAAAAGAAGAGTAATGTCTTCGGAATGGATAGCACAAGGATGGTATAATTATTGCCCGCGTGATATATTTTTAGTACTAAATGATTGTTTAATTGAAACTCCCAATGTAATGCGTAGTCGGTACTTTGAGATGCACGCCTATAGACGTATTTTGAATCAATGTTCCGGTAAATGGTTCTCAGCTCCTAGACCTCAATTATTAGATGCATCGTTTAATTTTGAAGACTTATCGAAACCAACATTAATGAATAAAGAAATTCTTTTTGACGCCGCAAATGTTGTAAGAATGGGCAAAGATTTATTATATCAGGTGAGTAATAGCGGTAATGAAAAAGGAGGCAAATGGCTTCAATCAATGTTTCCAGAATATAATGTACATCTAGCATATCAGTATTCAGGAGCACATTTTGACAGCACAGTAATACCGTTAAGACCAGGTCTCGTATTATTAAACGGACATAGATGTAGTGAAGATAATTATCCTGAAATATTTAAGAAATGGGATAAGATATTCTTTACAGATATAGTAGATCAGGGTATTAGAAGCAGCAGTGGTTCATCTGACGCTAGCATTGCTATTGCATCACCCGCAATAGGACTAAATATTTTAAGTATTAATGAAAAAGTAGTTATTGTAGAAGAAAGTCAAACGCCACTAATAAAAGAATTAAAAAAATATAATATTGATTCAATCCCCATGCGCCTAAGACATGCTAAAACATTAGGGGGTGGATTTCATTGTGTGACATTGGACTTACATAGAGAAGGTAAAAATGAACAATACGACTTCTAAGCGCATCGCGTTTGTTGAATTAACACATATATTTTCCAACCAGATTAAGTTGCCATACTCAACAGGTTGTATTTGGAGTTATTGCAGGACTGATAAAGAGATTACTGATAATTATTCTTTTGATGTTAATGACTGGGTGTATGTACTTGATGGCGATTTTGATTATTCAGCTACGGCTAGAAAGTTGGCCGAATGTGATATCATAGCTACTTCTTATTTTGTATGGAATGAGCACGCGAGTGATAGGTTATGTGCTGAAATAAAAAAGATAAACCCTAATTGTTTAATTATATACGGCGGGCTAAATTTACCACATCCCAACAGATGTAAAAAGTTCTTAAAAGATAAACCATTCATTGATGTGGCAGTACATAATGAAGGTGAGACAGGGTTTAAACACATCCTTAAAGCGCTATTACACGAGCAAGACCTCAGTATGGTCAAGGGTATTACAACACCGTTATTTCAAAATGGAGGAGACAGAGAGAGAATAAAAGACATCAAAACACTACCAAGCCCATATTTAGATGGGTTATTTGATGATCTCCTGGAAATTAAAGATTATCCATATGAATGGGAGGGCTTAGTAGAATTATCGCGTGGCTGTCCATATATGTGTACTTTTTGTGAGACAGGTGATAGGCACTGGACCAAAGTGCATAGACAAGACAATGATAAGTTAATAAAAGAGATTGATTGGATAGCTGATAAAAAGATAGAGTACTTACACCTTATTGATAATAATTTTGGCATGTTCAAAGATCATAAGATTATATCTGATTTACTGATTGATACTAAAAAATCTACTGGATATCCGGATACACTTAATATAACATGGGCGAAGCATAAGAAGGCATGGCTATTTGATATAGCAGAAGACTTATGGAAGGTAGGCCTTAATAAAAGTGTTACAATCGCTCTACAATCGATGAATGATGATACATTAAAAGCGATTGAAAGATCTAATGAGAATACTAATCTAAAAGAGGTGATAGATTATTTAAAAAGTAGAGGAGTACCATGTTACATAGAAACTATTCTTGGACTACCAGAGGAATCACTACATAGCTTTAAAGAAGGTCTCTTTAGATTGATTGATGATATAGATTATCACAATTACATCGGCATATATATAATGGTGGCTCTTCCCCAAACCCCATTTGGGGATCCTGAATATTGCAGAAAATATAATGTACTAATAAAACAAACATCACCTGCATTTTTTCACCATGAACATCCTCCAGACCAATTATTAAAAGACACTAATTCTGTAGTAGTCGGTTCTAGTAATATGACGTTTGATGAATACTTAGATGCCTCTGGATGGAAGTGGTTTATGATATCTCTACATTTTTTAGGATGGCTTAGAATATTAGCATTAGAATTAAAGAATAATCATAATATATCAATGAGAGAGTTTTATAATGGATTATTCGAGTGGTTTAATGAAAACGATAAGTCATTACTATATAGAGAATATACAGTAACAATGAGACTATTAAAGAAGGTATTTGATAGAGAGATTCCATGGGGGCGTAAAGTTCCGGGAGCCTCTAATATATATTGGGAATATGAAGAAGCAACTGCTATACATATTGCTAAAGAAAAAGACCGTTTCTATGGAGAAATAGGAGATTATTTAAAAGATGAGTATGGGTTTAATCATTCAATAGTTGATACTCAGTATAATAAGATGAAAGACCCTTACGAAGTATATAATGGTAATTTAGAAAAGTGGGCTCGTGAATGTATGTGGTGGGGTAGGAGAACAGAGAGGTTTTTTGTATAGACAAAATATGCTGCATCTAGATAATTTAGTATTTGGCAGAGAATTATATCGTTCATGTTCAGATTATGACGATGATAGTATAACACCCTCAGTAAATATTGATGAAATTGATTATGAACAAACTCGTTTTGTAGATGTAAAGCTATTTGAAGGATGTTTTAGGAATCATGATTATGTTAATATATTAAAAAAATGTCTAACAGTTGATTTTGATAGATCTAATACATCTATAGAATGGAATATATACAGAGAATATAGAACTATACATGTAAATAATGGAGACTTTTATCATCTATTTGAGTCTGATGAATATCACGAATTTAAAGAGTTTTTAAATAATGTAAAAGATCTCTTAATAGATAGAATAATTTTAGAAGTGATTTCCGTTTATCCTCCCAGAGTTCCTGAAACTACTTCTGCTGATTTACAAATAAAGATTCCTGAATCTTTTATGGCTGATACCTTTCCAGAGTTTCCAATTATACAATTTGTTGTCAACGATGAAAACAAAATTAATAAAGAGATAATAAAGAAAACATTTATAAATCATCGATATGTGAGGCCTAGCATAAAAAGCTATATCATTGATTATGAAAAAGGATTATGATTATAAAAGTAGAGTCCACTATAGGAAAAACAGAGTATCCAGAATTAGAAATTATATCTAATCCAATTGATGAACCTATAGTTATTAAAGACGAGTGGGAAGCACAGGGCTATTATCCGTTGCATGGGCGAGAAGACGACAAATTATTACAGGTTATTCATGATTTTGCACATCCTGACAATAATGTGACGTTTTCCAATCACGATAGTTTATTACAACAAAATTATGATAGATGGTGTCAAATAGTTAAACCGGAATTTAAGATAAAAGTAAACCCAAATTGGAGGTTTATGATATCAAAGTATGTGAATACGATGAATTCCTTGTGGAGTGAGTATCAAGCACCTACCCATAAACGGCTCTATAAGATTGTTACATTAGTTAATAATCCCAGAATATTTCGATTACTTACTCTAGGACGTTTAACAGGTAATTCTTGGTTTAAGTATTCTTACAGAGTCACCCCCACTCATTTATTAAACGATGAAGAAGCGATTGGAGAGAATTGGAAAAATACTACGGAAGCCTGGTTAGGTAAGAAATGGGACTGGCACGACGGCAATAGTATTGAAACATTAGATATGATATATCCTGCGGATTATCCGGCGCCATGTGATTTGAGTTTTAGAAATTTTAATGCACGAGAGAGAGTATTATTAACTGAAGAATGTCCTCGAGAAGCAATAGGCACTTCATGTCAACACGACATATTTCCTCCTAAAGAATGGTGGCAATCGTATATAGATTTAGTTCAAGAAAATAAAGTATGTGTAGCAAATTACCTATCAGATAAATCATGCAAGCCGCTATACTGGAAAAAGATATTCTTAACTATAGGAGGACCTAATTGGTATAGAGAGTTTGAAAGAATGGGATTTAAATTATATGATGAATTATTTGATTACAGTTTTGATTCTAACCCCTTATTTGAAGATAGATGGAAAAATATAATGAGACAATGTGATAAGATATTAGATATGGATAAAGAAGAAATAAAAAAAATTGAAAAGAGATTACAACCTAAATTGGAGTACAATGCAAAACGAATCAGGGAATTGGCTATACATTAGTCACGGCCGCGCATACGAATCAAAAGAAGAATTTTTAACACCACCGGACGTCCCAAAGCCGCCTGGATTTGATCATTGGAATTATTCTCTTGAAAGGTTAAAGGAGAAGACAGATAAAAATATAATGATATGGAATGCTAATGAATCAGGAGGATACCATCCGTTATTAGGTGATCAGTATGATAATGTATTAGAGATAATTCATAATTATTCTCATCCCGATAATAAAATATGGTATCTTAATGGCGATGCAAATGCGGAACATATCTATAATGATTGGTGTGAATTAGTTAAGCCTAAAATGAGAATTACTATGTATCCTCTAGTACCATCAAGTGCTAGAGATATCTGTGCCTCCAGATTACGAAAATTTTATGAGTTGTATCAACCTGTAGAAGATATGGGTATCCCTGTAAAATATCGGGTGATTAGCATGGTTAATCAACCGAAGATATCTAGAGTATTAACACTTAGAGAATTAGCAGGTATACCTGGATTCATATATTCATTCAACTGCACAGAAGTTAATAGCATAGGAAGAGACGGCTCCGAAACTGATGAGTTCTTTACATCATTCGTAGAAAGAATGCATCCTAAGAGCTCTTGGAAGTGGGTAAAGAATGGAGACGCTATAGAATTTAATAATAGAAGTGATGAGACAAAGTATGTTGATCTATCATGTGGATTTAATATGAGTAATGAAAGGTTTGATCAAACTAAACGAATCCATTTTAAAACGCCTTTTACACAAGGTTTTGAAGACGACACAGATGCATATCATGATTTCTTACCAGTGCAGGAGTGGTTAGAGTCGGAGATAGATTTAATTATTGAAACATATCATATAAGAGCATTTGGTTTGAGTGATAAGACATGTAAAGCATTGGTTCATTGTAAGCCATTTCTCGTTGTTGGGTGCACTGGATGGTATAAGATATTTGAACAATTAGGGTTTAAATTATATGATGAATTATTTGATTACAGTTTTGATGAAATAGAATCATTTAGATACAGGCATGAAGCAATCATGACTCAAATGAAAGACATTTTAAATATGGATAAAAGTGAATTTGATAAAAAAATACTAGATATTCAGGACAAAATATATTATAATAAAAAACAATTATTAGAGTGTAGAGAATATACCGATGTGTTTAAGATCACAAAGCAAATAGATAAAGAGAAAGGTATAACATGATTGAAGATATTAAATTAGATTATGATTTGAGTGTATTTTTAGATGCAGATTATAACCAACATCGTGGTAGTTGTATCAGCTATCAAACTGCAGAACAAAAAGATTTACATGAAATAGCAGGAGGTTTTCCTGAAACCTATACCGAAGATAATACAAGAATACAACAATTATGGTTTAATGATGGAGATGTAGATTATAAAGTATTGGGTGAACAATTAAAGATGGAGGTAATTACAGTTAGCACAATACTTCAGCCACCAGGTAATACTGTTACTCTACATAGAGATACATTTTTTAAATTTAAAAATGAATATCCAAATGATACTAGACCCAAAGTAAGAGCAAATATATATTTGCAAGATTGGGAACCAGGACACCTGATGCATTATCAAGATGAAAATCATGATTGGCAATCAAGCACCCATTGGAGTGCGGCTGAAGGATATCTATGGGATCCAAGCCATTTACATTTAAGTGGTAATTGTGGATTGAAAGACAAATATACTCTTCAAATATCTGGATTCTATCTATGAGATTCTATGTTCCTGGAGACAGAACATCTTTTATTTTAGGAATACGACAAAGTAATAACCATCAAGTAAATCAAGCACTATTAGATGAGTTATTAGATGATAATATGATATTTTTTGATGGAGAGACAGATAGGTTTAGTCCATTAAAAACATCAGATGATAGATATCAATATACTGACTATGTTTTATATAATCTTTTAACTTTAGATTTTAAAGGCAAAAACGTATATTATATTACAGGTGATTTTAATATACATTCTAACATAGAACGATTCGAAGTAGATAGTAATTTAAAGCCTATAATCTATCCCGAAGTATGTATACCACAGTTTTTAAGAAATACGCGAGATAGGAATCGTTCTTATGAATTAGATTTAGATTTAAAATATAATGTAGTATCATTAAATTGTACTCGAAAACCTCACAGAATAGATTTACTGAGAGCTTTACAGGGCGAGGAGAGGTTTATATATTCATACTATCCGTTTGAAGATGAAGATCAAATTAATTCGTTTTTTAAAGATGATGGTGAAGTAGAATTATTAAATGAATTAACAGAGTTAAACGAGACAGATAAAAATAAAAAACCTTTAAAGGAACGAACTCGAGAAGATTTATTAGAGGAATGGGAACTGAAACAGCAATCACGGGAAGAAAGCGTACCCTTAGAATATATTGAAAGTTGTATTGATCTCGTGACGGAAGCTTATTGTATCTCAGCTGGTACTGTATTAACAGAAAAAGCATATAAACCTATGTTATATAAGAAACCATTCATTATTTTAGGTCCAAGATATATCCATCAAGCTCTTAAGAATATGGGTTTTAAATTATATGATGAATTATTTGACTATTCATTCGATGATAAACCTTACAAGGAAAGATTGAATTCAGTTATAACTCAAATAAAAGAAATCTTAAAAATACCTACGTCAGAATTAATAGATAAGTGTAAGAATCTTTCTGAGAAGAGGGAATATAATTATAAGGCTTTAGACAAATTACAACACATAGATATGGTTGATATGTTTCGCGAAGAAGGCTTAACTAAAAGCGACACCGAGGTTTTAGAAATATTTAATAAAGATCAGGATAAGTATGTATTTAATATACGGTGATAGTTATTGTGATTATAATGAAGAACCAGACTATAACTGGGATTTTGATAACGGCGATCTGTGCTGGCAAAATCAATTAAAAAAACATGAAGCCATTGATGTTAATTCAAATGGCGGTCGAAGTACATATGAGTCATTGCGCATATTACAAGAAAAATTACCAAGGCAGGGTTATTTACGGGGTGATAAAGTTATATTTCTATTAACAGATAGAACCCGGATACCTTTTCCTTTTCTTGACAAACCAACACATGCTGGAGCCGCAGACGATATGTATAGGGCATATAAATCTGGAGAAAATATAGATGATTTTTGTAGAAAGGGTGAAGCTGGCGAGGGCTATGAAATTGGAGGTAGTGTCTATAATAATATGGAAAAAGTTATAGGCGCATATGATACCTTTAAACCTGAGATTAAAATGTGGGCGTTTTATACATGTTTGTTTTTAAAACATCTCAATATGAAAACGTTAGTATTAACAACGGAAAAGAATGTATTTAAAGACGTGCCGTATGATTGGTCGACTCTTAATGACTCAAACTTTAAAATCGTAGATACCCAATTACGTGAAGTATGCGGTAATGAATTTCATGATGGAATTATTCGCAGTGAAATTGAAAGTAAACGTAAGAATCATTTATCATATCCAAATCATATAGTTTTGTATAATATTATTTCTAATTTCTTTTATAATACAAAATTCTCAGAAGAGTTTCATGAAGATCTATATCATATAAAAGATGGAGAAGAAATATCGGAGTTTATATATGAGTAGCTCTGACGAAATGAACAATAGAGAGAAGATGCGAAAAGATTTGAGACATGCTATGGAAACTCAATTTCGTTATAAGTTTTATAATTCAACAGAGTTTCCATTTCTTCAAAGCATGGGCATAAGACATATTTTACAAGGATTTGAAGCTCCACCGGAAATAGGATTTATTGGAATGTTACATCTTTGGTGGACACCTGAAGAATCTGGAATTGTATATACAAACCCTAGAACAATTGTAGCTAAAGGAACGTGGAAAAGTGAATGGTTTGATTCTCCAGATGATGCAATTGAAATAGCTCAGCAGATACAATCTGATAAGCCTTTTAACGAAGATAAACTTATCGAAGCACATATGAAGTACCATGCGGAAATACAAAGGAAAAATATAAAACCAATTGAAAAATCGGAAGAGGAAGAAGATATAGTTTATAATTGAGAAATATAAATAAAGATAATATGTATAAACCATTACCCCACTATATAACAATTAAAGAATCTCCTGTCTCCGGACTAGGACTTTTCGCAACAGAAAATATTGCAGCACACACAATAATTGGAGTTACCCATCATGCAAATGAAAACTCTGAAAACGGATTCATTAGAACTCCTCTAGGAGGATTTGGTAATCACTCTGATGATCCTAATTGTTTCAAACTTTTGATGGATCCTAAAACTTGGTGGATCGGTGCTTCAAGAGACATTAAATCCGGAGAAGAACTTACTTGGAGTTATACGTTATATAAATGTAATTAATTTATTGGGGGCTCGGAGTGTCGTTCCGACGACACGCCCTCAGCATTTATAACAGGAGAGAGAGGATGCCTGAACATAAGCATTTGATTATTAGGGCTGAAGTGAATAACCCGATGACGGGTGAAAAAGAAATTAAAAAATGGCTTCGAAATTTAGTAAACAAAATAGAGATGAAAATTATCAAGGGCCCATATGCTGCATATGTGTCCGAGGAAGGTAATCGTGGTATAACAGCAGTAGTAATGATAGAAACAA
>CEQF01041093.1_pt1 | contig 12481 bp, 10 predicted proteins | sample 530821 | NCBI WGS metagenome assembly CEQF01 (sample SAMEA2621003, study PRJEB7988) | marine metagenome | isolation source: saline water (ENVO:00002010), including
AAAGCCGTCTATTGCTCTGCGGCGCTTGTTTTGGGACATGTTTCCCTGAAGAGGGGCGACGCTGTATTTTGATTTTTCTAAGTCTGCTGCAAGAAATCGAGCGCGACGTTTCGTCCGAGTAAACACTAAGACCTGTCCGGTCGCAGTTTCACGAAGTAAATGAAGCAACATATTCTTTTTTAATTTATCCGTAGTTGGATACAAAGTATGGCTTACCGTGTGAACAGGAGCTATCGTTCCTATTTGTACGGTCTCAGGATCCTTGAGAATACTTGAAGTTAATTCTCGAATGTCATCTGGCATCGTGGCAGCGAAGAATAGGGTCTGCTTTCTTTTCGGCAGGTGCTTCAATATGCGTTTGATATCTGGTAGAAATCCCATGTCACACATTGTGTCCGCTTCATCCAATACCAGAGTTTCAACATGATTGAGATTGATTGTTCCCTCAGAAACGTGATCAAGGAGTCTTCCTGGACACGCGACAGCGATATCTATGCCCCGTTTGAGTGATTTGTCCTGTGGGCTCTTATTCACTCCACCGTAGAGAGCTAAGCTCTTAAGGTTGGTTTTATAACCTAAATCGATAATCGCTTGATTTATTTGATCTGCCAACTCTCTTGTTGGCGCTACCACCAGGGCTTTTATCGGGCGATCACTTGTTGTAGCTTTTTTTTCCAGACTATTTAGTAGTGGTAATACAAATGCGGCTGTCTTACCGGTTCCCGTTTGAGCCAGTCCAAGTACGTCTCTACCAGATATAGCTAAGGGTATGCATTGCTCCTGAATAGGCGTTGGTTCTTTATATCCTGCTTTCCTGACTCCATCGAGAACAGTAGCGCTAAGATTTAATTGATTGAATTCCAGTTTAAAACTCCTCATTGATTCGGTTTTGGGTTCTTCAAAAAACCGGTCTACCAAAAATGTAGACAGGTAGGAAGGCTAGTTACAAACAAGCTCGTATACAGGTGTTACTTTTAGAGAGAAGCTTTTCGATCGTGAGGACCTATATTAATTTCCTGGAGCTGTGTCAGTTTGAATCCAATATGTTTGAACCCATTAAAATTATACATTCTATTCTTTCAGGAATCATTGTGTTTTACTCTCTTTCCGTTAAGAAGCGTTCCTACTGGTGTGTATCTGACAAAGTAACGGTAGGATAGCAATCCCAAGGTTATGGTAAGAGAACATGACACCAAAAACTTGGACTCAGCCGTCCAATTCAACCCGGTATGAGTCAAGAGAAAACCAGAACGGTCGGCATGTGCTAGCCAGAAAGTAAAAAAGGCTACAACTGGTAGGTGCATTATGTATATCCAGTAGGAAGAATCCGCTAGCCACCGCTGCCATCTGCTGTTCCTTCCTGTCATTACGGCCTCAAATGTGCCCAGTAAAGCTATACTCAATAAAGCTGCAGAGAAGCCGTAGAATAGATTATTCAGTAGGCTAAAAAATTCTAATTGGCCAGTGTTTCCTGCTGCTTTTAGGCTGTCCGAAATGCCAGATAGTATCAAGTGTCCAAAATAGACTATGGTTGAAGAAATCCACAGTAATACAAGGGAACTTGAACGGGTTAGCAGGTTTATCAAATCTCGTCGTTTCCACAAACCGAAACCATAAAAGAAAAATAGAGCGGTGTACATCAAGTCGGGTATGTTTACGGGCCAAATGGGCTTACTTTCGTTTTCCGCACGCAGGATAAGTAATATTACGGCTCCAAGTGCGAGGACGATTGGGATCCGTGAATATATTACGGCGCTCACATAATGAACGAAGGTAGGCCTGAATACTATTCTTATTAATCCTGTCGCAAACCCTGCTATTGTTATGAGAGCTGCGACCACGCCAGTAATAACTAACAGGCTAAAAGCTTTAAATATGCCTATGCCTTCAAGTGGGCCTATTCCGTAAGCGTAGATTAATGCGCATAAAAATATGCACCAGGACATGAATATCAGTATCAACGAAGATTTCGCAGACCACAGTGATTTAGCGATAATAATCACTGAGTAGAGTAACAATAAGTAGTAGAGGAACCACAGATGGGCTATAAGGCCTCCACTGGATTTTAAATCTAGGCCTGTATCGCCAATGTTTTTAAGTGATTGTAGATCGAATGAACCAGTCCATCCATAGGCCCAGAGAAAAGGAACTAGTAGAGCCGTGGCAGTTCCAAAAATGAGCAAAGGTAATCCTATGTGGGTTACTCTGTTTAAAATCAAGGTTTTAAGCCCTCTTCGTTCCAAAAGCAGATGAGCAAAAAAGCCTGCTAGCAAAAAAAAGAGGGGCATTCGCCATACATGAATGAAGTCCATCATTAGCAGTAGAGGGACCGACTGGTCATCATCGGCTGGCCACATCCATTCAATGTTCAGGAGTCTTGAGAAGTAAGGAATGGATGCATGGAGTAGGATGCCTAGTAGCATCGCTATTCCTCGTAGTGCGTCGAGGCCTCTGTACCTTGGGTTTTTGTTCCCGACAGTTTCCCGTGACATTCTCACTACCATAACAACAATAAATAGATTTACGGCATATTCTAATTTAACCGGCTTCACAATGGTGCTAGAAAATCCGTTACACTGCGACAAGTGTGTTGCGACACATACGATTCGACGCATACAAGGTGTCGATGCACATCTAAACTAAGGAGAATTCTCGTGGAATATCGTAGGTTTGGGAGGACTGATATTAATGTATCAGTACTTGGATTTGGATGTGGTGCTGTGGGTGGTCTGATGGTTCGAGGTCAGCATGCAGATATGATTCGTTCTGTTGAGTACGCTCTGGAACATGGTGTTAACTATTTCGATACAGCAAGAATGTACGGAGATGGTCTTTCCGAAATTCATACGGGAGCTGTACTTCGAGAAATTGGAGCTGCCGAGGCAATAGTTGGTACCAAGGTTAAGTTGTCCCCAAGTGACTTTACTGATATTCCAAACGCCATTGCAACTCAGATTGAAAATAGTTTGGAACGACTCGGGCTTGATACTGTTGATATCGTGTATACCCACGATAGGTTAGGTATGAAGTCTTCTCCTGGCCAAGGCATAGTTTCTGAGCGGGAATTAGGACAAGTGGTTGATGTCTTTGATAGATTCGTGAATGCCGGTAAAATCAGATATTGGGGTTTTAACGGATTAGGGGAAACTTCAGCTATAAAGACCTGCGTGGAGCAGTTTCGTCCAAGTGGAATACATACTTGCTTCAACATGCTAAACGCTTCTTCGGTGGAAGACGCCCCCCCTAGCTTTTCTTATCAGGATTACGAAAATCTATCCAGAGTAGCTTCCAATGTTGGTGCCGGGACCGTTGCTATTAGGGTGTTGGCCGCCGGAGCGTTAACTGGGACTCCGGAGAGGCATGAGATTGCCGCGCCAGCCGTTGCTCCAATAGCTACCGGTGAAACACTTGAGGAGGATTTTAATAGAGCCTCCGCTTTTAGTTTTCTTGTTGCGGAAGGCTATGTTTCCTCTATGGTAGAGGCTGCGGTAAGGTTCTCAATCAGTTTTGAAGAAATATCTACTTCTCTAGTTGGTCTGTCGTCATTTGATCATATTAAGCAAGCAATCTCTGCGGCCGAGAAAGGACCTTTGGATGGGGAAGTTTTAGAGCGGCTTAAAGGCCTTAGGACCACATTTATCTGAGACCCCTGAGCTCCAGACTATCTTCAGTAAGTTAAAGACTAGTATCAACTTGAAGGAAAATGAATAATGAAGATTACAGACATACAAACTTTTATCGTGGATGCAGGTTGGCGGCCTTGGATGTTTGTCAAAGTTGAGACAGATGAGGGACTAGTGGGTTGGGGAGAGTGTTCGGATGGAAAGTCACCGCACGGCATTGAAGGGGTTATAAGAGATTTGAAACCCGTTTTGCTTGGGAAAGACCCACGGGCGTTTGAGATGCGTTTCAACGAAATGGCTATTAATACTCGGCAGAGTCGAGGGGGTGTTGCAGCCAAAGCACTTGCTGGTCTCGATTGCGCATTTATAGACATAAAAGCGAAGTATCATGGAATCTCTGTGGCTGAGCTATTTGGAGGGCCTACCCGCGATAAAGTTAGAGTGTATTGGTCTCACTGCGGCTCGAGCAGAATAAGACACGCCGATATACTGGGAACTCCTCCTATCGAATCTTGGTCAGATGTAACAGCGTTAGGAAAAGAGGTGAAAAGTAGAGGATTTACTGCGCTGAAGACAAATGTTCTCTTACCTGGCGAGAATGCTACATTTGGAGGGGGATCAGTTGGAGGCTCGGGAACAACCGACCAGATTGCTCCCAAATGGCTTGTTCCTCATATAGAGACCTTAATTGGAACGTTCAGGGATGCCGTGGGAGAGGATATTGATCTTAATCTTGATTTGAACTTTCACTTTAAAACTGAGGGGTGTCTTCGAATAGCGAAGGTTTTGGAACAATTCGATATGTTGTGGCTAGAGATAGACATGTATGACCCTCATAGCCTGCGTCAAATAAAGGACTCAACATCAACTAGGATATGCACGGGTGAAAATCTTTTTTACATGGAACAGTACTTGCCATATTTTGAAAACCATTCTGCAGATATGTTCATGATTGACGTTCCATGGAACGGATTTAGCCAATCGAAAAAGATTGGTGATTTGGCTGAAGTTTTTCAACATAACGTAGCGCCTCATAATTACTATAGTCATTTGTCTAGCTATGTAAGCGCATCGTTATGCGCGTCACTCCCGAATGTCAGAATAATGGAAATAGATATTGATGATGTGCCGTGGAAGGATGACTTAACTACAAACACACCTGAAATTGTGGATGGTTACATGACAGTTCCTACTTCTCCAGGCTGGGGTGCTGACATAAATGAGGATGTTGCAAAAGAGCATCCATGGGATGAAAACAAGCTCGTGTCGGTGACCTCACATGGGTACAAGGTTATATAGGCCATGAATTTGTGGTGGGTATGGTAGACGATCTTTCATCAACATCCCCTAATGAAGATCTAGAAGGAACAATTCCAGAGGCCGGCTCTTACCGGTGGGTGGTTTTCTCCGCGTTTGTCGCTTGCAACACTGCAGGATTCTTGATTGCAAATACTATTGGAATTTTGCTTCCATCAATAACCGACGATATTTCACTGTCACCGACAGAGCAGGGGATTCTAAGTTCGGCTCCTTTTTGGGCTAATCTCACACTGATGATCGCGGTCAGCTGGTGGACCTCAAGATACCGACCGAAGATTTTAGTTTCGGTAACGATGTTATTGGGAGCTTTATTTCTATTTGTTCAAGGTTGGGCTCCCACCTTCCTAGCCCTATTCTTCGGAAGACTAGCTTTTGGGGTAACTATGATTGCTAGGGAGCCAGCTCGGTCTCTGCTTATAAAGCAATGGCTTCCCCAAAGAGAAACAAATATGTCGGGGGGAATATCTAATCTTTTTTTTGGGATTATCGTTAGTGGGGGGCTTCTGCTGACGCCGGCCATATTGAATTATTTTGATGGTAACTGGCGGCCAACCATGAATACATTCGGAGTTTTTTTCTTAGTTCTTGGTGTTATGTGGCAGATTCTAGGAAAAGAGAGAAATACCGCAAAAACCCTTGTAACTGATCCTGTCAGTACATCAGTAAGTGAGTTCTCCTTGGTAAAAAAAGCCTTTTCATTTAGGGAGATCTGGATAGCCGGAATCGGTTTTACTGGGGCAATGATGGCATTTTCTTCCTTCAACAGCTTTTTCCCTACTATGGCTTTAAATTTTTACGATGTTTCGTTAAGCGGTTCTGGATTGATCTCCGCAATGTATGTATTGCCAGGAGGATTTTCTGGCGTTATTGTGGCTTATTACTTAAAAGGTGTCAGGGGTAGAGCACCTATTTTGGCCCTTGCAGGGATTGCTATGGCCGGCACTTACTGTGCTATGACAGTAACCGATTCATATCCCCTGCTTATTATTGTTGCTATTTTGAATGGTATTGGTTGGGGGTTTTTCCCTATTCTGTACATGGTTCCCTTTCATCTCAAGGGTGTTCAGCCTCGAGAAATTGCTATCGCAGTCGCAGTAGTAATGTCTATGGCGCACTTGGGCTCCTCCGTTGGGCCGGCGTTAACGGGTTATATGCAGGAATCTTTGGGAAGCTTGCAAGTGTCTTTAAGAATGATTTCTTTAGCACCTTTGACGTTAGTTATTGCAGCGGTACTTCTTGGGAAAAAACAATAGCATGTCTCCGAATAGTCCGAATTGGCACGAGTAAAATCTGATGCCGGTCACCTGGGTTTATACGAAGACCGGAACTCATGGTAGGCCTATATGTCGGTAGAGATTTTTGAATAAAATACCGTTTAGAGCAGTGCCGATGCGGCAAAAACCTCAAGATGTAGTATTTTCTAGCCACCGGAAAATAACCCATGTTCAACGGAGTGTGGTAGAATCTAGCCTCATATTTAAGTAGGCTGGGGGCAGAGAATGTTACCTGGCGGTTCGGAGTTGAGTAGAACGTGAATATCTATTGTGGAAATATAGCCTATACAACAACAGAAGATGATCTTAGGGATCTTTTCTCCCAGCATGGAGAGGTCTCGGCGGTGCGTGTGATTACCGACCGAGATACTGGAAGATCTAAGGGTTTTGGATTTGTTGAAATGGTGGACGATGGTCAGGCCAAGGAGGCTATTGAAGCCTTAGATGGTAAAGACTTTATGGGTCGAGATGTCAGGATAAACGAGGCCAGACCCAGAGAACCTAGGTAGATTCAGTTCTATGGGTTAACCCTCAACAGAATGTTTGAGAGTTAACCAAGAGGTTTCTTGTAAATATGTGACTTGGTGTCACAGAAAGCACTTCCGTGTTTCATTCCAGAGTGTAAACACGCTTGGCATTCTTGCAAAACATGTCAGCCCGTTCAGCATCTGAATAGTTAACTGACAGTTTTTTAAACGCGTTATACATTACGTGGTAAGAAAAGGACACTTTATCAACCGGGAAATTACTTTCGAACATTGATCTGGTCGTTCCAAATTTGTCGATGCAATAATTGATAAAAGGTTCCATGTCGTGTGCCAATTCATCCGAACCAATTGGGACATCTCTCAAATACCAATCGAAGCCCATAATTGGCATTCCCATTCCTCCTAGCTTCACCACAACATTTTCGCATTCACCTACTGCCTCTATTCCTTCTTTCCAGGCCGGAATAGTTTCTTTGTCTTTTCCCTGATATGGGCCGATGCGTAGAAGACCACCTATGTGATTTAAAATAATAGTTAGGTCAGGTAAGGCCCTAGCGAATTCTGCAAGTTCGAGAAGTTGATGGTGATAAAGCCATGCTTCGAAAGTCATTCCCATTTCAGACAGAACTGCCGCGCCCTCCCTGAATGTGGGCTGAGACATTTGGTGAGGGGTTCCCATGGATGATGTTGATGCTAGTTCGGGATTTGGATCAGAGGTCAGACGATGTCTTATTCCTCTGAATCTGTTTGGACTGGCTATCCTTAAAGCCTCTAATATAGGTTTAACCCGTTCCCCAAGGTTAAGGTTTGCTGAGCCGACTATGCCAGCTGCTATTTGGTGGTCACCATAGATACCACTAGCACTCGCCGCCGCTGTGCCTTGAACAAATTCAACTTCCCCTATGGAGCGTAATTCTGCCGGTCCGGAGGATCTCAGCATAGCCTCTGCTTCAATAAATACCGTAGAGCGTATATTGTGGCCAGAATCTATGTCTTGCAACAGTTCTTCTAGCAGATATCGGTGATGTGGGATTCTCTCTAATCTTTTATCCCATAGGTGGTGGTGAGGATCGCAAATTTCTATATTTGGCTCCACAATGTCCTCGATTGTGAGACTTAACCAGTCGTTTCCCCCGTATGGCATACCTTTTCTCCCTTACTTGAGACGATGGATAGATTTGTAAACTTTTCTTTCAGGGTTGGTCTTTCCCTCTCTTCAAGAGAGAACCATTGTACTCGGCGGTCTCCACCTATGTGTAAGCTGCTGATCCAATGCTCTTGCTTGAGTAATCTGGAACCAAGCCAATCTGTTCTCTTATACCTAGGATGAACGGGGTGAATTTTTCGCGTGTTTAATAAAAGGTAATTAAAAATAAATGTAATAAATTTAGATGATTACTGATATTTAAATATAAGATTAATAGCTTGTTTACTTGATGTTTGAAGTCATATAAAGCACAATTATTTGCATAAAAGTTGGATAAAAAGTCATAAATCTATATTTAAATATCTTATTTATCAATTGGAAGGAGGCTAGGATGGTTTCAAGTGACTTAATGACTACCAAGGAACTATCAGAATATTTGCAGCTAGATCGCATGACAATTTATAAGTTGCTTAAGGCTGGTGACATACCTGCCAATAGGGTGGGGCATCAGTGGCGGTTCTTCCGGAAGGATATAGATGACTGGATACGATCAAAACAGGTTCGCCCTGGGTCTCCAGAAAGACTTTCAGATTAATCGCTGGTAATCGATTAATGAATAGTGAGGGTTTTCATTGCTCTAATTTTATGGTGGGAGTTACTGCATGGGCGAAAGTCGATACAATTTGTAATGTTCCCATCGTAAAAAACACTATTCTCATTCCCGATATGAATAAAGATATCAATTCGCTCTGAGGGTCGGCGTTGAGCACTTGGGCCACATCCGACGAATAGCCACCTGACATCATTGTTTGGGCCACTATAGCCGTGGCGATGGCGATACCTGTAACATTTCCCGAATTTCGGGAAAGATTTACTAGTGCTGAGACAACGCCGTGCCTATGATTGGCTGAACTCAGGAATATTCCAGCGCTATTTGGTGACATAAAGATTCCCGAGCCGCAACTGAAGACGATGATCGCGAACATCGTATATGTCAGTGATGATGTCGGTACCATAAATCCCATCATGTATAGTCCTACCCCGCAAAGGAAGAGCCCGAAAGTAGTGAAGGGTTTAATACCGTATCGGTCCGATAGATATCCTGTTAATGGTCCCAATATAATCCTACTAATCGCATTGGGAATAAGGACGTAAGCTACCTGAGCCGGGGTTAACTTGAAAACTGCCTGGAGAAAGAATGGAATTATGAATCTGAATGAGGTCACACCCAGAAACGAAAGGTAGTTCGATACTATTCCCACCGTGAAGTGCTGTTGGCGAAATAGAGTTAGGTCAAGCATAGGTTCTTTTGATTTTGATTCCCACCATATGAATCCGACAACAGAGACTATAAACACCAGAGCACCGACCAAAATGGGTAATGAGAGCCATCCAACACTGGACCCATTTGAAAGAGTGAATAGAAAAACCATTATTATTGATGTCGACAGCCCTGCACCAACCCAGTCGAATGAGCTATTTTTCTCATCTTTTTTACTAAATCGTGATGGATCTAAAAAGATAATTGCTCCCACTAGGGCTATTGAGGACAGGGGCACGTTTATCCAAAATACCCATTCCCATCCTACGTAAGTGACTAAGAGGCCTCCTAGTATGGGTCCAATTATTCCACCGGTCCCGATGACACTACCGTGTGCACCGAGGCCTTTGCCTCGTTCATTATTTGCGAAAACAGAGGTCACCATCGCCATTCCCGTGGCCTGTGTCATGGCGGCGCCTATTCCCTGTAAAATCCGGAAAAATATCATGCAAACAATAGGATCTAATGAACCTATTGAATTGCTTAGCCAGGGTGAGAGGCCTGAAAAGAAGGCCATAGTTCCAAAAAGGAAAAGACCGATTAAATGGATTGGTTTTCTACCGACTTGGTCAGATAGTCTACCCATGGGTAACAACATAGCGCTTATTGCAAGAGATTCTGCCAGAATGATCCACTGAACAGTAGTGAGCGAAACAGAGAGATTCTGTGCAATTGTTGGTAAAGCAATGCTCACACCACCATGATGTGTGACATTAGTGATTGAACCCAGAGCAACCGTCGCAAATACAATCCATTTGTAATTTGTGGATCTATAAAGGGCCGTCCGCATGACTTAATACTACTATGCAAACTTCAGATATACTGGCTCCGGAATCAAAGACCCATATTGAGTAACTTAATCTAATAGTGAGGCGAAATCGGATGAATACAAGGCAAATTACGGGAACTCCCTCTGAGATACTTGTTGAGCAGTTGGTTGCTTCTGGCGTCAAATATGTTTTTTATAACTCAGGCTCTCGGGAGGCCCTATTTTTTGATGCCTTACACGGCAATCCAAACATCCATGGGATATTAGCTCTACATGAGGGAAGTGTTACGTCCATGGCAGGTGGATATTCCCAAGTTCATAACGATCCAGCAGTGATGGTCGTGCATCTTGGTGCAGGTTTAGCACAATGTATGGGCCAACTAATAAACGTCTGGTTTGGTGGCTTGCCCGTTGTAGTCATAACTTTTGCTGGAGATACCGGAAGCTGGGTAGATAGGATCAATTTAGATTTGGACCATTCTTTTGGCCCATCTTCTATATCTGCTCCTATGGTTAAAGCCAACTGGACAGTAATAGATCCTGAAGGATTGCCTTCGGCTGTTGAAAGAGCCTTACAAGTTGCTAGGACACCTCCATATGGTCCTGTTCATCTTGCCGTATATGACACGATGTTGGGTAAGCAACAGATCACAGCCGATATAATTGAAGGCTCGAAATCTGGGTTACGGTCTGGCAATGCATCTGACGAAGACCTCGTAAGGGTCTTAAGTGTATTAGACGAGTCGAAGAAGCCAATGATATATGCGGGGGATGGCATATGGAAAAGTGGTGGTGAAAAACTCGCAGCTCAGCTTGCAACTCATTTTGGTGCCGCTGTAGCTAACAGCCATACCGATTATCGGGGTATTTCTATTAAGCATCCACAACACATTGGTCAATTTGACCAGGCCTCAGCAGCGTATGAGCCCGACTTTATCTTATCTATTGGGGCTAGACATCAAGGGTCCGGTTACTCCAGTGACCACATTCCTTTCAAACGATTGTCCAATACCGGAGGAACGCATATAGCCCTCGGTTCTGATTTGGAGTATGTAACAAATTACCCAGGTTTAGACTTGGCTATTATCGGAGATGAAAAAAATGCCTTGGAAAGGCTGTTATCCGTTGCTATGGATGATTTTCCCTCAACAAGGTATAACTTGAAGAGAGAGAAAGCTTTAGAAGCAGGTACGTTATGGCGTAGCGCACGACGAAAGTCGATGAGGCCTGATCTGGAAAATGGTGTGGTTAGGCCAGGGGTAGTAGCCGATGTCGTTGATGCTGAACTGGAGGCGATTGGTGGTGGATTTGTAACGAATGAACAGTTTGCTGTGTCCCATGAGTCAATTCCGTCAGGGCTTGGAGAGAAAAATAATGTTTATTTGAGACCTCCTGGTGGATCGGAGGGTTGGGGGGTTGGAGCCGCTATTGGGGCTAAGCTTGCAGCAGTCGACCAACCTGTAGTGGGATTTGTAGGCGATGGGTCGCTCTATTATGCTGACTCTGGCATTTGGACGGCGGTTCATCATAATATCCCAGTCCTTTATATCATTACCAATAATAGGGCATATGGCATTGTGGCTGGATTCTTTGAGGAGGCAGACGGTCGAATGAGCGATACTGGAAAATATGGAGGTGTTGTTTTAGAGGGGATGGAGCCAGTGAAAATCGCTGAAGCATTTGGGATGGAAGCTGAGTCAGTTGATGACGAGTCTAAAGTGGTGGATGCTGTGCGTAGAGGATTGACTATAGTCAATAAAGAAAACCGACCTTATCTAATAGAATTTAAGTTACCTATTGGTCTTCCTGAAGGAGGGGTCGCTGATCAACAGTACCGAATGCGCTAAAGTAGCTAAGCCGCTACCTGTTTCCGATAACTATTGAGCTTGGAGCGTCTAGTTGGTTGGGAAACAAAGAGTATTTGGCTCATTTTAAAGGATTGGCTATTGGCTAAGCTGACTCGAGAAGAAGTTATATTCGTTGCCACTACTAGTAGATTATTTGCCGGGTTGGATTTATCTGGACTTGATCTGTCCAGATGCAACTTGTCTAGATGTAATTTCCAAACCGCAAATCTTAGTAACTGTAACCTTTCAAGGTCGAACTTACGTGGATGCATTTTTGATCAAGCAAACCTCGAGAAAGCTGATATCTCCAGGTCTAACCTATCTGTGGCGGAAATGAAGGGTGCTAATTTGAAAAATGCAGACCTAAGAGGGTCTAATCTAAGTGGAGCCGCCTCCACTTCACAGCAGACAACTTCTAGGATTATTGGAGCAAATTTACAAAGTGCGGATTTAAGAGATGCTGATCTAAGAAAGTCTGTACTGGTTAGGGTTAAGTTCGATTATGCCGATCTTAGGGGAGCGAACTTTGCTGGAGCAAATATGACTAGAGTTTCCCTGATGGGGAGCAGATATGATGTGGCCGCTTTTGATGAAGCGATAAATGTCTAAATTTGACACTTATTTAGGCTTGGTAAACTGATATCTACCTACTCTTGGATGTGGAGAAAAATTATGCAATTCTCATATGGGGT
>CEQF01153551.1_pt1 | contig 12329 bp, 9 predicted proteins | sample 530821 | NCBI WGS metagenome assembly CEQF01 (sample SAMEA2621003, study PRJEB7988) | marine metagenome | isolation source: saline water (ENVO:00002010), including
TAAACAAAAGCGAACATTCGCACTGGGTCGTGAAACCAAAAAGCGAACCTTTTCGGATCCTGTTGACTCCGCTACATCAGTTCTTCGAATAACTGGAAGAACTTACACCTTAAAAGTGTCGGGCGAAGCACCAACTAGCGCAGATCAGTTCAAACTTTATCCAGAGTCTCAAGGAAGCGGTATCCGACGCCTGGCTCAGTCTGGATATAACGCTGCTCAGTGGGGTCGTCGCCCAGCTTCTGTCTCAATCTCCCGATCAGAATACGCAGGTAGTGGGTGTCAGTGGTGTGTGTTGGCCCCCAGATATCCTTGAGTAGCTGGGACTGGGTAACGATCTTTCCAGAGGCAAGCAGAAGTACTTTAAGCACGGCAAATTCCTTGGGCGTCAGCCTGACTGGATTGCCGTCCACCGTGACTTTTCGCATGGCCAGGTCGATATGAAGCGCTCCACTATCAAAAATGGCTGATGCTTCAGGAGCCGTAGAGTCGTTGCCCTTCTGGTTGATCCGCAGTTGGGTTCGCACGCGTGCAAGCAATTCGTCTACACCAAAGGGCTTGGTTACATAATCGTTTGCACCTAGATCCAGAGCTTTGACCTTTTCCAGTTCCCGATCCCGCACCGAAAGAATGATAACCGGAGCTGATGACCACTCCCGCAAACCGGCCAGCACCTCCGAGCCATCCATATCCGGAAGCCCCAAATCCAGAATTACGAGATCCGGTGAGTGCCTCGCGCAAAGCCCCAGCCCGGCCTCTCCATTTTCGGCTTCAAGCAGTTCGTAGCCTTCCGTTTTCAGGCTGATACGCAGGAAATGCCGGATTTGGGGTTCGTCGTCGATAACCAGAATACAGGGCTTTTCCCGATCTTTGGCTGGTTCAGTCATTCACTGGCTTCCCGATTAGACTCTTGTTCAGGGGATTCTATCAGGGGCAACGCTATTTCGATGGTGGCCCCGATACCATTTGGGCCAGCCAAAGCCTGAATCCGGCCACCGTGAGCCGCGACCATACCGTGACAGATCGCCAGTCCCAGTCCGCTACCGTGAGGGCCCCGGTCGCCTTCACCGCCGGTGAAGAACATATCGAAAACCTGGCCACGCTGGTCTTCCGGTATGCCTGGCCCCTCGTCTGAGATCGCAATGATCAATTCATCGCCTTTCCGTTGAGCCCGGATGGACAGGGTTGAGTCGTCGGGCGCGAACTTGGCAGCGTTCTCCAGCACATTAACCAGGGCCTGTTCGATGAGTGCCGGATGCACAAAGAGCAACGGCAAGTCCTCTTCCACATCGCGCTCAACTCGGACTTTCGACATCAGGTTTCTGGTGCGCCTCAGCGCCGAGGACAGGATGTCGGTGAACGCGATCCAGTCCCTATCGATCTTGAGCGTGCCATGGCCCAGCTTCGTCATGTCCAGCAGGTTTCGGATGTAGCGATCCAGGCGCTCGCCCTCACCGAGCACTGAATCCAGAAGGCTATCGCGATCCTCATCTGAGAGCCGGGCGAACATCGATTTCAGCGTGCTGGCAGAGCCAATCATGGAGGATAATGGTGTTCTCAAGTCATGGGAGATGGAAGAGAGCAGCGCGGAGCGAAGCCGCTCAGTTTCCTCTGCCACCCGTGATTCTGACAGATTGGCGGCCAGGCGGGTACGGAACCATGCCAATCCCAGTTGGTGCACGTAAACATTGATGGCGAGGCCTCGGTAACGCTCCGGAGTCATATCGTCCACGCGTAAACCGAGTACACCGTAGACTTCGCCTTCCACTTCGATTGGTTCAAATCGCCAGGGAAGACGGTTCAAGGTGTCAGAGAAAGCACCGCAGGGCTTCCCGTTCCGCATCGCCCAGTCAATGGCCGAGTAGGCTTTGTCATCGAGCGGCTGGGCGGGCCCTCCTCGGGTGACGATTTCAAGATCACCGTTTTCCGAGCTCGGCTGAAAAATAACGAGCGGTATTCTGAGCTGCGCGTAAATCGCCTCAACGGCTTCAATACGAACCGTTGTGATATCGGGAGCGGAAGCCAGGCGGCGAGTGAATTGAAGATGAGCTTCTGCAAGGTCATTGGACCCGCGCAGCATTTGAACCTGATCTCTTAAGCGGCCTGCGAGATTACCGCCGATCACCGCGATGATCAGGAAGAAAACCACCGTGAGCAAAACATCCGTTTCCGCAATCTGGAAAGACATACGCGGGACGGTGAAGAAGAAGTTATAGGTCAGGAAACTCAGCGCCGCGGTGAATAGCGCAGGGCGAATGCCTGTCCGCGAAGCTACCCATAGTACGGATGTCAGATAGATCAGCGACAGGTTGCCGAGGGGTAAAAATTTATCAAATCCGGCGGAAATCACAGTTGCAGCAACTACGCTGATGAAAGCCCAAGTATAGTCTTTCCAGTACGAGCGTTTACCAAAACGTTCAACTACACGTCGACGCTGCTTTCGAGGCACCGGAATGAAGGTGACCTCAAAGGCCTCAGCGTCTTTCAGCAGTGCGCGACTGGTGGATTTTCGGAGATGCCACCAGCGATTGTGGGAGCGGCCGAGAATCAGGGTTGTGACGTTCTGCTCTCTGGCAAATGCCAGGATTTCTCCGGCCACATCATATCCCCGAAGCGTCCTGACCTCTGCGCCCAGGCGGGTGGCCAGATCAAACACTTTACCCAGCCGTTGGCGTTCATCGGAGCCAGCCCGGCCGTTGTCCACTGTAACGACGGTCCAGGGCGCTTTCCGACGCTCGGCGAGCCGCCGTGCGGCTCGAACCAGGGTTTCACCCTGACCAGAGCCCTCCACCGCAACCAGCATTCGGGATCGGATGTGCCAGGGGCCTTCGATGCCGCGGGACTGCATGGTCTCCCGAACATCGGAATCCAGCCGTTCGGCGATGGCCTGAACGGCAAGTTCCCGCAACGCAGAAAGATTGGAGGGTGAGAAATAGCCATCCAAGGCCTCACGGGCCTGCTCGGGGACATAGACCTTACCCTGTCGCAGTCGCTCTAGAAGTTCCGAGGGGGTAAGATCGACAAGCAAGATGTCCCGGGCACGTTCCAGGACCGAATCCGGCACCGTTTCCCGCATTCGCACGCCGGTGATACTGGCCACCACATCCGACAGGCTTTCCAGGTGCTGGATATTAATCGCCGTCCAGACGGTAATGCCCTGATCCAGCAGTTCTTCAATATCCTGATAACGCCGTGGGTGCCGAGTGCCCGGGATATTGCGGTGGGCCAGTTCGTCTACCAACAGGACATCCGGTTTGCGTTTCAAGGCGGCATCGACATCGAACTCCCGGAACTGCTTGCCGGCGTATTCGACTTCTTTTGCGGGGAGCTGCTCAAGGCCCTCACACAATGCCATCGTGTCGGCACGCCCGTGGGTTTCAGCCACACCCACGACAACATCCACACCCTGGCGCTTGAGTTCGTGGGCCGCCTGTAGCATCTGGTAGGTCTTCCCAACGCCCGGGGCTGCGCCCAGGAAGATCTTGAGCCCGCCGGCGGAATCACGCTCCTGAGTTTTCAGGAGCGCGTCCGGGTTGGGGCGATTAGGCTCGCCTTGAGTCAATCGTTAAACTCCTTGCCGTCCAATGCCAGATTGAGTTTAAGAACATTTACACGCGGTTGTCCGAAAACGCCGAGCGTGGGACCTTCAGTGTACTGTGCAATCAGTTCGTTGACCCTCGCAATCGCAATGCCACGAGCACTCGCCACGCGTTCGGCCTGTAAAATCGCCGATTCCGGAGAGATATGAGGGTCAATACCAGAGCCCGATGCTGCGAGCAAGTCCGTAGGGATGGACGTCGGGGCTACGTTCTCTCTTTGCGCGATCTCTGCGGAATCCCCTGCAACGCGTGCTTTTAGGTCAGGATTGCTGGCTGCATAGTTGGAGCCTCCGACCGAGAAGGGGTCATACTCCGCTGCAGAAGGGCGCCCGTGGAAGTATTTCGGGGCTGTGAACCGTTGTCCAACCATTTCCGATCCAACAATCGTATCGTCAACGATGATCATGCTTCCCAGCGCCTGATGGGGAAACAGCACTTTTCCGGCGGTCGTTATGATCAGCGGGTACAACCCACCGCACAGCAGAATGAGGACAATAGCCGCACGGAGCGCAGAGAGCCAAGAGGCGGAGCGGGTTACGGCCGCGTTATTTGATTCAGTCATCATGTCAGTCTCCTCAGATAACCACGGTGAGCATCAGATCCAGCGCCTTGATGGCCGCAAACGGCAGCAACAGGCCACCCAATCCGAAGATCAGAAGGTTGCGCCGCAACAGCTGGGTTGCGCTCGCTGGCTTGAATTGAACGCCTTTCAGAGCGAACGGAATCAGCGCCGGTATAATCAGTGCGTTGAAGATGGTGGCTGCTAGCACCGCACTCATCGGGCTTTCAAGATCCAGCACGTTCAAGGCATCCAGTGCCGGCAGACTGGTCACAAACAGCGCTGGCAGGATGGCGAAGTACTTGGCGACGTCGTTAGCCAGCGAGAAAGTTGTCAGCGAGCCCCTTGTGATCAGCAGTTGCTTGCCAATTTCAACGACGGCGAGCAGCTTCCCGGGGTCGGAATCCAGATCCACCATGTTGCCCGCTTCCTTTGCCGCCTGGGTGCCGGAATTCATGGCGAGCCCCAGATCGGCCTGGGCCAGGGCCGGTGCATCATTGGTGCCGTCCCCCATCATTGCTACCATGCGGCCTTCAGCCTGTTCTTTGCGGATGATGTCGAGCTTCTGCTCAGGTGTGGCTTCAGCTACGAAATCGTCAACACCCGCGTCTGCCGCGATTGCCGCTGCGGTTACCGGGTTATCGCCGGTGATCATCACCGTCTTCACACCCATGTCCCGGAGTTTGGCAAAGCGCTCCTTGATGCCGGATTTGATGACATCCGAAAGGGCAATGACTCCGAGAACGCGGTTACCTTCAGCTACCACCAGCGGTGTGGCACCGTTTTTGGCAACCCTGTCGACCAGGTTGTCCGTTTCGTGCGGGTAGTTGCCCCCGTTGTCGGTGACAAACTTCTTAATCGCATCGGTCGCGCCTTTGCGAAGAATCCGACCATCCGGCAGGTCCACACCGGACATACGGGTGTTGGCAGAGAACTCAATGAACTCCGCGCCCTCAGAAGCTTCAGCATCCGAGCCCTTGTCGCGGGCCAGAGCCACCACGGATTTGCCCTCGGGGGTGGGGTCAGCCAGCGAAGTCAACAGAGCGGCATCCCTCAGGGTACCCGGTGCCACGCCCCGCACGGGCTCAAAGGCTGTTGCCTTGCGATCACCCAGCGTGATGGTGCCGGTCTTATCGAGAAGAAGTGTGTCGATGGAGCCCGCCACTTCCACGGCTTTGCCGGATTTGGCAATGACGTTTGCGCGCATTGCCCGATCCATACCGGCAATGCCGATGGCCGGAAGCAGGCCACCAATGGTTGTGGGAATCAGGCAAACCAACAGGGCCACCAGTACCGAATAGGAGGGGGTTGCGCCCACAAACCCGCCGAACGGCACGAGAGTAACAACGACAATCAGAAATACCAGAGTCATTGCGGCCAGCAAGACCGACAAGGCCAGTTCACTGGGTGTTTTCTGACGTTTGGCACCCTCGACCAGGGCAATCATACGGTCCAGCAGTGAATTGCCCGGATCAACGGTGACTTCGATCACGATTTCATCGGATAACACTTTGGTGCCCGCGCTGACACCGCTGTTATCGGTGCGCGCCTCCCTAAGCACGGGAGCCGATTCCCCGGTCACTGCGGATTCGTTGATGGTTGCAGCACCGGTGACGATTTCGCCGTCGGCAGGGATCAGCTCGTTAGGTTTGACCAGCACGCGGTCGCCCCGGCGGAGGTCCGTCGCCGCAACTTCCTTTTGCTGATCGCCATCGAGCTTGCGGGCTTTCAAGTCTTTCCGGGTAGCTCTAAGAGCACCGGCCTGGGCCTTGCCGCGAGCTTCCGCTACGGATTCGGCACCGTTGGCGAAAAGTACGGTGAACAACAGGATCCCGCTGATCGCGAAATCCAGGCCGGCGGACGCACCCGTGGCGAGATTACTCAGGCCCAGCAGGAACGTGATTACCGTTCCGATACCGACCACCATCATGACCGGATTGCGGGCCAGATCCTTTGGGTTCAGCCGCTTGATGGATTGGCCGACAACTGTGCCCAGATCAAGTGAGTCAGTCATTTTAGGGGTTTGCTTGGACATCATCGTTCTCCACTCAGGACATCAGAGCCAGGGCTTCTGCAATCGGGCCAAGAATCAGCACCGGCATAAAGCTCAGCAGGGTAAACATCACAATCACCGCCAGGGTCATCAGCCCGAAGGTGGGTGTATCGATGCTCAGGCTGCCGCGACCTTCGGGAGCGGAACGCTTGGCCGCGAGCGAGGCAGCAATCGCCAGGGGTGCCAGGATGGGGATGAAACGACCGAGTGCGAGGTTGACTGCGCAGGTAACGTTCCACCAGACACTGTCATCGCCAAGACCCTCGAAGCCGGAGCCATTGTTGGCAAAGGCAGACAGGTACTCGTAGACCACCTGGCTGATGCCGTGGAACCCCGGGTTGGAATTGCCGGTCAGCGCAGGGAACGCGACGGTGATGGCGCTAAAGCCGAGGATCAGAAGGGGCTGAATCAACAGTGCGATACACACGAGCTTCATTTCCCGGGTTTCCAGAGCTTTACCGGCAATCTCTGGCGCCCGCCCGATCATCAGCGAACCAAGAAACGCAGCTAGCAGGATGAACAGAAGAAAGCCAATCAGCCCGACACCAATTCCGCCAAAGGTGACATTAATGAACATGTCCATCATTGTGACCATGCCGCCGATAGGGTTGAAGCTGTCGTGCATGCCGTTTACTGAGCCATTGGACGTCTGTGTCGTCCAGCTGCCCCAAAGGGCGGTGGCTGCAGCCCCAAAGCGAACTTCCTTGCCTTCCAGGTTCGGGCCTTCAGCAGCCAAACCAGAGAATGCGGCGTTAGGCTGGTTTTCGGACCATATCGCAACTGAGGTCAATGAGACGGACATCACCACCATTACACCCATCACCATCATTGCGAGCCGGCGACGACCGGTCAGGAAACCAAGTGCAAAGACCATAGATGCGGGAATTATGACCAGCGACATAGTTTGGACCGCGTTACTCACTGGTGTCGGGTTTTCCAGTGGAACGCTGGAATTGGGGCCATACCATCCACCGCCATTAGTGCCCACCTGCTTGATAGCGACCATTGGCGCGACTGGCCCGATCGGGATTCTCTGTTCTTCCATACCAGCGGTCTGATCCAGGGGAATCGCCTTACGAGCGCCCTCGTAACTGTTCGGTACGCCCTCAGCGGCAATGATCAGCGCAACTACAGCAGCGACTGGCAGCATGACCCGCACAATGGCCCGGGTGATGTCTTCGTAGAAATTACCGACAGACACCGCGCCCTCGCCCGTTGGCTGCTTCTTTTCGTCAGCCCGGCCCAGCAGAGTGCGGACAATCGCCACCAATGCCGCCATCCCAGCCGCCGGTGTGACCACCTGAAGCGTCACAATGCCAAAGGTGTGGGCCAGGTAGCTGAGCTGAGCCTGCCCGGAATAATGCTGCTGATTGGTATTGGTCAGGAACGAGACAGCCGTGTGCAGCGCCAGGTCCCAGCTCATGCCGTCGATGTTGTCCGGGTTCAGAAAAAGAAAGCCCTGGGCCATCAGCAGGCCGAAGACGATCAGCACCAGCATAAGGTGAAGCTTCAGCAGCGACTTCCCATAACCCTGCCAGCTCATTGGCTGGGAAGGGTCAACGCCAAACAGCCGATACAGACCGTTTTCCACTGGCAAAAAGACGGCGCCTGCCGTCCCCTTGGCGCTGCCAAAGACGCCTGCGATGTACTTGCCCAAAGGCCACGCCAGAAGCAGCGTGACCGCATAGATTACGATGACCTCGTTCACAGCCGTTCCTCCAGATCAATGAACAGGAAACACAGGCCAAACAGCCCCAGAATCACGCCAATACCGATCAGTGCCATGGTCAGAACCTCTCGGGCCAGAGCAGGGCAGCAACCAGGTAGCCGCCGACTGCAACAGAAATAAGTAACAGGAAAGTAGACACGCTCAGTCTCCTTCAGTGGATGTGCTTCCATGTTGCTGCGGCGGGGCGTAAAAATTCGATGACCAAAACAGTGGCGGGGCGTAAAAAAAGCGTTAAAAAATGGGGGGCTCTCCCCTTCGATATCGCTCGGAAAGGTAGACTCTGCGCAACACAGGGTCGCTATTCAGAGGTGTTCAATGGTTTTGCTGTCTCGAAATCCCCGTTACCTGATTTCAAGTTGGCGTCTCGGCAGGGTGCTGGTGCTCAGCGTTCTCGCTCTGGCGCTGGGAGGGTGTGATCAACCGCCAAGTCTCATCAAGTTGAGTGGCCCGGCACAGGGGACGACCTGGAACGTGACCTTCTGGCATCCGGGCGGTACAGACGGCGAGACCATTCGTCAGAACATAGTTGCAGAGCTGACGCGAGTCGATGCACTGATGTCTAACTACCGGCCGGACAGTGTAATTGAGCGTTTCAACCGCGCTGCTGCCTCCGAGGTTTTGGACGTTGGACCCGAAATCGTAAATCTGATTGCAAAGGCACGAGAGGTGACCGAGGCTAGTCGTGGGTGCTATGACCTGACCATAAAGCCCATTTTTGATCTCTGGGGATTCAGTGGCCAGCAAGTTTCCGTTCCTTCGGAGACCGAGTTGCGTAACCAGCTGCAAATCGTTGGCATCAACCATGTCGTCGCAAGGTCCGGCAAAACCCTTGTTAAATCCGTTCCCGATCTGCAGGTTGATCTGTCGTCGATTGCTCAGGGATATACGGTAAAAAAGATGGCTGACGTGCTGGAGTCTGCGGGCATCGAGAACTACCTGGTGGAACTGGGAGGTGAACTGAAAACCCGGGGCCACAAGCCTGGGGGCGAACCCTGGCGAGTGGCAATTGAGCGTCCAACGCCGGAAGAGCGTTCTATCCATAAGGTGATAACGATCCGAAGTGACACTCCGCTATCGGTTATGACGTCAGGCACCTACCGCCATTACTTCGACGATCAGGGCCAGCGCTACAGCCATGTGTTGGACGCGCGGACAGGTTGGCCTGTTAGCCATTCCACGGTATCCGTGACAGTCATCGATCAAGACCCTACCCGGGCAGATGCCTGGTCCACTGCCTTATTGTGTCTTGGAGCAAGGGAAGGAACGGCAGTCGCTGATCAGCATGATATCGCCGCATTATTCATCGAAGAGAAAAACAACCAACTCAGCGAAACAACGACCGAGGCTTGGCATGCCATTGAAGGGATCGCTGTGGATTGAGACGGGCAGGTTCTTCTCCTGATCAGCCCACCGGGAACTCGGTTTTCGCATAGCGAACACGGGATTTCCTACGGACTGTCAGGGTATAACCCAAAGTAAGTGGGCCAAGACGGCCGATCAGCATGATTGCCATGATGACCAACTGGCCGGCGGTGCCGAGCTCGCCCGTTGTACCCCGTGAAAGACCAACGGTGCCGAACGCGGAAACCACCTCAAACGCGATATCTAGAAACTCATCCTCAACCAGAATACTCAGTGACACAACCCCCAGAAAAACCAGCGCCATCCCGATCGTGGCTGTGGCGAGGGCTTTGAGCACTGTTTCGCTACTGAGGGAGCGTTTGAAAAAACTCACGTTCAGATTGCCCCGCAAAAACGAACGGGTTGCGGCAAGCATAATGACGAATGTCGAGATTTTGATACCACTGGATGTGGAGTTCGGGGCACCACCGATGAACATTAGAAGCAGCATCAGCACACTGCTGCCGGCGGTTAACGATCCAATATCGAGGGTGTTGAAACCTGCGGTTCGTGGTGTCACGCCCTGAAACCAGGCAGCCAGGAGCTTGTCCCAGAAACTATCCAGTGCGCCAAGAGTCGCTGGATTGCCAAATTCCAGGATGAGGATGGCGCCGGTAGCGAACAGGTTCAGCAGTAGGGTGGCCAAAAGGATGACTTTGACGTAAACCGACAACCTCGACCAACATCGCTTATCAAAAAGCTCCATGATGACGATGTAACCCAGGCCACCTGTGATAAACAGGGCCGTGACGGACAGACTGATGCCAGGATGGTCAACGTAGGCGGAAAGGCTATCTGGTGAAAGAGCGAAGCCGGCATTGTTAAACGCTGAGATTGTGTAGAACAAGGCCTGGTAAAGACCCTCGGACCACCCCAGCTCCGGGACAAAAAACACGCCGAGCAACACAACGCCGATCGCTTCTGCCGTCAGGGCAAATACCGCTATCGACCCGCTGGCTCGCCTCGCTGTCTGCAGCGAGATCTCATTGAAGGCTTCCTGTGCGACCAGTTGGTGCTGCAGGCGAAGTTTGAAGCCGAGGGCGAGGGCTGTGAGTACGGCGAACGTCATCAATCCCAGCCCGCCCAGTTGAATCAAGGTTAGAATCACCAACTGTCCAAACAGGGTGTATTGACTCCCGGTGTCCACTACCACGAGACCGGTAACTGTGACTGCCGAGGTTGCGGTAAAAGCCGCCTCCATCCAGGTCACCGGCTCAACAGTCGCGAAGGGCAACTTGAGCAAGCAGGCGCCAAGAACTATGAGAACCAGAAACGACTCAAGCAGGAGTCTCGGTGGGTTCATGCTTCCTTTTGCGGAAGGCTCGCCTCTGGCACCGTGGGAAACCAGATCCAGAAAATGGATTTTCATAGGCGGTTAACCAGATCCCTCAAGTCTTCGAGCTGGCCACCGAGGACAATCCTGTCGCCTTTTCGGATCTTCCAGGTGTGATCCGGGTGGGGGTGCGCTTCCTTCATGCGCTTCACTACCAGTGCTTCAACTGGTTCGCCGTTGATCACCTCTCCGATGGTCTTGTCAACAAGGTCTTCTGTGGTGTGAAAATCCACGATGAAATAGTTATCGTCCAGGCCCAGGTAATCATGCACCATCGGATAATTCAGTTCCTGGGAAATCCGGACACCCATCTCGAATTCCGGTGCAATGATTCGGGTCGCCCCAAGCCTTTCCAGAATGCGATGGTGCTGGTTTGTGAGCGCCTTGGCCCAGACTTTCTTTACCCCAAGTTCTCGGAGTTGCAGCGTGGCGAGCATCGTAGCTTCGACGTTCCTGCCTATGGCCACTACAGCGGTATCGTAACTGCCGGCGTTCAGTTCAATGAGCGAGTTTTCGTCTGTGACGTCCGCGATCACTGCATGAGTGATTTCATCAGCCAGTCGGTCAACTCGTTGTTCGTCCGAATCAATACCCAGCACCTCGTGGCCGAGGCGAGTTAATTCACGTGCGATCGTTGCCCCAAACACACCAAGGCCAATGACAATGAACTGTTGTTTTTCAATCATGGGTGCGATTCCGGTGTCGGTTACTGACTGGCTGAAGAAATCTTCTCATACACCGGTGATTGCGGTGCCCTCACTGCCGTAAAAATACCGTAAAAATTCGTTCTGCACCGTCCTAATTCCACCTCGAATATGATCTCCTTACGCCGTCTGATGCAAATTTGGTCGAGAGCAGGGCTTGTCGGCAATGGGATTCTATCGACTGAAACCGGGATTTCTGGGCCATGCCGTGATTGCGCTGGCTTGGCTCGGTTTTTTGGCTATAGCGAACAGACAGGCTTCCCAGCCAGTAGCGTCGATATTTCCTTATCTGGCACCCGTCGTCTTTTTTGCATGGGTATACAATGCAAGATGGGGATTCTTGTTGGCAGGCATTGCCACTCTTGCTGCACTTCCAGGTGATTATGTTGAAACTCATACCAGAGCGGAGCTGCTCTACGCAGGGTTTTCAACTTATGCGCAACTGACGGGAGCCGTAATTGGCTGCATGTTGGCGAAAATCATACGTGAACGGTCTGGGCGATCCTGATGATGGCTCTGTTTAATATCCTTCCTGTTATACAAATACTTGGCTTTCTGCTGATTCTCCTAAGTTTTTTGATGACCCTGCCCGTAAACCTGCTGATGTTCGGCAACACACCGGATTGGCTGGCTTTCGTGAAATCCGCAAGTATTTGTTTTGGCGTAGGACTGGTCTGCTTCTTCAGTGCTGGTCGAAAGCGATATGCGTTGAAACAGAGGCAGATGTTCATCCTCACCGTTTCCGCCTGGGTGTTCATTCCGTTATTTTCCAGCCTTCCGTTGCTGCTGAGCGATCTCAAACTTAGCGTGACGGACGCTTTTTTCGAAAGTATTTCCGGGGTAACAACCACCGGCTCCACAGTTATGAGTGGTCTCGATAACCTCCCGGGGGACATCTTGCTGTGGCGGTCGATCATGCAATGGATGGGCGGCATTGGAATCATCGGCATGGCG
>CEQF01058980.1_pt1 | contig 12145 bp, 8 predicted proteins | sample 530821 | NCBI WGS metagenome assembly CEQF01 (sample SAMEA2621003, study PRJEB7988) | marine metagenome | isolation source: saline water (ENVO:00002010), including
AAACGGCAGTGAAGTGGGACGGGAGCGGAGGTAGAGAACGCTTCTCCCGTCCGCATCGGTCATGATGTCGTCGACGATCACATCGTGGATATCGGCCAGATCGGGTTGATCGAGGACTTCTGCGATGGGCCGGTCCAACGCGTCTCGGCCGATGGCACGAGGCGTCCGGATGGTTTGCGTCCGTCCGTCGTCCTCGAACAGTAACGCTCCATCGCGCGGGCAAGGCAGCCAATGGCGCAGTATATGCACTCTCCGGTCAGTGGCCCTGAGGCCGATGGAACGGACGTTCTTTTCGGAGATCGGGGTCGGATCCTCTTTTCCTTCGTCACCCCACCTCCACCGGACATCGTGGATGAGATCGATTCCCCGTAGGTGGGCGATGCGTCTCGTCAGGCTGTCCACCCGCAGGTCACGGGGATCGACATGCTCCCAATCCTCGATCCTGAGCCCTTCGACGTCGATGCGCTTACCGGCTTCAATGGCGCGCTTCATGAGTCTGCCCAGCGCCTCGATGTCCTCGGTCCTGACCGAACCGTCAAGACCGACGAGGACCGTGCAGGAATCGGCGTCCTCAGGCTTGATGGTGATCAGGGTGGGGCGGCTCACCCGCACGAGCCATCCGTTTCTCGTATTGGCGTCTACGGTCGCGCGGATGGCCGGTCCGAAGTAGCTGCTCGACCGTCGTTCGGGATCGAAACTGGTCACCGCATCGATGTCGTGACCACCCGCCGCGAGCCCTGCAGTGATCGCGTCCAGGATCATGATCAGTTCGTCGCGCGGGAGGCTGGAGAGCGCGACCCTTATTGTATTCTCACGTGCGCCGTCAGGTGATCCGCTCGTCACTGGCCTGGTCCGCGCACCGAATGCGAGATCGAATTCACCGGGCAGGCCGATGGCCAGCTCCTCGCGGGCGGGAATGCGGACGCCTTCAGCGGTCTTGACGAGATACCTGATGCGGGCCGCCAGGACGCTTTGGAATATGCCGGCATGTTCGCGTGCGAGCGCATCGGCGAGGCGTTCCGATGCCAGTCCGCCGAGGTCGAACCGGTCCTCCATGAGGAAAACCGGCCGCCTGTCCTGGCGAGGCGGATCGATCGCATGTGCTTCGAGGATCGCCATGGCCATCCTGCCCGCCGCCTGCAGGCTGTCGTCGTGGTCGTCGTAGCCGGCAGCGGTCGCGGCGATCATCACGGCAGCGACCAGCTCCGGGTTCCCGCCGGTCTCGCCGAGTGCGCGGAGCACCTCGTTCGCGTCATGCAAGCGGTCGCGCTGACTTTCCAGCGAAAGCAGGTGGAAGGCGGGAATGGGACGGTCATAAAGGCTCGAGCCGCGATCGATCCACATGTGACGCAGGCCCGAGACGGTCCGCAGTTCGGACAGATCGTCGCATACGACGTCGACCACGGTCGTCAGCCCTTCTTCGAGGTTGACGCCGTGGCGTTCCATCGCTCCGGTCCATCGCTGCAGCAGCGTGGACCAATGCGGCATTCGCGACCAGACATTGCTCATGATGGCCTCCTTCCTCGAGGTGGACACGTCGAAGCACCGCGGAGGCAAAGCCTCCACGGGTAGACGCGATGTGTTTTGATGTGGTGGTTAGTTCCGATCCTCGCGCAGAGGATCAGCTGGCGGCGGTCAGCCGGATTCTGGGCGTATCAGTCCCCGATGCCGCGATCCGGCGGCGGGAATCGACGTGGATCATGTGACGTCTGCCGCGAGGTCCGGTCCGCCATGCCCATGGCTTCGCCGACAGTCGCCTTGGCGACGCGGAACGCGTCGTGGAGGATCGCCCGCCCCTTAGCTGTTGGCGTGACGTAGGAGGACAGATCGGTCCCGCCCTTGGCCTCCAATATGCGCAGCGACTCCTTGAGGCGCGGCAGGGCGTCGGATGTCTCTTCCGACATGATCGTGGCGAGGGCGGTCCTTTCCTGGGAAACGGCTGCCAGATCGTAGACGTCACGAGGCGTGAACTTGGCTGATCGATATCGGATTTTCTTGATGATCACTTCCTCGGGTGTCTCGAGGGCGATCCGCCGATCCCCGTATCTGGCCCACTCGAAGCCCGGTTCGGTCTGCAGGGGTGGGGAGAGGAAGTCGATCTCTCCCTCGTCGAGCTCGAACTTCAGGTAGTGACCCGGCCACTGGAAGCGTTCGGAAATGCCGCGTGAGGCAGGATTGTTCGCGGGCACGAAGTTCCTGAGCGCAGTGCCCGGCACGAAGATGTCGATGTCGTAGGATATGCGATGGTCGATCTGGATGGCGATCGCGGTGCCACCCCCGAGCGTCCAGTCGGGGCTATCCGTCTTCTCCGGTTGCGCGCCGAACACGTGATCCAGCGCCGGAAGCGCCTTGTCGAGGAGCTTTCGCCATTCAGAGGCCCTTGCGGTCATCGAGCCACCTCCTCGTCTCGTGTCCGGAAGGCAGGTGCAGCGAGGCAGCATCGGCGAGCTGGTCGTAGCTGATGGCCCCCGATGTCACGAGGTCGGACAGCGTCTCGAGTTCGGCCTCGTTGAGGAATTCCCTGACGCAGACCCTGTCGATGGAGAATGGCTGGATGTCGAGTAGCGAGCAGAGCAGCTCCCGCTCGCTCACATTGTGGGGAAGGGACACGTTCAGATGACCGATCGCCACCCGCAGGGAACGCCTTGCGCCTGGAAGAGCCATGGCGGTTTCGAGCCGGTCGTCGGCAATGGTCACTGCATGCGTCATCTGCTTTTTCCCTTCTCTTCAACCTCATCAGGATAGGCGTTTCCTACCCGTTTTCCATCACCAGCGACATTTCCTTAGCTACGATCTACTCGGGCGGGTTGCTGAGTTCGATCATTCGCGGCAGCGAATCTTCTCCCATCGCCGAAGCCACCAGTAGGGATAGTGCGTGGATGCGCTCCACGAGGACGGCTTCGGCATTGCGGTGTCGCGCGCGTTCCGCCTTCGCGGCTTCGCGTTCTGCTGCCAATTCGCTCCGTAGGCGTTTCAGCTCTTCGCGCGCGCCGCCGTGCGGAGCCGATGCGCCAAGATTCTGGAAGAGTTCGAGTTCGCGCTTGTAACGATAGAGCGTCGGCCGCGGGACGCCGGTCTCCTCGACCAGGTTGACGACCGTCCAGGAGCCGTCCGTCTGCGTGGTCCCGCGGCAGAAGCGGTCGATTCCGGCCCGGATCGTCCTTTCGGTCGTTTCCGTTCCGCGAAGGTCGCCTCCTCCCGCCAGCACGTCGAGTTCGTGAAGGCGGTCCGCATTGTCCTTTCTGAGTTCCTCGAAGGAGGTCTGGTCAATCTTTTCCATTTCCACCTCCCTGTGCCTTGGCGATCACCCCTTCGTATCTCTCGGCGGCGGTCCGGAGTGACTGTTTCTGCGGTCCGCTCCGGGCGGTTCCGGATAGTCTCCGGACCTCGTCGAGCAGGCCCTGCCACTTGGGAACGTGGCAGGGCGCTATCACCGAATTGGCGCACTTGTCCGGAGAGCACATGCTTATCGCCGGGGACGCGCCCGGTGAGGACTTTTCCTGTTCCGTCAAGCAGAGCGCGTTGCTCACGTTGAACACGCAGTAGCTCAGGCTACCGACATGGACCGTCTGAACGAGCTTGCGCACGCTGTTGTCGAGCACCGCTCCTTTCGAGGACGTGTCGACCACGGCCGATGCGAGGCCCACTTCACGCACGTTCTCCCATTCAGCCAGAACACGGCTGGCACCTGGCCCAGCCCGCCAGCCTGCCCGGGCATCACTCCTCATCTCCTCGAGGATGTCGATGCCCGCGAGTATGCGCTCGTCTTCGACATCGAGAGCGAAGGTGTCGGAGATGGAGCCGGCGTATCCTTCGAAGACGGCCGTCGAGACATGATGATATTGGAGGCGTCCGGCGATGATGCCGAAAGGCTGCCTCGCGATGAACCTCGCGAGCGTGCGCCTGAACTGGCTCGGCTTGATGTGATAATCGGGCGCCTGGGTGAGACTCGGGTCTGTCTGGGCGATCGCGTCCCGCTGCCATCTCGCCCGTTCGTAGAACAGGTTGATCAGGCTTCCGATGGAGGTGACGGACAGTGGATAGCCGGTCTTCGATGAACGCAGCAGCTTCCTGTCTCGCGACTTGGGCTTGCGCAGGGCATCCTTGCTCAGCATGAGCAGATCCGACCCGTGCATCGCGCGGTATGGTGCCAGAAGCTTCTGCAGCATCTGCACGGCCTGGGCGACGATATCCGGGACCACCCATTCCACGGGTGGAGGCTTGCCCTCCTTGCCCTTGCCGCGTTTTTTGAGCGGTATGCCGCTTATGCGCCAGCGGTCGCGGAGGCCTGTAGCCCTGTCGACGGGACGGTCGAGGCAGTCGGAACCGAGGTTACTGGCCTCCCCTGACCTCATTCCGGAAAGGTAGAGGATCACGATGAGGCAGGCGGCGACAAGATGGCCGAGTTCCTCGCGATAGAGATGGTGCGCCGCCTTCTTGCGGTCCGGCATCCAGGTGATGCCCGTCTCGGGGCAGGTGCCAGGTGATGTCTTCCAACCGGGAAAATCAGCCCTGCCATCGTCCCAGAATTCGTGCATCTCTTCCCGCATCGCAAGCACGGTGGGTGCATAGTGCTCGATATAGCGTCGCGCACAGTCGATAAGCGTCGCGATGACCTCGTCCGGCAGGGGTTCGGTCGCGTTCTCCTCATTGGCCTCGCCGGCGCCGAGCATCTTTGCGGTCAGGTTGCCGTCGTAGGGGGAGAATGGCAGTGGGGAATTCAGGCGTTCACGGAAGACGTCGAGCGCCTTTATCGGGAGGAGATAGCTCCAGACCGTCTGCGGGCTGCAGGAGGAACCCGTCCGCACATTCGCGCCGGAGGCATTGACTGCATCTTCCGGGCCATGGTTCTCCAGCCATACGCGATATTCGTGGACGTGCCGCTGGCGGAGGTCCAGAGGACCCGCGACATCGGGGTGCTTGACGTCCAGCCAACGCAGGAACCGCTTCATCCTCAGCTGCTCGCGTGAGGCATGGTAGCTGCCGATCGTCTTCTGGGTCGCCAGCGGCGTGTTCAACCGGTGCCAGCACAGTTCCTTGCAGATGGAGAGCCAGCCCGGGTGGTTCGCGGCGACGTCGTTCCAGTCGATCCGGCAGATCGATTCGACACGGCCGGAATGGTGATCCGTCTCCGTCAGATCCCAGACCATCGCGTCGAACCGACCCTTGAGGTCGGGACGACGCAGCAGGATGGGCGATTCGCCGTGGGGCGACCGCTGGCTGCGCTCATCTTGAGCCCGGATATGGCCGGCATGCGCGTTCATTGCAGCATCTCGGGAGGGAGATGCATGTCCAGCCCCCTGGCGATCGTTTCCGCCTCTGCGACGGTGCGTTGGTCGAACTGGGGGAGGATGGCATGGGTGATCTCACGCCACGCAGCGCCGTAGAGGGCCTCCCACTCGGGTGACCCCATCTCGTCGCGGCGCCGCTCGACATGCGCCCGGAAGCCGAGGATCGCGGGCAGGGATCGACGCGTGATCAGAGCGTTGGGACAGACCACGCAGCCGAAGAAGGCCTTCGAACAGGGTGTGCCCGGCTTGTCGAACGGGGAATTCGTGAAGTCGCGGCAGCTGGCGATCCACAGGTCCTGCTCGCCGGACAGCGCGGTCGCGATGTCGTTCTCGGCGACTTCGGCCTTTTGTGCGGCTGCCGATACCTGATCGTCGGATGCGTCGTTCGGAAGATCGACGATCCGCCTGGAGAGCGCATGGTTCCAGGCCTGGGCCTGCGCGTCGAGGACCGCATTCTCGAGAAAGGGTCGGATACGGTCGTTGTCGAGATAGTGCTTGGCGCGCACGTCGGCCGAGTTGTCCGACCTGTCGATTGACAGTCGGCCTCCATGCCTGATCGTGCGCTGGGTCCGCCAGGTCGGGCGCAGCCTGTTCCTGACGATCGGCAATCGCCCGCCGTGATCATCTCGTAGGCCGCTCTCGTTGAGATGGTCGCTGAATGCCCTGAAGGCATCGGCGGCGCAGTGGAACGTGAACAGCGGTGTCGCATCGTCGGCTCCGCCATCCTGGTCCTGCCTCTCTCTGGCTCGATCCCGCAGGAGAGCGAGGGCCCCGGCGGCTTCCCGGAACGAGGTCCCGTCCGCGATGGCCTCCTCCTCGGTGTCGATGCCGCAGTCGCTCGGGTTGGTGGTTCGGCTCTTGCGAAATCCGTTTCCGCCACCGCCGCGCCGCTTGATGTAGCGCACCTTGATGCGCCGCCCATCGGGCCTGAGATTCGCCAGCGTGAGCACGGGAAGGCATTCGGGCTCGATCCCGAGCTTCAGGCCGATGATGACAAAGGCGGCGATCTCCATGACCGCCCTGTCCCCGGGGTCGCCACTATCGTGCGTCCGGTGCAGTATGGCCGCACAGGCGGAGATGATGCGCTGCGATTCGGCGAGCGAATAGGGTGCGTTGGGCTTCGTATCGTCGATCCGCTCGCCGGGAAGGAAGTCCTCGTCACGCCAACTCGGGCCCAATACCGCCGCGTCCTCGAGATACAGCTGTCGCAGGATTCTCAGCGGCGCGGCCTTGTAGGCATAGGCGGTGGTGCCGGTGACTTCTCCCAGCGTCGCACGCAGGTCCATGGCTATGCGGAAGTCCTCGACGATCTGAGGATCGAGGATGGTGTCTTCCTTGCCGGGCTCCTGACCTCGCGCGTCCTTTTCCGTTTCTGCCAGCCAGAGGAAAAAGGGCTTGCTCTGTGTCTGGTAGGCCAAGGCCGTCGATCCGGTGGCGATGGCCTTGCCGGGTCCCGACATCCTGTGGACCGCATCGAGCATGGCCCTCCCGAGGGCAGGACGCACCGAAGCGAAGTCCCAGTTCAGGGGGTTCTTGCGTTCGAAATGGCGATGCCGCCAATCCTTCGGATTCGACCGGGTGGGGAACTGGAGAACGCCTCCCCGGTCGAGGCTCGGGACTTTTCGCCGCGGCCGCCCCCGCCTCGGCGGGAGACGGTCATTGGACGCATCCTTCCTGTTCTCAGCGGATGAGGTCAAGGTAGTCCTCCTCCGATCCCAAGGTATCCTCGAAGATCCGCAGCGCCTCGTCGATGACGAAATCGTCTGCGCTGAGGATGTCGAGGTAGATGAAGGTCGTTTCGTAGTGCTTGTGACCCAGGAGACGCTGGAGGGCGCGGAGGGGGTCGCCGAAGATCGTAGCGTAGACGTCACCGCGACCGCCTTCCGTGAGGCGTCTGACATCGTCCTTGATCTTCATGCTGTCGTGATGCCGACGCAGGAGCGCGCAGAGCATGTAGACCGCGAAGGTGTGCCTGAGGGTATGCGGCGTCACCTTGACACCCGATCGCTCGGATGCGTTCTCGAAGACCTTTTCCCAGCCGCCGATCCCCATGAGGTCGCCGGATTGGTTGATCCACAGCGGAGCTGGGGACGCCGAAAGCCCCTTGCGTTCGAGCGCCGGCAGTCGCTCGAGTTGCTGATATGCTTGGAGGCGACGGAACGCGTGGATGCCGACGGGGACTTTCCGGGCGCGATAGCCTTTTCCATCGATCGCAGGGACTGGATAGGTGAACGCTCGACCACCGGTGCTTTCGGAGCGAGAGGGAACGGCCGATGGCGGCATCCTGCTGCTTTCGTAGAGACGCATGCCGGACGTCAGGATGGTTTCGGCGAAGGCGGCGTTGCGCAACGGCGATTTGGTCACCATCAGCCCGTCGTCCCGGAAGATGCGGAAGCGGTCGAGTGTGATGAACTTGGGCTCTTCGGATGAAGCTGCGGCGCCCTTGAAGGACCACTGCAGTGCCGGATGTTCGGTCGGGTTGTCGGGGCGTAGACGCAGGAGGACGGCCGCATCGAACATCGTCTTCAGCGCGGCGGCTTCGGAGTTCCAGGAGACAGGATCCAGGGGCTTTCCCTGAGGTGTCGTGCTCGCCAGGCGACGAGCCCGGTATTGGGAAAGGTATCCCGGCTCGACGGTCGTCAGGTCATGGCCATCCTCCATTAGCGTGGCGACGAACCTGAGGACGTGCTGACCATAGGTCCGCATGGTGGTCCGCCCGGGCACCTGCTCGGTCATCTTGCGCAGGACGCTGGAGGACTGAGGATGGATTTGAGGAGGATTTGAATTCTGATCGAGGACGAAGGGGGCTCGTCCGGTGATCCCGATCCTGGAGTAGAGCGACTTCGCCAACGGGCCGGCTCGCTCGTGCCAGAACCGTTCGAGCTCTCTCGGCATGAGGGTTTCGTCGACCGGCTGGTCGAGAAGATCAGGATTGACGAAAGCCAGACGCAAGACGGTGTGCCCTCATGGGTTACGGGGTTTCCCGGTCCATGAGGGCACACCTTCTCACTTTTTCAAGTCATTTATTGACTGCAGTCCCATCCTGTTCCATAGAATGAGACACAGCACAACATTACTATTGACAGGCGAGGCATTCCTCGTAATCGGTCTGTTCGCCGCCGGCAGCCAGTTCGTACTTGGCGGCATCGGCCGTATTGTCGGCTTCCACGCCGCCAGCAAAGCCAGCGCGCTGCACGCTCTTCGACCGCAGGTAATAGAGCGATTTGATGCCCTTTTCCCATGCCTGGAAGTGCAGCATCATCAGGTCCCACTTGTCGACATCGGCCGGGATGAACAGGTTCAGCGATTGCGCCTGATCGATATAGGGTGCGCGATCGGCCGCGAATTCGAGCAGCCAGCGCTGATCGATTTCGAAGCTGGTCTTGAACGCGGCCTTTTCCTCCGCCGTCAGGAAATCGAGGTGCTGGACGCTGCCGCCACGTTCCAGGATCGAGTTCCAGATATTGGTCGAGTTCTTGCTCTTCTTGTCGAGAATCTTTTCCAGATAGGGATTCTTGACGATGAAAGAGCCGGACAGCGTCTTGTGCGTGTAGATGTTGGCCGGGATCGGTTCGATGCAGGCGCTGGTGCCGCCGCAAATGATGGAAATCGACGCGGTCGGCGCAATCGCCATCTTGCAGCTGAAGCGTTCCATCGCGCCGGTTTCGGCCGCGTCCGGACACGGTCCGCGTTCCTGGGCGAGCACCAGCGAGGCTTCTTCCGCCTTGGCGCTGATGTGTTTGAACATCTTGAGGTTCCAGACCTTCGCCATCGGGCTTTCGAAACCGATGCCCTTGCTCTGCAGGAAAGAGTGGAAGCCCATCACGCCCATGCCGACGCTGCGTTCGCGCATGGCGGAATATTTGGCGCGGGCCATCTCGTCCGGCGCGCGATCGATATAGTCCTGCAGGACGTTGTCGAGGAAGCGCATGACGTCTTCGATGAACTGCTTGTCACCGTTCCACTCGTCCCACTTTTCGAGGTTGAGCGAGGACAGGCAGCACACCGCAGTACGATCATTGCCGAGATGGTCGATGCCGGTCGGCAGGGTGATTTCGGCGCACAGGTTCGACGTCGAAACCTTGAGGCCCAGTTCGCGGTGATGCTTGGGCATCATCCGGTTCACCGTGTCTGAGAAGACGATATAGGGTTCGCCCGTGGCGAGACGGGTTTCGACCAGCTTCTGGAACAGGCTGCGGGCATCCACGGTCTTGCGGACCGATCCGTCGCGCGGAGATACGAGGTCGAATTCCTCGCCATTGCGCACCGCTTCCATGAAGGCATCGGTTACGAGCACACCATGATGCAGGTTCAGCGCCTTGCGGTTGAAGTCCCCGCTGGGTTTGCGGATTTCGAGGAATTCCTCGATCTCGGGGTGAGTGACATCGATGTAGCAAGCGGCAGAACCGCGGCGCAGGCTACCCTGGCTGATCGCAAGAGTCAGCGAATCCATTACCCGGACGAAGGGAATGATGCCGCTGGTCTTGCCGTTGAGGCCGACAGGTTCGCCGATACCGCGAACATTCCCCCAGTACGTGCCGATGCCGCCGCCTTTCGAAGCGAGCCAGACGTTTTCGTTCCATGTGTTGACGATACCGTCGAGGCTGTCTGACACCGAATTGAGGTAGCAGCTGATCGGCAGGCCGCGCGTGGTGCCGCCGTTCGACAGCACGGGCGTTGCGGGCATGAACCACAGGTTCGAAATGTAATTGTAGAGCCGCTGCGCATGATCGCCATCGTCGGCGAAATAGTCCGCGACACGGGCGAACAGATCCTGATATTTCTCACCCGGAAGCAGATAGCGGTCGGTCAGGGTTTCCTTGCCGAATTCGGTCAGCAGCGCATCGCGGCTTTCATCGATCTGCACGTCGAAACGGCGATCGAGAACCTTCTTGCTGTCTTCCTTGGTCGCCTGCGCCGCAACGGCCGCAACCGCGCCGGCAAGAGCTTCGCCCGCGGCTTCCTGAACCAGCTGTTCGCTACCGTTGTCGGGCTTGTCCATGGCGACCGCCTTCTTCTTGGTGGTGGGCTCGTCGACAGTGTCGTGCGTATCCAGATCCAGTGCCATCGCCGTGTCGTTCCCGCTCTTGAAATCCATCGTCTGCCCCGCCGTTTGAGTGTACCGCCCGCCCATGACCGGGCTGCGCATGTTCCGCTTGTGTTCGAGTCGGCGGGACTGTCTTCCCACCTAGCAATTTTGTGCGGTTCGAGGGTAAAAACTTATCCCGCTTTTCCCCACAGCCCCGGCGTGAAAGCGGCTTCTCCCTATATGGGGAGCAAACCGCCGATAGCTAGGTCTTGTGGGTACCCCCGGTATCCCGACTACTAGATACTGAATCAGACGGGACTCGTGTGCAAGACCGTAAATGAACTTTTAAGAAGGTCGGCAGCCTGTTGGCGAAGTGCTTTATCCGGGTGCAACGCCGCGACGCGTGGATCAAGCTGGACTTGGCGAACACGCAAGCCCGAAAATGAATCCGGGAAAAAAATTTTGCGGGCAAAAATCATCGTGCCGGGTTGAGAATCATTCGAATCCCGGCGCGCAATTTTCAACCCTGCGCTGTCCCGCTCGCTGCGAGGTTCCTTAGGACCATTACCCGCGCTTGCTTGTGAGGAAGTGGGTCAGCCTGTCGCAGATTTGGCGTGGCCGGCGATGGCATCGGCCACCTCATCGACCAGTTCCAGAGGCAGGTCATGGCCCCATCCGCGAATGGTCTTCAGCTTCGCGACCGGAATGCAGGCGGCGGTGTCCCTGCCGCCTTCGCACGGCACAAGCGGATCGTCTTCGCCATGCAGCACGAGGGTGGGCACGGCGATATTCCTCAGCATAGGCCGACGGTCCCCATCCGCCACGATGGCCGAGAGATGGCGCGTGGGCCCTTCAGGGTAGAAGCTGCGGCGAATGCTGGCGCGCGTGCGATCGCGCAGGCGGTCTTCCGCCGTCGGGTAGCCGGGCGATCCGATGGTTCGCGCGAGCATCACCCCGTGATCGACGAGCACGTCTTCGTCCGTACTGTCGGGACGGGTCACCAGCGCCTTCATCGCCTCCGGCCTGGCGGGCGGCAGTTTGGGATTGCCGCTGGTCGAAAATACGGATGTCAGCGAAAGGCACCTATCCGCATGGCGATGCACAAGATGCTGTGCGATCATTCCGCCCATGCTCGCGCCGACGATATGCGCCTTGTCGATTCCGAGCGCGTCCAGCAGACCGGCGCCATCGTCGGCCATGTCTGCCAGCGTATAGGGAACCTTGGGCGTGAGGCCGATCTTGGACATCAAGGTCAGCTTGATCAGACCAGGTGCCTTTACCCCATCGAATTTCTCGCTGAGGCCGATGTCGCGATTGTCATATCGGATTACCCGGAAGCCGTGACCGGCGAGTCTTTCGACCAGTTCGTCGGGCCACAGGGTAAGCTGCGCGCCGAACCCCATGATCAGCAGCATCGCTGGATCGGCCGGATTGCCGGTTTCCTCGTAGTGAATTTCGATCCCGTTCGCTGTCGCCTTTGGCACATGCCTCTCCCGTGGTTCACAGAATCGCAGGTTCAACCGAAAAGCAACGCGTTGTCCATCGGAAGTGTGCGACATAAGAACAATGAGCGCATGCCATAAGCCGCATGATACGGCGCTTGGGTCACGGTAGAATGACACCTTTATTTCGCTTATGTCGCCTTCCTACAATACAAGGCGCGAACTGTCTGGCTCTGCTAATGCGGGATCTCAATCCGCGGGGGCACCGGGATGGAAAAGCGTAGGGGCAATCGCTCCAAGACCGACGACGACGTGATGGTTTCCATCAACGGCGTTGCTGCGCGCGGCAGAATGCTCAACCTTTCACGCGAAGGCTGCAAGAT
>CEQF01028347.1_pt1 | contig 12079 bp, 17 predicted proteins | sample 530821 | NCBI WGS metagenome assembly CEQF01 (sample SAMEA2621003, study PRJEB7988) | marine metagenome | isolation source: saline water (ENVO:00002010), including
TTTAACAAGCATCGCAAGCATCGACTTCTCTCGATACACAATCGGATCACCTTCAGCGTCATACAACGTCATATCAGGTGCCACTTCGTGAACTTCCTCAGCGATAAACCCTAGCTCTGGGATCTGAGTTTCATAATCCAAGCTAGAGCGATCAGCTACTTCACGGTTCCAACGGAACGTGCGAGGCTTCAAAGCCCGAAGTTTTTCCCAGTTCTCTTCAGCTACAAGATCTTCCACATCTTCTTTGAAACGAATAGACGAAGAAGAAACCCCAAGGCGTTGGGTGCCCGTATCAATATGCGCTGCGGTTCCTGAGATCGTCGGCCAACCAGCAGTAGTTGGTCCTGTCGATGCAGGATATTGGCCTACAGGAGCACGGACATCCACGTAGTTGCTCGCATCTTTCGAGATAGAAAGAACACGACCACTCATGTTTGTAGCAGAAGTGCCGTTTATGTGAAACGCAAACCCAGGTTGACTTGAATGAATATTATCGTTCCATTGAAGATAATCTTCACCAGGATGATCGTAGTCATTGCCCATAAATAAATTGGCGTAATCGTATTTAGTCATCACCCTGATGTAGCCATTTACGTCAACATTCGCTGCGACATTCAACCACTGGCAATTAATACGAGTGCCTTCGCCTTCTAAGTAATCAGTTGAAGTTCCAGGCACGCTTTCGTTGAAAGCTGAATAGCCAATAATGTCTCCACGAATTGCCATAGAACCATTAATAACTAAACGATATTCGGAAGCAGGACGACCATCATATGGTCCTCCCCACCCGTCGCCAGCACGACGAGAGTACACCGAATAACGGTGACTCTCGGATAGATAGTTGCCAGCATAAACACCGCTAGCTATATCTAAACCGTAAGAAAGCCAGTGAGTGTTATTGCCAGGACCAGCAACGCCACCTGGCGCTGACGCGCTTAAGAAATTTGCTCGATAGTTAAGATCCTTTAAGAAACTTCCAGCAGTCTGAGCATTAATATCAGTACCAGTACTCAAACCAATAACGTTATATTGCGTGCTATTCAAATACAAAGAATCAGAACCACCAAGAGAAACAGTTCCAGAAGCAGTCAACGTCCCCGTAGCAGTAGGATTGTTTTGTTTCAACAACCCTGGGTACGTGGACAAGTCGAGAGCAACACCATCTATAAAGTTCTTTAGATAGTTCCAGTTGGCGTTATGAGAGTTAGCGAGAATCGCATCGCCAGCATTGGCCCCGTGTGGGTAAGCAAAATTGACCATTAACGCAATCTCCTGTGCAGGTAGGTGAACGCCATAGCGTTCACTTCCCAAGCCTCATCTGTAGATGTGGGACCATTGATCTTCATTTGTATAGCCTTAGCTGTCCCAAGCGTAGGCAAACGCTCGATATTCGTGACATCAGTGTTCGGTGCGCCAGACCAATTCGCCTGACTAGCGTCCTCTCCCCAAATGCCTGAATCCCAGGTAGAACCCGTTTGGGTACCAACCTGAACCCCGAAAGGCATTGTTTTCGTGAAAGTAGAACTGTCATAATCCGTATACAGCAACGCTTCCAGAGCAACCGTATTATCGGAACTCACAACAATCCGAGGTTTTCCCCAACGCTTACGAACAATAGGGTTACCACCAACCATCCAACTGGTTGTATACGAGCTAGCGATATGGGAACTGGATGCCCCATAGAAATCTGTTTCTAAATTTTGTTCCAAATGGATAACTCGACCTATGTTTGCTTGGCACGCACCCAAAAGATCTTGTTGATCGTTGGGTGGCGCAAACGTCAACATGACATTTGCGTCGATATCTGTCATTGTCCAAGCACCAGTCTCACCCAACGTCGGATCATATATCAACACCCGACGAGTGGTAGTAGACGATCCTGTGTCGCTCCAATCAACGGAGACATACAAACGGTTCTTAAACCAAGCAAGCTGCGGAGGACTATTGAACTGAAGACGGCCATCGTCAATAGCTGGCATGAGCTTGTCAAATACCCAAACAAACCGTTCACCGTTGTACATCCATACGCCTTGGCGGTCGTACCAGAAGAACACCCCATACGGAGTGGAAACAGGTGAGGAGTTGGATACAGAACCAACATCCTGAGTCAAAGCGTGCAACTGAAACGACTCAGTGCTACTTCCGAACAGCGCATAAACGCTGTTCGTTTTGAATACCAGCATTCGATCAGCAAAAGGAACAAGACCAGATAGCTCATCGCCCCTTTCTCCCACGTTGACACCTATGTAATCAAATTCTCGCCAAGATTCAGGATCATCAAGTTTCGACCATCGAAGACGGTTGGGATAAGCAGTACCGCTTTCCGTTGTGTGAGCAACCCAGGCGTGATTGTTCCAATGGCACGTATATTTCGCTATTGGGTAGTTCCCTGCTGAACCGTCTACGTTGGATGCAAGGTTCGATGCAGTTGTTCCGTCATAACTAAACGACGGACTGGTGCCTGATACCCCATAAAACTTAGAGTTTGTTGTTTGGCCGTACAAGCGTTCGCCATTGGTGACGGAAACTCCAGCCAAGCTAGTGAAATCACCAGTAGTTGACTCTGCAACCGTCGTACCGTACGAACAGATAACTCGGGCCGTTCCCCCATCGGGCGTGAACTGACTCAAACCAGTGACGTTCGAGTTCAACGCAGTGGCATTTCTTTTGTTAATCCCTAACCGCATTTTGATGCCACCCCTGGGGTCCACATCAACATTTAGCATGCCAGGGCTTTCCGAGGACGCCAAATTGAACTGGTCAGAACGAAAGTTCAAACCACCACTAAAATCTTGAAGCATATCCAGCTTAAACCCAGGTCGCGCCATCATCTACTCCCAGGAATACCTAAGACGATACGGCAAATAACTGCTAGACAACCAACGTGAAGATCTACGACCATTCAGCACTAACGGTTGCGGAGCAGGAGCATCAAGATATCTGGCTCGGAGATTATCAAGTTCTCTGATAAAGGTACCAAAATAATTAGCAGCCATATCGGGATCTTCTTGCTGGTCGTAAGCACGACTAATCCCGTATGTGGCGATTACAACGTGGAACGGTTCAGGGAAATCATCAGGACCAGTCCCGTTAATAGTATTTACTCCAAAATGAGTCGGATTTTTGTATCCACGCACATAAATGGTTTCTCCACCCGCAGGAGTGGGGTACAACCGTGCACTGTCCCCCCAGAAACTCCAATACCAAGGGTCCCCGCTACTTTCAGTGTCCAACGGATACGACGCATCGGCAGCATCTCTACCCAACATCGTAAGAATATGGTCATCAGTGCGTAAAGCCTGAATTTCTCTTAAACCATTACTCAGAGAAGCACCCACAGCAGACAAAGCATAATCTTTTGTACTTGCAACCGTGGTAAATGTTGTTTCTGCCTCATACCAAGGCCAACGCTTCTCGCTATAAACAACTTGATCGTAGCCTTCACCAAGGAAACGATTTAAGACCACATCCGAAATATCGCTGCTGTCAATTTCGACAACAGATCGAATGTAAGACCTCATATCCTCAATGTTCACACCTACTCCTTATGGAAAGTACAGAAGCTTTCTCCCTCAGCAGGGCGAGCTTTGCAAGGTTCACCAGACTTAGCTATCGCTAAACAACTATTCGTGGTGGGTTTAATAATTTCACCGAAGTCTTCAGCTTCCATTACGTTGCGACTTCCATGCTGAGAAGACCTAGCAGCGACTACTTTCCCTCTCTCCCCAGGGTCAGCATATAACCTCGAATTTTTTGAGTAACTAATTTGGTTGGTTGCATTTACTCTACTGACGTTTCGCATAAGTCCTCAAAAAAGTGACATGGTGGGGGGCCGAAGCCCCCCACGTCGTCATTTGTGGGTTATAGCCCTGTTAGTACCCCTTGTCGGGCACGGTTTGAACATGTCAACTGACCGTACGCAAGTATTTGTGAAAACACTGCGTCTTGGCTGGTTGGGCGTACAAACGGAGTTGCTTTGAACCACACATCGCTGTGTCGTACAAGCTGAAGGTACTTCGTGTTCAAGAAGTACATCGGTTGTGACGCCGCAGCAACGGTCCCTGTCGAGATGGCTCCATCAAATGTGATGGGCGCACCCTTGAACATGAGGTTCTGGAAGCCAGCGTCAGCCATGTCGGTATCGGTGTACCGCATTTGACCTGTCAGCAAGCTTTCATACTTTTCATACGCTTGCTGCGACGTGATGATGATTGTCGGCTGGTCATTACCAGTCGAACAATCGTTGTACATCGTTGCCATCATTGCTGCAGTCAAGCTAGCGACACCACCAGAGGCGGTTTCTTGCGAAGCCCAAAAGTCGTCACCTGTTACGGATGGGTCAATACCCCCAAGGGTGTTGGCCGTAAGGACTGATCCGTCAACAATTTGTTCCAGACCGTTCCACCGAGTAGCCAAAGCACCAGCGCCAGGACCAGTTTGATAGAACATTAAGTTCATGTTCTCAATAATGGTTTCCTGTGTCTGGAAGATCTTGCCTTCGAGAAGGTCAATGATCTGTGCTTCACCATTGTTTTGGGCTTCTTCAAGACCATTAATGGTTACCGTTGCGGCGTACTGTCCCCATGAGTACTCAGCAGCCGAAATACCTGCTTGAGCGGTCGTGAGAATAGTTTCCGAACCAGCGTAGTGGTCAGCCGTAGTGTTTGCTCCATAGATAATTGGAACAACAATCTTTGCGCCACCACTTACTGTTCGCATTGTTCCAGTGTTTGTCAACGCATAAAACAATGGACGGGCACTGAAAATGTTGTCCGTTAATCGCGGAATATAGTTATTGAGCGTGGTGCTCAATATTTGATCGAAATTGGCGTTTCCAGCCATATTTGTTTGCTCCTAAAAGGTTAAGTGCTTAGTTGTTCCTTTGCCTGAGCGAATGCTTCTCGGATACTTTTAGGAATTGAGGTGGGTTTGGAATCGGTTCCCATTTGGGTTGACCCCCCAGGTTCCACTACTGCTGCTTCCCGTTTCTTAGAAACAATTTCTTGTTCCTTCGTTAGTTTGTCAGCAGTGCTTTTAACCTCATCGAATCGCCAATGCGTGTAAGCAGCCTCAAGATTTGGAATCTTGTGTCGCAAAGCGTGATTAAGCAATTCACGGCTATCAAAATCGCCGTATGTTTCCTGTAGGTTCGATACTTGTCGCTCTACTGCTTCCTGTCTGCGAACGCTTTCAGACTGTTCAACTCTTTTTTCTAGGGCAGCAATCTTTTTGGCGGTAGGGTCTTCTTCTTCTTCCCAGTTGTAATCTTGGCTAGAAGAATCAGGTTGTCCTCCGAAATCTAAATCGAAAGATTGAGCCAGAGTTCTAAGTGTTTCCTCTGGATTATTTTCCAAAGCAGACACTATTTGTTCGGCCTGATGTAAACGGTCACGTTCAGCGGCCACCTCTTGAGTCTTTCGGGTGTAATCCGAATGTCTCTGATAGCCGTTTTGAAGTTCTTCAAGGCTGACCTGTTCTTCGACACCATCTACCTTGATGGTGTACGTTTCCCCAGGTTCCAATGGAACATCTATTGAAGATTCAGGGTCATCCACATACGTGGATTCCATATCAACTTCATTTTCTTCGGGCACTAGCCCCTCCTAAGGAATTCTCTGCGAGATTGTTCCTAATAACTATAGAGGAGTGTCCCACTATAAAGAGGGAAGCTCGACACCCATTTGATTTTGAAGCTGCGCTAAAATCTCTGGCGGTATGCCACCAGTGGGCGCAAACGCACCACCTTCAGGCGCTCCCATCCCTCCAGACATACCCATTGCGCCTAAATCTGGCGGAGAAATTATTGGTCCTTCTTCCTCCACGACTTCTTCTTCCTCTGGCTGCGGAGGTTGCCCTTGCATAATGAACTTCGCTGGATCTTTGATACCGAAACCATTCTCCAACACGTGCATCGCTAAAGCAGCGGGGTCAATGACTGTTCCAACAAGCGGACCTATAGCATTCATCAACGAAATCGCTTGTTGCTTACGAATTGTGTCATTCATCGGCTGCGTAGAACCAGCTTGAACAGAGAAATCGTATTCTCCAGTAATATCTTCACGGGTGTAGTCAACAAACATGTCTTCACCACCGACACTGGTGATTCTGGCTATTTGTTCACCTGTCATAAACTCTTGCATGAGTTGTATGACTCTTCCAGCTACCTGAGAAATAGCAATTTCGACAATCGCTAACTTGTCCGCAGACCGAGCATTCTGGGCATCAGCAACAATAGAAGCCTCAGTAGCCGTACGCCTAATCTCAGGCATTGCGCCTCTGGCGTACTCCGAAATACCTGAAACAGTATTAATATCAGCTTCAATTATGGACGAATAGTTGTATATTTCAGGACTAATTGGCACCTGAGGCATCGGAACAACCACTTCAGAAAGTGGTTTGTTCTCATCCACGACAGGGACCATACGTCCATCATCATCAGATTCAAGAGCTTCACGACCTTCAGGTCCAAATGAGCGTTCGTGGTACAACCATTTCCTGGCGTAACGCTTTCTGTCGTTCATCAACTGTGAACGAGTCTTATCAAGCTCCAACTGGAGACTTTCGATACTTTCGAGATCACCTATCGGATAGAATTGATCTGGAACATCATAATTTCGGACCATTACGAACGGTTGACCGTATGCGTAAGGCATTGCCACGGGATCTATAAGAAACTCGTCAGCACCCTCAGCGTAAACCGAAAGCGTGTTCAATCTCATGTCGTAGTATTCCCATACAACTACTTGGTCAGGGAGATACTGGTTTTTTTCTTCCATCGCTGTGTTGTCATCAGGAATATAGTTGCTTGACAGCCGTTTCCGTGCCGATGGTTTGTAACGCTTATCGTTTTGAGCTTCGTTAAGGTTCCTTACGATCCGTTGGGCAATCCAACCAGCTTCTCCCATTGTGTTTGCTTTAGGATCTACAAAAATGTCGAAAGGAGAGATCCTTTCCACGAACGGCTGATCCTCAACGACCCTCGTAATTGTTTGAGGGATATTTGCGTAGATATCTTCGTTCGTGGGAAGGTCAGCAGCTAGCTCAGGGCTATCTGCTGCGAAATCTGCGACTTCTTGAAACGCTTGATCTATTAAACTTTCCCGCTCGACTTCGGTAACAAGTTGTGTTTGCTCAAGAAATTTCCAACCAACTTTTATCCAGCCATGACCAAATATTAGGAAATCTTTGACTGCGTGACGGAAAGGGTCACGAAAGTTGTGGTGTTTCCACATGTAGTTGATGATTGCTTCAACAAATATGGCCCTGTCAACATTCTCTTCCGTGTTTGCTTGAACAACTATCTTTGGATAGTTCACCGCAACACTTGGTGCGATCACGTTGACTGTCGAAAACGCTAAATTGACTGCAATCAGATCTTGCTGGTTTGAAGTTGTCGAAGGCCAGTGCTTACCCTTGTACAAGTCTATTAACCGTCGCCAAGTGTTTTCGTAGCCTTGCTGGTCACGCCATTGGCGACATTTCTCGACGCCTTCAGTGTATTCACCTAGGAGTTCTTGACGAGACTTTTGAACCATCAGAATTGCGCTTTCTCAGGGAGTTTTTCGATGTTACGCCCTTGAGATTTAGCTTCGGCAAACACCTTAGCTTCTCGTTCACGGTTAGTCAGATGGCGTTCATCTACAGGCAAAGTCTTTCTATAGGCTTCACCAGTATGCACTGTTATTGATTTTAGGCGCAAACGACGTTCGTAAAGTTCCCTGAGTTCCCTTAAAGGAACATCTCTCCGTGCGAGAACATACTCAGAGAACTCTACGAAGCTGGCCTCATCTCGGAGGACAGCCATATTTTAACCAGCGTTATGGCCGCGAAGATCAGGCTGCTTACCAAGAGGCTCAACCTTGCCACTGGTTCCGTGCTGATTTTTCGGGGTTTCGCGAACACTCACAGTTTTACCTAAATCACCGTTTTGGTTCGCATACTTCCCTGCAGTCAATCGCTGTTTAGGTGATTGTGGACCTCCAGGGGTCCAAATGGGGTTAGCGGATACTGATCCGCCACGTTCCATCTTGTTATTTGCACCTTTAGTACCGTCAACGGTGACTCCAGGTGTTTGAGCAATATTTCTTCCCACGGATTCCTCCAAAAATGACATGTCTATAGAAAGGTTAGCGTGTCCCACGGATAGTAGTACCGCCTATGAGAGAAGAAGGCCTATCTGGCTCTCCCATTGCTAAACGTCCCCACCAGTCAACAGTCCAATAGTCGTTTACTTCAACTCTGTACTCAGGTTCGTGAGCGTATTTACGCATCTGGTTAGCCAAAGCTAACGCCATCACACGGTCGTCGTAAGGAGAACCACCCATGCTCCCCCTGTCGTTACGAACAAAAGTTCGTAACTCTGCCAAAGTGTGACGATCCCGAACAATCAACTCTTCGTTCCGTAATGCCGAACTCAAATCATCAATCATCAACGGTTTCGACGTACGAGTAGTCTTCCAACCATACTCGTGACCAATTCTGTTGTTCACACTGTTGAGTTGTCGTTTACGAAACAAATTGGGGTAACCCAAATGACGCAACTCAGTGATAGTTGTCAAACCATGGTTGTTTGACTCGACACAGCACAAAGCTGAATTAAACCAACGGCCTACATTGTCAACCTCTTCGGCTAAAAGATCTGGAGCGATATGGCCGTGCCATATGGCTGCCTGGTTTCCTGTACCGACATTCAATACCTGAATAACAGAGTAATCGCCGTGACCTAAACCTTCAGCCGTGTCGATACCCATAACATAAGCGGATCTTGCTGTAGGACGTTCCCAAACTTCTAAACTCATTGCGACCGAAACTCCAACACCCCAGGGGCCTTAAACATGTACCCAGTTTCGCCGTGAATAACTTTTTGTTCCATAGCTTCAAGAATATCTAGATCGAATACAGGGTTACCTGACTTGACGAACGCCTCTTCAGGCGTCGTCGGATATTCCTGAGCAAGCTGCCATGGCAACATTGACTCGACTTTTTCCAGGTACCAGGATTGTCCTCTATCCTCTGTCGCAGACCAAGGATAAAACATCGACGAAAACTTGTTAGCCCCAGTTGTAGCACCCACCCACAAGTGGTGAAAAAAGTTTCCTGAACCATTAGCCGTACTCAAACCAATGATACGGCCACCCACGTCCGCTACAGGTTCTATAGAACTCCACGCTTCCTCCGCATTCGGAAGGAAAGCCCACTCGTCAACCACAATCAGAGTTGCAGATTCACCACGAGCAGGATCAGAGGCAGACGGCAAAGACGTAATTTGAGATCCATTAGCGAATCCCATACGTTGCTGATGCTCCACAAGCGATTTAGGACCACGTTCAACCATCCACTTAGGAAGGTGACTGAACCCGTACTTACTTTTCCGAAGGAGCAACACAGACTCTCGCTCAGTTCTGGAGAGATCAATAATGTTTTGATCAGGATGAAAAAACGCTGTCCAGAACTGGTGTGCAGCTACCAGAGTACTCCACCCAATCTGGCGGGCCTTCAGAGTCAGCGAGTACCTATTTTTGGCCCAATGTTTGATAGCTTCCGCCTGAGCCTCACGTAAAGAAAAAAGAATACGCCCGTGAGCAGGATGAGCAATGTGCCAGTAATTCTGTAAAAAATAGTTCTCATCGCGAACACATTTCCTCCACTCTGCTTCTTGACGAAGTTCTGATAATCTAGACATTATGCTCACCAATCATTACTGGTACATCCCAAGGGCTTTAACCCCACAGCAGTGCGACGACTTGGACCAGGCTGCGGAGCAGAGTGAACAAGTCGAAGGGTTTCATTTCGGACACGAAGAAGGACATCGGAAATCGCAGATCTCATGGATCTATGAAACCTTCTGTACTGAAATGCTTGGCGCTTGGATGCAACAAGCCAACAAAGAAGCAGGTTGGTACTACGACTTACAAGTAGCTGAAGCCGTTCAATACACCAGGTACTCCGTTGGAGATCATTACAACTGGCATATCGACGGAAACCAAGACCTGCACGCTGCCCGCAAACTCGTTGCTCAGGTAGCACCACCGATTCCTTTGAACGTGACACCGTTCCCCAAATTTCAGGGAACTGTCCGAAAACTTTCAGCAACAGTCAACCTTTCAGATCCTAAAGACTACACAGGGGGCCAACTTGAGTTGCGTTGCTATGACCAGCTTCACATATTCAACGACGCCCCCAGAGGATCTATTGTTGTATTCCCCAGTTTTATAGAACATCGTGTAACTCCTATTGAATCAGGTGAACGTAACGCAGCAGTCATGTGGTACAACGGCTACCCACTCCGTTAGCTTTCGCCCCCATGAGTATGCGTAGGCACATATTTTTTGTACGGATACATCGACGGAGAATCACCAAAAACAGTCACATCAGGAAACCACACCCGATCCTCCCTCCTGTACTCACGAATAATGGGAGGAATCCGAAACCACTGACCCGCACACACCGAAACCCTAAAATTTGTCATACTAACAGCCTAGATCTTTCCGTAACTGCTCCCACACAGACCACTGAGATTCAGTCCACGTGATATCAATCGTATTCATAAACTGAGAACACTGCACCGAGTAGCCCCCACCAGTAATCATCTCAGAAGGAATCCCAACAGGCTCTACCTCACCATCGGGCCACAACATCATAACACCAGAAACAGCAGCAATAAGAGCCACAACAGCAGCCGTAATAGCCTTAATGATCTTTTTGACGGCCTCTGCCCAAACATCAGTTCGTTCAGCGACATCTTTAATCGACATAAACCCCCCACAGAGTTATTTCAATCCCCTATTACGAGCACGATTCGTAGAACTATCCTCCAACGTCGTGCCGCCCCCCGCAGTATGGGAGACATCCTTACCAGTCAAAACCTGACCAGCTTTCTCTCTAGCTCTCCGCTCCTTATCTAAGTCCGCCCGATACGCCTTGCGTTCAGGAGTCGCATGATACTTCGTGTTGTATGCATCCTTCTTAGCTTTCGCATCAGGATTATTGTTGTAATACTCAGTCGATTTACTCACCATCACTGACAACTTTCACAAACATCGACCTCATCCAACGAACACTCAATAGGCTCATCATCCAAAAACGGATCAAGCAACAAATCGGGACGTTCTCCCATCTCTTCTAACTGCATCCACATCCCATCATCATGCAAATCCTGTGAAGTAGCACCCAACACCCTCACCTTTTAGTAACTTTCTTGCCCGTCTTTTTGGCATAGGACTTAGCAGCCTTGCGGCCCTTAGTCGAATAAGAAAAATGTCTCTTGCCAACCTTAGGCATCCTCGCTCCTTAAACCAGAAACCAACGAATCCAACTCTGCAGCCAACTCCGCATCAGACATACCCGATGCCTCACGCTCATCATCAACCACCACTCTCCGCTTCGGAGTGAACCGTTCTATGTACTGTAAGTACAAAGAAGCAGCCTTAACATCACCCTGTGCGGCCTGCTTGTACAGAGCGTCAACTACTGACTGGGTACGCTCGGGGTGGACGTTTAATTCGGCAGCCCTGCGGTCCCACTCACGGACAAAACGAGGATCAGATTTCCACCGCCTCACCGTACGCTCATTCAAGTCACGCTCAACACACCATTCCTTCGCAGAACTAGGAACACGCTCATCCGATAACAGCCAGTCGAGAAACTCTGCCCATTGGTTGGGCATTACCTGTTGTCCTGTATCGGGGTCTGTGGCCCAGCCTCGGCCACCACCATTCTGGGGCATAACGAACCTCCTATAGGAAAGTTTAATTGTCCCAGTGAGGGAAAGTGGGACAGTGTAGGTATAGTGTAGGGGGGGGGAGGGGAAACCCCTCAAGGGTTTCCCCTCCCCCCCACCCTTTCCCTACCTTGTATGCCCATAGCCGCTCTTCCATAACAGGCATACATGGAGAAAACAAAAAAAGAACGCTCCCCCCCGTCGAAGTTTTCAAAACACAACGCACTGCCTATTGATATCTATACATAAAGGGGTTCACTATCCCCACCCCCCCTGGGGGTGCCCTCGGTCGCTGCTCCTCTTCGCATGGCTCCCAGTCATGGCAGTAAACGGGCGCAACGGGGTAGGTCTCACCCATAA
>CEQF01013615.1_pt1 | contig 12075 bp, 9 predicted proteins | sample 530821 | NCBI WGS metagenome assembly CEQF01 (sample SAMEA2621003, study PRJEB7988) | marine metagenome | isolation source: saline water (ENVO:00002010), including
GACCATCAAGGTCGTTCGTTTGAAACGCCGGTACTCTAGCTCGAAAAATCATTCAACCGCGTTTCATTCGTTCCGTGCCTGCCGGTCGTCAGAGTTAGACCTTCAAAAGAACCCTCAGCCCACAGGGATCTACCCCCCCTGATCTTACAAAGCGCTGACCGTCGGGTTGCTGGGGACAGCAATTGGTCAGTCATCTTTAGCCTTTGCCATCGCAAAGGCATCAATCTCGATCACCATGGATTCATAAGCCAGGGCTGGCAGCGGGACGCCCGTCGTGGCGGGGCCCGGATCACGGAAATAGCCGGCACGAATGCCAAGGTTTCCATGCAGGGATTCCCCACCACAGTCGCCCTGGTAGATCGTCATGATTTTACAGACGTCGTCGTAGTCGGCACCGAGTGCACCCAGAATTGTACCAATGTGCTGCATCGCCTGGTGTGTCTGAGCCGACAGGTCATCGGGATAGAGTGCTCGCCCCCGCTTGTCCAGGGAAACCTGGCCTCCCAGAAAGATCATCTCTTCACAGGCAAGACCATGTTTGTACGGCAGGTGGATATGCCAGTCCCAGAGAGATTCGGGCCAGACGTGGCGCCGGGGCAGATGGGCTCCGTCTTCGCCGAGCATCGCGACTACGCTGATCTTTATCGTGACGTCTGGATCTGCATGGCGGGGTAGGGGAATGCCAGTCGCTGCGGGACCTGGCTCATCAAAAAACCCGGCGCAGGCCAGCGCAGCCGGCTCAAAGTCTTTGATCCCGACATTGCCCGCATACCAGCGATTGAGTTTGACCACATCCTGGCAGGTGGCACCGAACTGGCCGAGTAATTCGGTGACCTGTGCCATTAGCTGGCGGGTCTGTACGACACTGTCGCCCGGGTGGCAGACCGTCCCATCGGTCAATCGAGGGTACTGTCCGGACACAAAGATCATCTTTCCACTGCGGACGGCCTGACTGAACGGGGCGGGCAAAGCACAGAGCGACTCCGAGGGTGCAATGGTTTTCTCGATTCGCCGGCCGTCCTCGCGGCGCATGGCATACCCTTCGATCTCGACCATCAGGCCCTCGTAGGCCAGGTAGGGCACCGGCACAGCGTTGACCGCTGGAACAGCACTATCGGGCAGGCAGGATGCAACCTCGTCAAGAAAGGCACGTTCGTCGACTGAACCATCGTTGACGTAGAAGCAGAGCAGGAAAACCAGATCCTCGAGGTCGCATTCTAAGGTTTCTAAGGCTCTGGCAAAGTGAGCCATGGCATGGTGGGTCTGCAATTGGCGATCACCGGGGTTGCAGACTACACCAGCAGGTGTGAGGTCAACCTGGCCACCGACCCAGATCATCTCACCGCATCGAACCGCGTGCTTGTGGCTGATGTCTATGGGCCAGTTCCAGCAGTCGTCGGGCCAGGCATGGGTTTTTTCCAAGATGCTATCTCCATTTTCCGGGTTTAATTTGAGGCGGATCACCAGGACTGGCGGCCTCTGGCATTCGGTTCCACGGGATTCTTGCCTGGCCAACGAGTAATATTTCCTGCCAGGTGATTATGCTGCCAGAGCTGTCCGTTGGATGCCAGTGCCGCAGTGTTCGATCGAGACTCAGGGAAATGACGCGTGTTCAGATTGTAACCGACGCCTGTGGCGACCTTTATCATAGATCATCATATCGATGTGCTATGGTTCGCGGTTCCACAACTTCTTTGTAGGGGCTGTTCCAGACAGCCAGTCCAGCTGCTTTTGTCGCCAGAGGGTTTATTGAGATGCTCAAGTACGAATCGTTCAACGACCCCATGCAGCGTCCTCGATATACCGGGTTGGCGACCTTTATGCGGTCACCGTATCGGGAAGACGTCGACGGTGTTGAGGTCGGCCTTGTTGGTGTGCCGTTCGACGGGGGCGTGACGAATCGGCCAGGCGCCCGTCACGGGCCGCGTGAGATTCGAAACCAGTCGAGTCTCATCCGCCGGCTCAACCAGGCCAGTGGTATCAGTCCCCACGATATCTGTGCGGTGGCTGATGTGGGCGATGCGTGGGTCCAGTCGCCGTTCAACCTCGAAAGCAGCTTGGACGAAATCGCGACCTTTTACCGCCATCTTCACACGGCCGGTGTAGTCCCTGTTTCAGCAGGTGGTGATCACTCCGTTACCTTGCCAATTCTTCGCGGAATTGCAGCTGCGAACCCGGTGGGTCTAATCCACTTCGATGCGCATTGTGATACCGGTGACGATTATCTCGGATCAAAGTTCCACCACGGGGCGCCGTTCAGGCGCGCCGCAGAAGAAGGCCTGATCGATCCCAAACGCACAATCCAGATCGGCATCCGTGGCTCGCTCAATGACCTGGACATCTGGAAGTTCAGCCACGACTCAGGTATGCGCGTGATTTACATGGAAGAGTTCTACGAGATGGGTGTCAAGGCGGTCGTCAGCGAGATCCATCGTGTCGTCGGTGAAGGGCCCTGCTATCTCACCTTCGATGTCGATGGTCTGGATCCGGTGTACGCGCCAGGTACTGGAACACCGGAAGTCGGTGGCTTCAGTACGGTTGAGGCGCAGCTTATGATTCGCGGCACGAGAGGTCTTAATCTGATCGGCGGCGATGTGGTTGAGGTTGCTCCACCCTTCGACCCCAGTGGAACGACCGCACTGACCGGGGCGACCATGATGTTCGAGATCCTTTGCGTGGTCGCCGATGCCGTCGCGACGCGGCGCCAGTCGGGCCCGGCCTCTTAAACGACTGGGTCTCGATAGAGTGCCTGGCTAAGGCAGTGGACACCTCCGCCGCCCAGGGTGAACATGGACATGTCGGGGTCGTGGACCTCGAACCCCATTGACCTGAGTTGTTCATTGAGAGACTGGCTACCGGCCATTGAAAGGATTCTCTCGTCTCCAAGCGCAACCAGATTGACTCCGAGGTTTCGGGCTTCACTGTATCCCACGTCGACAAACTGATAACCCTCCGATTTGAGTCGATCGATCAGCCAATCTTCAAGAGCATCTAGGCAGGTCACCACCAATTTGTGCGCGATGGGTACGACGAGGCCGTCCATATGGACAAATTCTCTTGATATTGGCACTAGTATGGATTCCCAGCCCTCCTCCTTTATCCAGCCTGCCACTTGTTCGGAGCCTTCTTTTTCAGACCTTTCACCGCAGTAGCCTACCAGCACCAGCCCGGGTTCAAGGATGACGAAATCGCCGCCTTCGAAGTGTCCCGCTGTAGCCATCTTCCAGATGGGAATATCGTTGCCTTGATAGAAATCGATCGCGGTAACGTAGTCGGCACGCCGGCACTTGAGTTGCATATGACAGATCAGCGCACCCCAGGGCGTCATGGCGCTTGAGTCGCGAGCGAAGAAATTCCGGTGCAGTACAGGATCTGCGGCGAGATAGTGGCACGTGACCCCGGCATCCTCGTAGACCGTCACCATGGTCTGGTGCTGCTGCATTGCGAGTGGATGATCAAAGCGTGCACCGGTTTTGTCTGCATTTGCGAGGGTCCGGCCGATAATCGGCCCCGCCTCGACCCAGCGATAATAGTCCGGCCTGCCGAGGAGAACGTCCCGGAGGGTTGTGTAGTCGTTGTTGATGCCCCAGTGCCGATGTTGGCCTTGGGTGGCAGAGTGCAGGGCGCCGTTTTTCCCTTCTGGGTTTAAAGAATTGCCGTCGTTCATGGTTTGAGGTCCTCGATTCCTTGTAGATTCGCTGTTTCAGCCCAGGAGCCGCTCAACTTCGTCACGGCACTTGAACCAGCTTGTGACGAGCTTTACACCAGTTCGGTGAAAACGATGAAAAGGATATGCCGATATGGCTGTTGAGGGGATCTCCAATTCTTCCGCTGGCTTGCCAAGGGCTCGTTCGGCCAGAATGCGGCCCATGACGTTTGACATAGCAATGCCGCGGCCCTGATAGCCAAGACCCGCATACAGATTTTCTGCCGGTTCATGAAAGTGTGGGAGGCGATCTTGCGTCACGGCAATCCGCCCCCCCCATTGAAACTCCCAGTCGGGATCACCGAGTTGCGGAAACAGGCGCCTGGCCTCTTTCTTAATGCGATCGAAATCCCGATGGTCGTCACTCGTCTCTGTGGTCCCGTGGCTGCCGAGCAGAAAGCGCCCCATGTGGTCCCGTCTTCCATAGAAGATAGTTCGGCGGGTATCGGAGAAGGTATGCCCGCCAGGGAGTATCGACGCACCGATATCATCGGCCAGAGGTTTTGTCGCGACTTGAACACTGATCACGGGAACGACGGATTGGGCGAGCCCCGGGAAAAGATTATCGGTATAGCCGTCGGTACCCAGAATGACCTTTTGTGCCTTAACTATGCCCTGAGATGATTTCAGCACCCATTCGGATTTTTCTCTAAAGAGATTCACTATGCGCGTCTGGCTGTAAATCTGAGCACCAGCATTGATGGCCGCCTGCGCCAATCCCCTGGCGAAGGAGAGCGGTTGAATATTTCCGCCGCGGGGAATGATGGCGCCCATGGAAAATGCGGCTGATCCCAGCATCGAGTCCAGTTCTGGTTTCTCCAGTATTTCGATCTCTGCACCGACATCGGTCCACTGCCGGCATTGTGCCTCAAAGAGCCTTCGTGCACTCCGGCAATGCGCTGTTCTGATCCAACCGGTTCGAACCGGATGGCAGTTAATCTGGAATTTCTCGATCAAGTCGAAAACCTCGTCTGCTGATGTCAGTGACAGACGGGAGAGTCTCGGTCCGAACACGGGTCCGATCAGTCGGTTGGCCTGCTCCGGGGAGTGAAAGGGCAGCAGGGGGTTGACGCTGCCGCCATTTCTGCCAGAGGCACCCCAACCGGGTTCTCCGGCATCCAGCAGGACGACCATTTTCCCGGCTTCGGCCAGTGCAAGACCGGCCCGCAAGCCAGTGAAACCGCAACCCACAATGGCGACATCACAGTCGATCTGGGATTTGAGTGGGTGACTTTCTACTGCCGGTTCGGCGGTTGCCGCCCACAGTGAATCTGGCAAGGCAACTTTGGCCTGATCCGGGCTCACCAGAGTGTCCCTCTGAAGGGGTGAAAGTGTCGCAAGTGAGGCATTCTGCTCGAGGGTGCGGTCAGTTGTAGCGGGATACCGACTGTCGATCGGCGTTAGGATTCAGGTGCACCGACTCAATTGAGATTTTCAGGTCCTGAAGATACTCGTCCACGACGTTCTGGTGACCCGGCGATAGCATCAGGTGAATCGCATCGGGTTCACAGAGCAGTGGACTGAACCAGCCACGTTGCATCATCTCGTGATGGATCGCCCGGGTGTCCAAATCAACCGAGCGATAGATCAGAAGCCCGAGTTGCGGGTCTCCCAGGATCTCCATGCCGTCGATGGATTCAATACCGTGTTGAAGCCTAAGTCTCGTCCGGATGACTGTTTCGGTTTTTTTTCTGTAACCTTGTGTTCCTAGAAAATTCATCACAGCCCAGGCTGATGCTATCGCGCCCCCCGGGCGTGTGCCCGCCAGCGTCGGCGTGCCGAACTCGCCGCACGCCCAGTCACTGGAACTGAATAGCTGGTGTTTACGTTGTTCCTCGGTTCGATGGAACAGGGTCGATGCTCCTTTGGCAGAGTAACCATATTTATGCAGGTCGGCAGAGATTGATCTCACGCCTTCCAGTTCAAAATCAAAAGTCGTCAGATCGGCGCCATTCATCCGGGCAAATGGGGCAAAGTAACCTCCGACACAGGCGTCGACGTGCAGCCAGATGTTGTTCGAAAGGGCTAGGTCATTCAACTCTGGAAGTGGGTCGATCATTCCGTAAGGAAAACAAGGTGCCGAGCCGATCAGCATAAGGGTTCGGTTCGTAATGGCGTTTTGTATCGCACTGATATCTGCCAGAAAATCAGATCTAACTGGAATTCGAACAACTTTCAGGTCGAGATAGTGTGCCGCCTTGTCAAACGCTAGATGAGCCGAGCGGGGCATCAGAATTTCGGCATCTCGAGTATCTTTTCCCTGGGCACGGGCTTGTTCCCGGCAGGTCTTTACCGCGAGGAAAATGCTTTCTGTTCCGCCGGAGGTCATGTTTCCGCAGGCGCTCTCCGGCGCATTTAGAAGATTTAACCCCATCGAGACAACATCATTTTCCATTTGTTCCAAACTTGGAAAAGCGCTTGTCGCACCCAGACCGTTCTCAGATATGAAAATACCATAGGCGTCTTGAGCCACCTGCAGAACTTCAGGTCCGGGGTCAAAGACAAAGACCCCAAGTCGATTGGCTCTCCAATCAGCGTCTTCTGCACTCAGCTGGTGCAGTCGGGCTTGCAGGGTGTCCCAGCTCTGCCCCAGTTCTGGCATCTGCGTACGCATTGGAGTTCCCTCGATAATTCTGTTTCGGGCCATTGAAGTTTCGATAGATTATAGTTCTCGCAGCCAACCGCTGCTGCGGCGTTGTACTGAAAGATGTTTTGTGATCGCAGGGAGCGCCGCGAATTCATCTGCCAGCTCGATTAGCGTGAAGGGTCGCTGGTGATCTGGGATAATCGAATGACCCTGCATCATGCGGCGTATGACGACTTTGACGCGATGTGCAGTGGGCTGGGATTTCGTCGTGTCATGCTCCGCTCGATTCTGGTTGGAGCACGTCCGGTATGGCACTCAAAGGAACAGACGGTAGAACACCACTTTTAATGCCGGAAACACGTTCTTAGGAGTTACGACACCATGCCGCGGGCCTTGGCATCTTGCGATTTCCGGAAGCTGCCTTGCACTATTCGATCGATAACCATTGCACAGAACAGAATGGCCAGTCCGGCGAGCACGCCTTGGCCCTTGGCCGCATACTGAAGGGCAACCAACACATCGAAACCGAGTCCTTTTGCGCCGATGAGGGCAGCAATCACAACAGCAGAAAGGCAAAATAGAATTGTCTGATTAATCCCGGTCATGATGCTGGGAAGAGCCAGTGGTATCTCAACCCCAGTGAGGATTTTCCATTTTGTCGCGCCGAAGGCCTCCGCGGCTTCCTTGATATCATGGGGGACCTGGCGAAGTCCCAGGTTGGTCAGTCGAACAATTGGTGGTAGACCAAAAACAATTGAGGCGATGACCCCTGGCGGTTTACCAGTTCCGAAGAACACGATGACGGGGATCAGATAAACGAACGCGGGCATGCTCTGCATGAAATCCAGTGCTGGTCTTCCGACACTGTATGCGCGCTCACTGCGGGAAAACCACACACCCAGTGGAACACCGATCAGAATGCAGATGAGTGCTGCTGTCCCCAGGAGCGCGACGGTCGACATACTCTTCTCCCAATAACCAAGCACCGCCAGGTAGGCAAGTGCCGCGATGGTAAAGATCGCGACTCGTGGACCCGCCAGCCTCCAAGCGGTGATTACGATCACGGACATGACGACCGGCCACGGGGTGTCGACCAGCATGGTCTCGAGTGCTTCCAGGACGATTCGAATGCCTTTCGCGATACTTTGAAAGAAGTCACCAAATTTTATCGCTGCAGCGTCAAACTTGGCATCGATCCATTGGGTAGCGGGTTCCTGATAGGTTGCTTTTTCCACCGGAAAATCGACGAGGAACTCCGGTGGTACGGTCACTGTGAACCGGTACAGGGTCGTGGCATAGACCACCGCGACCAGAATTGCCGCGATGACAGCTGTAGTCCAGCTCAGTCCGGACTTCGCACCCCGCTGTGTTCGCCAACGCGAGTAGTGTTTTTCATAAATGGCATTCGCCCAGGCGCCCTCAAAGAGTTTGACCAGCAGCAGGCCGATCAGGCCGGCTATGATCAGCACGGTCGCCGTGTTTTCTGCTTTTACGACTTTCAGCTTGGTCTTAACTATCGCGTTGTTGAGATTGTCAGCGTTCTTCTGAAGTTTGGCGGCTTTTGCTGTTTTCCCTTTGTCCTTGGCCTTTTGGACCTTGCCCAGCATTCGGTCATAGTTGTGTTCAAGTTTTTCTACCCGTGTGCGTTCCTCGGCACCGAGGTCGCTCCAAAGGCCTTGTCCGAGCGGCACCAGCACGAGGAGTTCCAGGATGGCGAGGCAGCAGAATAGGCCCCACAGTCCTCGGGCACCGGCCCAGACCGGGCCGGCGAGGGCGCCGCTCCAGTTAAAGGACAGGCTGAACCGACTACTCGATTGGATCTTGGTGAACTGGTGTACGTAATAAGCGCCATTTCTACCTGCGAAACGCTGGATCGAGTCACTCAGATCCAGCGTTTCTCCGATAGCAGGTGTGGTCATCCGGAGTCGCCCCTTTGCTTGAATCGACCCTGGACGATCCGATCCAGGATCATGGCGGAGAACAAAATCGCCAGGCCTGCGAGCAGTCCCTGGCCCTTGGCAACATACATCAGGGCAACCAATACATCCTGACCCAGGCCTTTGGCGCCGATAAGAGATGCAATGACGACCATGGCGAGGCACAACAGAATTGTCTGATTGATACCCGTCATGATGCTTGGCATCGCCAGTGGAAGTTCCAGCCCGGTAAGCAGCTGCCGGTTGGTGGCACCGAAAGCGCGCGCGGCCTCTTTTAGACGACCATCGACCTGCATCAGGCCGAGCGCAGTTAATCGGATGCAGGGCGGCATGCCGACGATGATTGTGGCCAATACGCCCGGAACCTTGCCAGTGCCGAAGAATGCGATGATCGGGATCAGGTAGACGAAAGGCGGCAGGGTCTGCATCAGGTCCAGGACGGGCCGGGCGATGGCATAGGCCCGGGCACTCTTTGAGAACCATACGCCGAGCGGGATGCCGACCACGAGACAGATAAGGGCCGCTGTACCCACGAGTGCAAAAGTGATCATGCTCGTCTCCCAGAACCCGAGGAGGCCCAGGTAGGCGAGTGCCGCACTGACAAAAATGGCGACTCGTGCACCTGCTACCCGCCAGGCCACGATAATCACGAACGTAACGACCACCGGCCAGGGGGTGTCAACCAGAATCAATTCCAGCAGATCGAGAAAAGTCTGAACTGCCCCAGTGATTCCATCAAACACCCCCTGGCCGGCCACGGCTGTGCGGTCGAACCAGCTTTCTAAGGCTTTGGCGGCTTTGACGTAATACTCGCTGCCTACAGGAAACTCAACCAGTCGAGGATCCGGTTTTGAGGCAGTGAACCGGTAGAGTGTCAGCGGGTACATGATCACGACCATCAGCGCGCCGAACAACGTGTTACTGCGTCTACGACCAGTCTGAATGGTATGGTCAGTACGCCAGCGGGTGTACTGCTTCTCGTAGACGGTATTTGCCAGAAAGCCCATGGCGATCCTGATCACGACGAAAAGGACTAGGCCGACGATCAGGAAAGTCGTCGCTCCAGCCGTTGCCTGTTCGGCTTCCAGAACGGTAGCCTGCGCCGCCAGTCCTAGGTTCCCTCCAATTTCCTGTAGAGCCGTTGCTCCAGTGGCGTCACCGGCAGCACGCGCGGTTTCGGCTTGGGCTAGCATTTCAGAGGCTCTTTGTTCGAGCTTGTAGACTTCAGCCATCTTGTCTGCACCCAGATCGCCCCAGAGCCCTCTGCCGAACTGCACAAGTGCTGTGAGTTCGACAATCGCAAACAACCAGAAGAAGCCCCACGCGCCCCGTGCGCCAGCCCACAATGGCCCGAATAGTGCAGCGGCTTTGTTGAAAGACCAGCTATGGTGTGTGCTGGTCTGGATTTTCAAGAACTGCGCAACGTAATAGTCGCTGTTGGTCTGTGCAAAGCGGCGGATCGACGCCGACAGATCCAGTTCCAGCGCCGACCGCGTGTCGGACGTCACGTTACTGACCCCCCTGGATACCCTGTAGTAACCGGTCTTTGGAGACGACCCCGATGTCATTACCTTCTGGATCAGTAATTACAATCGGGTGGCTGGTCGTGATTGACAGGTCGACAAGCCCGTCGAGGTCTGTGTCCGCGCTCGTGCGGGGTGACTGACTCAGGTCCTCTCCCGGCCTGGTCGTGTAGTCATTTATGGGTACGAGTATCGTACGTGCAGACACCAGTTTGAGCTTTGAGATGTCCTTGACAAAATCCCGCACGTAGTCGTCTGCCGGATTGGTGACGATCTGTTCAGGGGTGCCAATCTGAACGATTTTGCCGTCGTTCATGATTGCAATACGCGTGCCCAGGCGGATAGCTTCATCGAGGTCATGAGTGATGAACAGCGTTGTTTTGTTCAGTTGAGCAGAAAGATCGAGGAACTGATCCTGGAGTTGGCGCCGGATCAGGGGATCGAGAGCGCTGAATGGCTCGTCCATGAGGAGGACATCAGGGTCCGAGGCCAGTGCCCGGGCGAGACCCACCCGCTGCTGCATGCCGCCGGAAAGCTCAGTTGGAAATCGGTCCTCAAATCCATCAAGGCCGACCATCGACAGCATGCGCTGTGATACATCCCAGCGGCGAAGTTTCGGTTCTTTACGGATCTCGAGCGGGTAGGCCACGTTGTCCCGGACCGATCGGTGGGGAAACAGTGCCATGTGCTGGAATACCATGCCGACCTTTTTGGCACGGATCTCTCGCAGCTGGGACTCTGATAGTTCAAGAATTTGCTGGCCGAGCAGAGTAATTTTACCGGCCGTTGGCTCAATCAGGCGATTGATATGGCGAACCAGCGTCGACTTTCCACTGCCGGACAGGCCCATGATGCAGAAAATCTCACCAGCATTGACCTGAAAGGAGACGTCGGAGATGCCCACGACTGCATTGAACTTTTCGAGCACTTCGGCTTTGCTCAATCCGTCCCGGCGGATATTTTCTACGATCTCGGCGGGCCGATCGCCGAAGATCTTCCATACTCCATCTAGTTCAATCGCCAGGTCGTCCATGCTGCGATCTTCTCCAGTTCTTTGTCTAGCCAGGAATGTGGTTCAGCAAGGGTTGGCGGACGCACTTTGTGATGGTGTCATAAACAAATAAAACGGAGCGCGACTCCCACGAACTGCGGGAGTCGCGCCCTGATATGACCTTGATTTTAGGTCGGCAGACTTCTACAGCCAGGTGTCTACCAGGTCGGCGTTTTCCTCTACCCACTTCTTGGCAACTTCGGCAGGGTCTACTTTGTTCTTAGCAATCTCATATACCCAACCACTGACAGTTACGGCATCAACCTTGATGTTTGAAAGGATCTGGGCGGCTTGAGGATGGCTCTGCTCGAGCGCTTTTGCGTAGTAGATATGCAGGTACGTATCCCCCCAGGCGACTGGGGCGCTGGACTTTTCTAGCCAGTCGGGGTCATCGGTCGGCTGGACAATAACCCATTTAGCTCGATCGTGTGCCGGTTCTTTGAGCACGGTCAAATCCATCGAACCGAACATGTGGTGCGGGGTATAGCACATAAACACGACTGGTTTACCCTGCGTGATCAGAGTCTGGGCCTTGGCCAATGCGAGGGTCTCATCCATCTCGATGAGATCCAGAGTCTGGTCATAGCCATAGCTTTTGGCCCTGATGTATTCAACGTTGGTCGATGCCCAGCCTGTTGCACCGATCCATATCTCACCCTTGCCATCGCCGTCAGAATCAAAAAGTTTCGCAATGTTCGGATCGGTTAACTGGGTGACCGATGTTATGCCATGTTTTTCGGAAGAGGCTGTCGGTACACACATACCCTGGAACGCGATAACTGCGTTGGGGTTTCTGGTAACGGTACCTTTATCCTTGACATAGGTGTTGTGCAGGTTGTCCTGGTTGGGTATCCAGACTTCCGGATGGACATGCATGGTGCCTTTGTCCATAGCTTCAAAGACAATCGGGTTGGTCGCATTCTGTATCTCGACATCGAGCCCGAGGTTGTCTTCAAGTACGCGTTGAACCACATGGCCCATTGCGTTTACAGACACCCAGTTCGGGATACCTATGACGATATCAGCAGCCATGGCGCTCATGGACATGGTAGCTGCAAGACATACAGACACTACAGATGTGCAGAGTTTCTTCATTTTTCCTCCGTTTAGTGTGATCTTGTACTTGGACGACTGCCGTTTATTCATAACAGAAAGTTTTGGTCAGGTCCAATGTTTTTTATTATCACCCTAATCTTATCTGTTTAGTGGAGATATGGCGCGATAATAAAAAACATTGGACGCCACGCCGCACCGTCATTAGCATTAATCCA
>CEQF01026486.1_pt1 | contig 11701 bp, 11 predicted proteins | sample 530821 | NCBI WGS metagenome assembly CEQF01 (sample SAMEA2621003, study PRJEB7988) | marine metagenome | isolation source: saline water (ENVO:00002010), including
GATTCGTCCGAAATGGGCTTCGATCTTGGGTCTCAGCCCACTGGCAGCCATGCGTTTCCGCATCTCTATAATCAGACCACGACGCTCGACAGTATTTAAGGCCCTAATCTGACCCGCAATTTCGGTTAACTCGGCATCGGTATAGTCCGTAAAGGACCGCCTTGCATTCGCTGCGGTTACTGTATCGACGCTACGCTCCGGTGGAATAATCGATGGGGTTTCCGCGTGCGAAAACCACGCGAGTACCGGAGCAACCGCGACGCCGACCAACCGTCGCATAAACGTCGATTTAACCATCCAACCCAAGGTCCTCGACCTCTCCCACGCGCCTCGCGCCTTAGTACGCGATCTCCAAAGATGTCATGGCGAAGTAACCGTACGGTGGCGGTCCTTATGGACCTAGACCACCGTACGCCTCACTCGTCAAGCACGTTCAAACAGACCCGCAGCTCCTTGGCCACCACCAATGCACATGGTTACAACACCGTAGCGTTGTTCCCGTCGTTGCAATTCGCGAAGCACAGCACCCGTGCACCGTGATCCGGTCATTCCAAACGGATGGCCAATGCTGATACTTCCGCCATTAACGTTGTACTTTTCATTGTCGATATCGAGTTGATCTCGACAATAGACGCACTGCGAAGCAAACGCTTCATTAAGTTCCCATACATCGATGTCGTCCTGCTTGAGACCCGCATTTTGCAGTAGCCGCGGGATTGCAAACACCGGACCAATACCCATCTCATCTGGTTCGCACGCAGCAACCGTAAAGCCACGATAAATACCAATCGGCTCAATTCCCAATTGGGCCGCTCGATCCGAACTCATGAGCATCGTCATGGAAGCCCCGTCGGAAAGTTGCGATGCATTGCCTGCAGTGACCGTTCCGTCTTCTTCAAAAGCTGGTGCCAGACCACTCAAGCCATCGAGTGTGGTTTGGGGACGATTACACTCGTCCTTGTCAACACTCACTTCAACTCGGCTCTCGTCGCCTGTCTCCTTGTCAACCTTAAGCATCGTCGCGTTCATCGGGACGATTTCTTCGGAAATCCAGCCTTGTTCAACGGCGTTGGCGTAGCGTTGTTGGCTCTGCAGCGCATAGACGTCCTGCATTTCTCGCGTCACCTGATATCGACGCGCGACCACTTCAGCGGTGTTACCCATCGCCATAAAAACCTCAGGTTTCTCTTCGATCAGGCGTTTGTTCTGTTCCGCTTTACCAGTGGTTTGACGATTTCTCATCGAGATCGAATCCACTCCGCCCGCAATCGCGACCTGTGATTGGCCCGACGCAATTTGATTTGCAGCAATGGCGATGGATTGGAGTCCTGATGAACAGAAACGGTTGATCGTCATACCCGCAGTTGTGATCGGTAGTTTTGAAAGGACGACCGCAAGCCGCGCCAAATTCCCATCTTGTTCGCCCGCATGACTGGCTGCACCAACAACCACGTCTTCGACTTCCTCAGCCGAAACACTTGGGTTTCTTTCAAGAAGCGAATCGATGCAGTGCGCGAGCATGTCATCGGAGCGCGTCAGGTTAAAACTGCCGCGAAAGGACTTAGCAAGTCCGGTGCGAACACTGTCTACCACTACGACGTCAGTCATTTATATTTCCCCCATACAGTCCAATTTAAGTCAGCTTGAATTATTCAAACCGAAAACCGATTGAGTGTAGCACGCTGCTGCTACCTTGGCGCTCTACCCTTACGAAAAGCTTATAACCCTTTAGATACAAGGGTTTTAGCCAATCCATCGGTGGAAACTTAACTCATTTGCAAGCTATGATTCTCCCTAAATCGTTCGGGACAATAAATGGCAACCCAGGTTCTCGCAGACGACATCTGTTTCGGAGAAGGGCCGCGCTGGCACGATGGCCGTTTTTATTTTTCCGACATGCACGATCAGCAAGTAAAAACTGTTGCGGAGACCGGACAGGTTAGCAGCGTGGTCGAAGTCGAAAACCGACCCTCCGGGCTTGGATGGTTACCGAACGGCAATTTACTGATTGTTTCCATGCTTGACCGTCGAATCCTCCAGTTCGACGGCTCTGTCTTGTCCGAACATGCGGATCTGTCTGAATTCGCGCCTTTCGAGTGTAATGACATGATCGTCGATTCCACGGGGCGGGCATACGTGGGTCACTTTGGCTTCGACCTTAACGGCGGCGCGAGTTTCGACCACGCATCCTTGATCGCAATCGAGACGGACGGAAAATCCCGGGTCGTCGCGGACCACTTATCCTTCCCCAATGGGGCGGTCATAAGCCCCGATGGCGGGACCCTCGTGGTTGCGGAAACGTTTGCGGGCCGCCTTACCGCATTTGATATCGTCGCCAATGGGGACCTGGAGAATCGTCGACTGTGGGGGCAGCTACCAGCCGGCTCGGCACCAGACGGCATATGTCTAGATGCCGAAGGTGCTATCTGGGTTGCATCCCCGCCAACGAATGAGTGCCTTCGGCTCGCCGAAGGGGGCGAGGTCCTTGAGCGCATTCAGTTCGATCAAGGCGCTTACGCTTGCATGATCGGCGGGACGGATACACCGCTACTTTTTGTGATGACGTCGTCTTCATCTTCACCCGCCGATTGCCGCGCACTACGTGGAGCACGCGTTGAAACAGTGCCTGTGTCGGTACCCGGAGCTGGTTACCCCTAGCGTCCAGCAACATTGGCCAGCCGCGACGCGCACACGTAAACTCTGGCGGTTTGATTTCAGGACCAACGTTCATGAAGCTCATTAAAAAGACGGACGAATACATTGTTTACATGAAACGTTCTGGTCGTTACGGCGTAAAAAACACCGTTCACGAATGGATCAATGGTATCTCCAAAACTCGGATCCTCTTAGCCGAAGGCCTAATTGAAACAACCCTTCCTCCTGAGCCAGACGTGAACGCCGTCGAAGCGGCCGACGACACGGAGGTCACCGCTAGCGCCGATATAGCGGTCGCTGAAGAGGATAGCTCCATCGATGACGCCCCAGGTTCCATCGATTCAGAAGCGGAAGAATCTGAGGTTGAGGAAGCTGCCAACTCCCAAGAGGAACCGTCTAGCGTGACCGAGGCCGAAGACTCTGTACCCGAGGAAACCTCTGACGCCAGTGACGAGGCAGATTCAGAGACATCCACTGCATCCGATTCGCCCGACGATGTCGCTAATGTTGATACCACTGATGAAGAAGAACCCGAGGCAAATGAGGATGCAGAGGGTAAAGAACCTTAGTCCCTCGTTAGTCGCTTTAGCTTCAGCAGCCTTTTTTCTCGGGGGCTGTGAACTGCCGGACGATCATCTGAAAAGGTCGTCGACGTTAACTGAATACGTGGGCTCTGATTCTTGCGGCGTATGTCACGCGACCCAGTACCAATCGTGGCTAACGTCGCATCATGCAAAGTCCATGCAGCCGGCCACACCCGAAAGCGTTTTAGGTAACTTCGACGACGCGACGTTTTCGCATAGCGGCATTGAGACGCTGTTTAGGAAAATTGATGGTCGCTACATCGTCCGAACGAAAGGAGCTGCAGGTACGTACGAGGAATTCACGATCGCCTATACGTTCGGCGTGGATCCCCTGCAACAATACCTCATCGAAATTGATGGCGGCCGCTATCAGGCCTTCGATGTTGCCTGGGACACCCTGCGGCGACGATGGTTCCATCTAAATCCGGTTGTTGAACATCGGAGCGTAAGTTCGGAAATTGAAACAGTACCCGAAGGCGTGCATTGGGCTAGCCGCGGCTTCAACTGGAATAGGCAGTGTGCAGATTGTCATTCCACCAACGTACAGGTCGGGTTAGCAAAGGGTGGTTATGAAACACGATTCGATGCGCATAACGTAGCGTGCGAGGCTTGTCACGGTGCCGGGCTGTCCCATACGAACGATACCTCCAAACCGTATGCCGACGTAGCCTGCGCGCCGTGTCACAGTAGGCGCAGTCAAATCGCCGAGGGGTTTCAACCCCCCAATCAACTGCTCGATTATTACGTGCCGGCGCCAACAGTACGGCCTTTGTATTTCGATGACGGCCAGATCCGCGACGAAGTGTTTGTTTACGGCTCATTCCTCCAAAGCCGTATGCATATGGCCGGAGTCACGTGTTCGGACTGTCACGCACCACACTCGGCGCGGTTACAGTCAAGCGGTGACGCATTATGCCTTCGCTGCCATAACGAAAATCCGCCAATAAATTTCAAAGACGCTTTAGGCGATTTCGATACCTCGCTTCACCATATGCACCCAGTGACCCCAATTGAGTGTATTGACTGTCACATGCCCAAGCGCACATACATGCAAATCGATGATCGACACGACCATAGCCTCCGTGTGCCCAGGCCCGACCTCAGCATCCAATACGGAACTCCAAATGCCTGTTCCAACTGCCACGACCAAGGTGACGAATGGGCAATGCAACAAATCATTCAGTATCACGGTAGCCGTCGTCGATCACATTTTTCCGACACGCTACTGTCGGGAAGTCGACGACATTTCGATGCTGAGCGCGATCTAGCCGAACTGGCCAACGATCCGGGACAGCCCCCCACGGCGAGGGCTAATGCCCTATCGCAGCTTAGTGGCTACGAGTTGGGCTACTCCGCGGAGGCAGTCACCAACGGTCTCAAAGATCCCGAACCACTCGTGCGGTTGTACGCGTTGCGAAGCATCGAACGGGTGGACCAAAACAAGCGACACGGGGCTCTCAAACGCCTTCTGGCAGACCCGATCAAAGCGATTCGAACAGACGCTGCACGAATTGCCATTGAGCATCTGTCCGACTTCACCGAACCGGCGGAACGGGCCCTGATTTTGTCCGTTCTCGAAGAATATAAGGCCATCCAGACGCAACAAAGCGACCTACCCGAAGCCCATACCAATTTAGCGGCCATTTCTATCGCACTCGGTCAATTTGACGTCGCCGAACAACAGCTAAAAAACGCACTCGCAATCGAGCCCGAGTGGATTCCAGGCCTGGTAAATCTTGCCGATCTTTATCGGCGCGTTGGCCGGGATTCCGAGGCTGGCGATATCCTAGAAAAAGCGATCGCGATTAAACCTCCGATAGCGGAAGCCCAAATAGCATACGGAATGTGGCTGATTCGCAGCGGCAGGCCCAGCGATGCATTAAATCAATTTCAACGTAGCTATGAGCTCGAACCCGAAGGACTCCGGAACGGCTATCTCTACGCCCTCGCCTTAAATGCGAATAACCGGCGAGACCAGGCGATCGGAATCGCCGAATTAGCTGTCGATCGCTTTGGTGACCATCGGATCTTACTGGAGCTACTCGCAACCATGTATCGAGACGCAGAATCGTTCGATGGGGCCCTACGATACGCAACCCGTCTAGAAGAACGCTTTGGCGGTGACGTCTATCGCGCTCTTCGAGCGCAGATGCTTCTTGCCGTTCGCAAACGAGACGGGCCCTCCTAGACAAGGCGGGAATCATACGGGCAGCATTTCAATCGCATCGCACATGCAAACCGAAGCGACGGGGAGGACTGGTAGAATGATCGGATGCCTAAAGGTGGTCCTACTTCGCACATTTATTTCTCCCAACGACTGCGCCTTCACTACGTAGATTGGGGCAACGAAGATGCACCGACCCTACTGATGGTCCATGGGGGTCGCGATCACTGTCGAAACTGGGATTGGGTCGCTGATGAGTTACGACACGACTACCACATTATCGCGCCAGATCTTCGGGGGCACGGGGATTCCCAATGGATGCTCGGCGGCAGCTACACGATTATTGATTATGTCTACGATATCGCGCAGCTACTTCACCAGACTCGAGCAACGCCATCCGTGATTATGGGACACTCGTTAGGCGGTTCAATCTCACTATTGTATTCCGGCATCTATCCAGAAAATGTCACGAAATTGATTTCCATTGAGGGAATGGGTCCACCCCCCGGAATGTTCGATATGTATGGGAAAACAGGCCCCCACGCCCGCCTAGAAGCTTGGGTCGGAAACCTACGTCAACTTTCGGGACGCATGCCAAAGCGGTATTCGTCTCTAGAAGATGCCTTCCAACGGATGCAAACGGAAAACCCTCACTTGAGTGAGGACCAGGCCAGACATCTTACCATCCATGGTAGCAATCAGAATGAAGACGGCAGTTACAGTTGGAAGTTCGATAACTATGTAAGGGCCTTTGCGCCAATCGGTTTATCCCCCGAAGAAACGTGGAAAATTTATGCGCGAATAGATTGCCCTACGCTATTGATACACGGGACCGAATCTTGGGCATCGAATCCACAAGACGACGGTCGCTCCAAAGCATTTAACAACTCGTCCGTTGCCGGAATCGAGGGCGCTGGCCACTGGGTTCACCATGATCAGCTTGGGCGATTTCTAGACGTTACAAGGGAGTTTCTCAATTCGTGAAACGTGACCAACGCAACATCACGGTTGGCGAAATTCACGACGCGCCACAACAAGGCGTTTTCTATGTCACCGGTGGTGGTTCGCTTTTTATTTCGGACTTACTGACGGTCCCCGGTGCATCCAATACAGTTCTCGAAGCCCAAATACCCTACGCGTCCGAAGCCCTAGCTGACGTGGTCGGGCGCAGTGATATCGGTGCCTGCAGTGACGAAACAGCTCGAAAGATGGCGGTTGGTGCGTATCTGCGCGCTGCAACCCTATTGGCGACGTCTGGAAGGGAGGATACCGACGCCTTCGGGTTCGCCATCACCGCAAGTTTAGCTAGCCTTACGAATAAGCGAGGAAAGCACAGAGCCCATATCGCAATGCAAACGCGCACAACTACACAAACGTGGTTCGTGGAACTACGCAAAGGCGCTCGAACGAGAGACTCAGAAGAACGCGTTGTGGCAGATGTGGCAGTTAATCTACTAGCACGTTCCCTTGGGCTCGGGAGTACCCCCCTCGAAATAACGACACGCGACTTTGTCGAAACGGCTCCGGCAGACGTCGTTGCGTTGTTCGATGGCTCGGGTGGTGTCTGCGGGACGCCAGGAACCGCGTTTATGCCCGGTTCTTTCGACCCATTACATGATGGACACGTACAAATGCGAACCGATGCAAGTCGCCGAATTGGGCAGCCGGTCCAATATGAACTGTGTGTGCGTAACGTTGACAAACCGCCTCTCGATTTCATCGAGTTGGCTCGCCGCCGCGAACAATTCACCGAGTCGGAATTTGTTCTGACCAACACACCCACGTTCGTTGAAAAGGCAACCTTATTGGGTCGAGGGAACGGTGTAACTTTTATAGTCGGCGCAGATACCATTAAGCGGATTGGTGAGGCCCGCTACTACGCTGATAGCGTAGCGCGAGACGCTGCCCTCAACGAACTCGAAAACTTAGGTACTCAATTTCTTGTCTATGGTCGCTTGGGTGAGAGCGGCTTCGAAACACTGAACGACTTATCGCTTCCGGACCCGCTCAATCGAATCTCTGAAGGCGTGTCTGAGCAAGATTTTCGCGTCGATGTCTCTTCAACCGAAATGCGTAACGACTCGTCCGTCTCGTAGTCGAGAACGGGCAGCGTAACGTCTCGTCGCCGACCGTTCCTGTTCCCCATTGTCTGCTGCTACCATGCTCTGCTCGAACGCGGGGAGACGCTTTCATGACGCATCAATACGACGACATCTCGGTGACCCTGAGCGACCACGTCGCGGTCGTCGAAATCCAAAGACCACCACACAATTTCTTCGACGTAAGCCTTATTCGACAAATCGCGAATGCCTTCGACACCCTAGACGATGACCCTGCCTGCAGAGCCATCGTACTCGCGTCCGAAGGTAAGTCATTCTGTGCCGGCGCCAATTTCGGTACCGGTGGAAGTGATAATTCCGCTAGCGCTGAATTTACCGAGGAAGGCTTCATGAACACCACCGGCACGCTCTATCGCGAGGGTGTCCGGTTATTCTCGGCACGAAAGCCCATCGTCGCGGCAGTTCAGGGCGCCGCCATCGGTGGCGGTCTCGGACTCTCGCTCGTCGCCGATTTCAGAATTGCATCTCCGGAAGCTAGGTTTGCGGCGAATTTCGCCAAACTCGGCATTCATCCTGGATTTGGCCTGACCGTCACACTACCCGCCATCGTGGGCCAGCAGGCGGCTAATTTAATGTTCCTGACGGGTCGTCGACTCAAGGGAGAAGAGGCTCTAGAAATGGGATTGGTCGACGAACTGGTTGAGCAAAAGGCACTCAGGGGTCGTGCGGTTGAATTCGCGAGTGAAATTGCCGAAAACGCTCCCCTCGCGATCGTATCCGTGCGCGCAACGGCACGCCAAGGACTCGCCGAAAGAATCGACAAAGCGACGGATCACGAACTATCCGAGCAACAATGGTTGAGGGCAACAAACGACGCTGAAGAGGGTATCAAAGCGGTCGCCGAACGCCGCATCGGGCAATTCACTGGGTCATAGGAGTCGCATCATGGATCTTTCAAAGCTCGGGGTGTGGTTTTTTACCGACACAATGGCAGCGCCTATGGCTGCCGACACGGCAAAACGCATCGAAGATTTGGGATTTTCCGCGTTGTGGATACCAGAAACCGTCGGCCGCAATCCATTCGTTCATGCGGCGTGGTTGCTCGCAAATACCTCCTCCCTCGTCATTGCAACGGGTATCGCCAATATCTACCACCGAGAACCGGGCGTTACGCTAGCCGCTCAAAACACCCTGGCCGAGCAGTCCAACAATCGATTCCTCCTCGGTTTAGGCGTCTCCCATAAACCCCTCGTGGAAGGATTGCGCGGACTGACTTACGGCCCGCCTGTCGCGACCATGCGCGATTACCTCGACAAGATGGCCACCTCTCCATATACCGGTCCACCTCCCAAGGACAAACCACCGACGGTTATCGCTGCCCTCGGACCAAAAATGTTAGAGCTTGCTTCGGAAAAATGTGACGGCGCTCACCCCTATTTCACGTCACCGTCCCATACCAAAATGGCGAGAGACGCGATGGGTCCGGATAGCCTTCTCTGCGTCGAGCAGAAAGTCATTTTCGAAACCGACCCAACAAAAGCCCGGGACATCGCGCGAAAGGCCGCCCAGACCTACCAGCGACTCCCTAACTACCGAAACAATTGGCTCCGCATGGGTCTTGGTGAAGACGACGTCGACGGTGACGGTTCCGACACGTTCATCGATGCGACCTTTGCCTGGGGAGAAATCGATGCAATCAAAAACCGCGTGCAAGAACACTACGATGCTGGAGCATCGCACGTGTGTGTTCAGCCTATCCATCCCGAGGGGAGAATGGGAGACATTGATTGGCGCGTGCTTGAGGCACTAGCGTGACGTTCAACGGAAAAATCAATGAGTGAATTCGATAACAAAACTGTGGTCGTAACCGGCGCCGCCGGGGTACTCGGTCAGGCGGTCGCGAATATTTTCCACACGAGCGGCGCCCGCGTCATCGGTGTCGACGTGGTCCCCTTCGACGCCGCATACGAGACGCGCCAAGCCGATTTAATTGATCCCGAAGGAGCTGCGCAGGTAGTCGAGTCTGTCGATACCATCGACATCCTTGCCAATATTGCAGGCGGATTCACCATGGGCGACTCGGTCGCGGATACTAGCGACGAAACCTGGGATTTCATGTTCAACCTTAATACCCGTACTGTGTTGAATATGGTGCGAGCTGTGGTACCGCGTATGGCCGAAAGAAAGTCTGGCAAGATCATTAACATCGGCGCCCGTGCGGGACTCCGTGGAGGCGCGTCTATGGCCGCCTACGCGGCTTCTAAGAGCGTCGTGATCCGCCTGACCGAAAGCCTCGCGGACGAACTTAAAGAAGCAGGCATTAACGTTAACTGCATACTACCGAGCATCATCGATACCGAACGCAACCGAGCCGACATGCCAAACGCGAATTTTGATCAGTGGGTGGCGCCTATAGCGCTCGCGAAGGTTGTTCGTTTCCTTGCCTCAGAAGCCGCGGACCCCATCCACGGCGCCGCCATTCCGGTCGAGGGACTTTCGTAGGAACCACGTCGAGCATTTACAATCGTGAAGATGCAGCGCCGTTCAATCTGAGGCAAACCCACCGTAACTTCCGCGAAAATACACTAAGGGACGCGCTTCTGGGTCGTGGACGGCCAAGTCGATAACGTCTGCGATCACGATGGTGTGATCACCCGCCTCGTGTTCGTTACGCAACCGACAATCGATGTGCGCAATAGCCCCATCAACGATGGGCATTCCAGTAACCTCTGACGGCTGCCATCCAATAGCCGCTACTTCGCCCACAACGGCAAACGCCTCACTCACATCGCGTTGATCCTCAGCTAGAACATTGATGCAAAAATCACGCCCTTCTCGAATACGTGGCCAACTCGTACTTGCGATCTGTGGAGATATCGATACCAACGGCGGTTCCAGTGATAACGAGACAAAAGACTGCGCCGCAAACCCAACCAACGAGCCGGACTCGATCCCTGTCACGACCACGACTCCGGTCGTGAACTGGCTCATCCCTTCGCGGAATTTCTGACTATCCATGGACCAGCACGCTTCCATCGACATTGAGGCCGATGTGTTGATCGGGACTGCTTCGGTCCAGGACGTCCATATACAATAGGTCGGCTTGGGTAACCGGCGATCCTACCATGACAATCACGAACGACAGAATTGTGACGGACGGCCTATATCAGAATAAGAGAACGCAGATCGACCCGTTCGCATTCGACGATTCTGTCACCCAAGTGTTCTCGGATATGATCCGCCGCTCAATTCCCGGATACCAAAGCGTTGTCGACATTACCGGGCTTATCGCGGCAAAACATTTGCAACCGAGCGCCTTGTGTTACGACCTCGGCTGTTCGCGTGGCGCGACGACCGCTTCGATTTTGAATGCTGTTGGTGATCGCGAATGTAAGATCGTGGCGATCGACAACTCCGCGCCTATGATCGCGGCCGCAACCGCCAACCTAGTTGATCCGAGGGTTTCGTTTCAGCATGCGGATATCAGGGACGTCGAATACGTCGACGCGTCCTTCGTCGCGGCGAATTTCACACTCCAGTTCCTCCCTCCCGAAGATCGCCTCGCTTTTTTGAGAAACGTCCGTACCGGGCTCAAGCCAAATGGCGTTTTCCTAGTCTCTGAAAAAATCGATGACGACAATGAATTCACCGAATTACACCTCGACTTTAAACGCGAAAATGGTTACAGCGAACTTGAGATAAGCCAAAAACGCGCGGCGCTCGAAAACGTCATGAAGATCGATACGCAAGATGTGATCTTGGCTCGACTCAACGATGCCGGTTTTACCCGTTGCCGTATCTGGTTTCGATGCCTCAACTGGATCTCGATCCTCGCCACTTCGTAGTTCATGCGTGTAGCTCAATATCTCGGGACCTCATGGCGAAGCCAAGGCCTCAATATTTCTATCGACGACCTCAACCATGGCGATTTGCCACGTTGGCTCAACGCCATTGATTTACTTCCCAACAGCGCAACAACGCACGTATCCCTTGGAAGCGTAGTGACCATCGGGGACCCTCGGGAAATCGACGATAACGACGTTTTCGATCGATGCATCCAAACCCTTGCACCCTGGCGAAAGGGCCCCTTTCGACTGTTCGGCCGGCCAATCAACAGCGAATGGCGATCCGATCTCAAATGGGAACGCATCCGATCAAATGTCGACCTCCGAGGCCGCTCCGTTCTCGACGTAGGCTGCGGTAACGGCTATTACGGGTGGCGTATGCTCGAAGCGGGC
>CEQF01046548.1_pt1 | contig 11656 bp, 9 predicted proteins | sample 530821 | NCBI WGS metagenome assembly CEQF01 (sample SAMEA2621003, study PRJEB7988) | marine metagenome | isolation source: saline water (ENVO:00002010), including
TTCTCAGGACCACGAACCCGTCACGTTCGTACTCCGTTTTGAGTTCTTCGAAATGCCGCCTACTCAAGTTTAAGTCCGAATTTGTTTAAGCGAATTCGATCCTTACAAAGCGACCCCCACGATACAAGTTAACTTGCGCGGGAATGCACCCATTTTATAATTTGGGTGAAATAGACGAGCGCCGTTTTGACGCACTTCACAGCACTATGTATGTTGGTTCAGCTTGAGGGGCTGATAGCAACGAAGTGCGAAAAGCGCCACAACCAAGGCCAGACCTCCGAAACAAGAACGATCAAGTTCTCAGCGTTTTCGCTTTGCGTGAAGGAGAAGACTGGCGCGATACGTTTTAGGTATTCAAGGAGAAACCATGTCGAAGTTCAGGCTTGAGGAAAGAACCGTGATCGTCACCGGGGGTGCCGGCGGTCTCGGCGCGGCCATGGCAAAGGCATGCGCGGAAGCAGGAGCCAACGTCGTGGTGGCAAGCAGGAACAAAGAAAATATCGACAGAGTCGCCGAAGAAATCACGGGGAATGGACAGACCGCAATCGCGTTGCCCGTCGATATCACCGACGCGAGTCAACTCGACGATATGATTGCTCAAAGCGTCGAAGCATTCGGGTCGGTCGATGTAATTGTTAATAGCGCGGGACGTTGGGGGAAAAGTCACCTCGCTGAGGATACCCCGCTCGACGAATGGCAACAGGTCATTGAGCTAAACCTGACTGGTTGTTTCCTCTCTTGCCTCGCGGCCGGCAAGCAGATGATCAAACAAAATCACGGGAAAATCATAAACATCTCGTCAACTGCGGGTAGTAAAGGAAATCCGGGCCAACTGCACTATTCGGCAGCTAAGGCCGGGGTACTTAGCTTGACCAATAACCTTGCCTTCATGTGGGCCAAACACAACATCAACGTCAATTGCATTCTCCCCGGTCTGATCGCGACCGAAGAGCTGAAGGGTTACAACATTATCCCACCGTCCGTCGATGAGGACGGAGTCGCGGTGCCACGACTTGAATTACCTCCCAATCCCGAAGACGTTGCAAATCTCGTGTTGTTCCTAGCATCGGCAGAATCCGACGGTATTACCGGCGAACTCATACCCATTCGTACGTGGCTTAAAACCGAACGCTTTTGGCAGTAATGAGCCGTGAGCACGACCAGAGCGAAACAAAGCTCGCCGTTTGGCAGCACCGACATCACGAGCGTTTCCAAAAGAACCGCCCCATGCAACGACGTTCGGACCAACCAGGAAATAAACGCTAACTGGGGACGTGGCGAGTGAAAATTCTGGTCATCGCCGATATCCACGGAAACGCCGAAGCGTTAGCCGCTGTTTTACGAAGAGAACACGACGCGGAATCAACGATATTTCTCGGCGACGCAATCCTGTCTGGGCCGCAGCCTAACGAAACAATGGCCCTTCTAAAGAAGATCACAGGGACCTGCATCATGGGGAACCACGACATCGAAATGCTAGAGCCCGAACGATTTGCCGACTGGCCACCGCAATGGTTGGCTTTAAATCATTGGATCCTCGACCACTTCGACCCTGCAGGATATGAATTTCTCCGCGAGCTAAAGCCGGCCGGGGAATACGTTGAAGGCGGTCTTAGGATGTATCTCCACCACGGTGTTCTCCCGGACAACCCTCGCAATGCATTGCCTGACACACCTGACGAGCGTCTTTTGATGCTCGCCGAGGGAAGCGACTGTCCCATTGTTCTTTTCGGACACTCCCACATTCAATTTCGACGAACGGTTGGAGGACAGGAATTCATTAATCCAGGCAGTGTCGGCCAGAACCGCTGCGGTCAACGCATCGCGTGTTACGGTGTTTTTGAAAACGGAAAATTCCGCCATTGCCAGACAGAATACGATCAGCAACCCTGGCTCGATGCCATGGATCGGATCAGTTCGCTCAACGAGTTCCCCGATTTCCGGGAGTGGTTAAAACAAGGACTGATCACCGGATACGGGATCGGCCAATCAGATCCCTGGATTCGCTTCGCCGCACAAGGTTATGTCTAGCGATCCGTCCGACATCTAGCGTTCCAATGACATCGCCTAGCTAGTCAAACGCAGACAAAACATCCTCGTCGATACGTTGCCAAGCTTCAGGTTTGTTGGGTACGGCGCAAAGCATAATTTCTTGAGCTCCCGCTTCGATGTATTCCGCGAGCAAATCCTGAATGCGGGATGCCGTGCCCCAACAATACCAGGGCATGCCGCTTGAAGATTTGAACTTTTCTTCTGTCTCAAACAACCGGAACGGCAGACATACCGTCCTCTTGATCTCCTCCGGATCGCGATCGAAGGACTCGCAATGACGGGCTACGACCTCAGACTTGTGTGCAAACACATCGACACCACCCGGATGCCAGAAATCCAGATTGAAAATATCGCCCGACTTAGCGCATGTCCGAAGCGTTCGTTTTTCGCCGTTTCCGCCAATCAAAATTGGGATATGCGGGCTCTGCGTTGAACCAGGTGACAGCGGGGCGTCCTTCACTTGGTAGTACTTACCCGAAAAGTCGACACGTTCGTCCTCTGATTTAGTGAATAGCATACGGATCAGGTCCACCGCTTCCTCAAGCCGATCGCTCCTCTCTTTGATCGAGGGGAAACCCCAACCGTACGTATTGTGTTCGTGCTCGTACCAAGCGGCTCCAATACCCAGTTCCATCCTTCCTCCGGAGATATGATCGAGGGTTGAACACATCTTCGCGAGAAGCGCCGGATTTCGGTAGGTGTTGCCCGTCGCTAAAACGCCGAGTCGCAAGCGGTGAGTGATCGCCGCTACCGCAGTGATCAAAGTCCAACCCTCCAACGCTGGTCCATCAGCAGCTTCCGGTCTACCCGGCGGCATAAAGTGGTCCGAAAACCACACGCTGTTCCAACGGCCGCTCTCAAGCGCGTGGACCGTCGTCGCAATATCTGGCCATTGCGTACCGTAGTTGCCTAGTTGTGCGCCAAACTGCATTGGGGCCCCTCCTTCATATCCTTGTTCACGGTCTCTATTGAATACCTAACCTTTCTCGAATATTGGTTAACGTCGCGAATCAGCGTCTCCGAAATTGGCTGTACATTCAGGCCAACGTCTGCGCATGAAAATCTTTCTGTGCAAGCGGTTTCCGCAACGTCGATACGCGTTTCTTCTGATAAAAGCAGTTGATCGCGCGCCGAGGTCGCCCTGACTTATTCTTGCCGGACCAGTGGATCGTTTTTGAGTTGTGTATCGACACATCGCCTGGATCCAGGATGACCGCAACCGCATTGGGTTCAGAAGAAAAATCGTGAGATTTGCCTAAACTGAACAATTGACCATCATCTTTAAACTGTAAATGCGATCCCCGTAGGAAATGAACGCATCCGTTGTCTGGACTCGCGGAGTCCATTGCAAACCATATCGTTAAGCCATTATCTCCATCACGATGGGGGTGGATTTCCTCTTCCGCCTCTTCTTTACAGAAGTACCCAACCGACGCTGGCGTTGGTGTTTCGTCCAACAGCGCTCTTACAAGCGCTACGTGCGGTCCGTCGTCGATCCAATCTTTGAAATATTTGTCAACCCGTTCCAGCCCTTTCGCAACATTACCGTGAATTTGTGGCAAGCCATGTTTTTTGTACTTTGAATCCAAGCATTGAACCGCGGATTGGGCACGCTCTTGCAGTTCAGTTAGCACCACAGGTGAGATAAAGCCGCGAATGATGACGAACCCATCTCGATGGAAGTCCGACTTCAACTCGGTAACCTCGCTGGATTTCATCGTCATCTCCACAAAATTCCATTTATCAACAACGCCCCAAACAACTCGGCGCGGCAGCCAGGCGCTTTGCCTCTGGAAACAGGGTTCCAGCACTATACCAAATCGCCCCAACCTAACCGGTACGAGGGGTTTGGAAATCACCCAATCGAACCATTACATTACGTTTCCCGTCCCAGGGGTCGTTCAGTTCTTGGGGCAAGGTCAACTTGGGACCATCAATTCGACATTTTGATGTTGAAAAGAAGGAATAAGGAGAAAAGAACATTGACGAGTAAACGTGAAGTATTGGCGGCAATGCAAGCGCACGTGGCAGCCAGAATCAATGGCAACGTTGATGCAGTCATCGACTCCTATTCAGAAGATTGGAAAGACAGCAAGGGATTCGGCAAACCCTCCCTAAGAGAAGGCCACCTTGGGTTTGCAGCAGGAGAAACAAAGGCCGACATCGAGATCGATCTGAGTGTGGCCGATATAGTCGTTGAGGGAGACAGTGCGACCTGCAGTCCCGTGTCGATATACACGCCAAAAGGAAGCACCACCTACGGCTACACACTTAAGAAAGAACCGGATGGGGTGTGGCGACTTGTTTACACCCGAACAATCGACTGGGAAACGTTCCCAATGGACAGGGAAACTAGAATACGCAAAAGAGAAATGGACACGTCGGCGATGGCTGGTCGAGAGCATAGAGAGCAACTGTTAAGCGACCGTTTACGACCCGGTTATCATTTCGTCATGCCTGAGGGAGTTGCAATACCCTTCGACCCTAATGGCGCCATCTACTGGAAGGGTCGTTACCATCTATTTTATATATTCCAGGATAAGAGATCTGGACAGAAATCCGATCATTGGGGGCACGTATCAAGCACCGACCTCTTTCATTGGCGCCATCACCCCACAGGGCTGCTGGATGGTATGTACAGCGGGAACTGCTTCATCAACGAGGATGGAGTGCCGACAATGTGCTATCACCAAGTGGGCCAAGGAAACGCACTGGCAGTAGCCCTGGATGACGAGCTAAACGAATGGAAGAAATTAGACTCTAACCCCATCACTCCTAGAACCCGTGAAGGCGATCAACACCATGGAAAATACAGGTCATGGGATCCGTTTGGTTGGTATGAGGAAGATACCTACTACGCCATTTTCGGCGGCGAGCACCCGGCAATCGCAAAGTCCGATCGCCTCGACGGGGAATGGCAATATGTTGGAGACCTCTTTGCCCATGGTGTGGAGGGTGTGTCGCTAGACGAGGATGTATCTTGTGCCGACCTCTTTAAGCTTGGCAAAAAAGATGTCCTGCTTTGTATTAGCCACCGTCTGGGTTGCCGTTACTACCTGGGCGAGTGGAAGAATGAACAGTTTTATCCTGAATCTCACGCTCAGATGAGTTGGGTGGACAACACGTTCTTTGCGCCCGAGAGCATGCAAGACGGCGAAGGCCGCCGAATCATGTGGGCATGGCTACTGGACTTCCGTGAATTCGGTGTGCGTTTAGAACATGGATGGTCCGGAACCATGAGTCTGCCACGAGTATTGTCCCTAGACGGCGAAGGCGAGCTTAGGATGGATGTTCCCGAGGAAATCGAAGCCCTTAGATACAGACCCTTCAAACAAGAGGATTTCGAGGTGCAGTCGGGAAAAGACATGATCATTGATGATGTAAGGAGCAACAGCCTCGAGCTCGCGATCGATATGGAGAGTGCGGACGCATCAGAATATGGCGTCAAGGTCTGTGTTTCGCCAGACGGTCAGGAAGAAACGGTGATTTCTTACGACACATCCGAGGGCGAGCTGAAGGTGGATACCCGGAAGTCAGGTCCTGAGGGAACCCCCAAAAGTGTAGAGGCGGGCCCTTTCTCATTGAAGGCAAACGAGCGTTTGAAGCTCCGGATATTTGTCGACAAGTCTGTCGTAGAAGTTTTTGCAAATGGCCGGCAGGCGGTTATGCGACGAATCTATCCATCACAATCAGACAGCTTAGGTGTCAGTATCTTCTCCAAAGATGGCTCGACCAAGGTGAACGCGCTCGAATCCTGGCATATATCACCGTCAAATCCTTACTAGCAATCTATGTCGTCGGGTCCTGAAATACGCTGTCTCCTCATGACATGGATGCATCAAGAACTGATTCTGGCAGTGCCGTGATGCAACCACTACTTGATGAGGCAGCCATGCTTTTGTCTCTGGAAACAAGGATCCAGCACTATGCCCATTCGCCGCTACCCAACCGATACGACGCATTTGGAAATCACCCACTCGAACCGTTGTTAGAACGTTCCCTGTTTGTGATCAGCCTATCGATGTGTTGCCATAACGAATCGCAACAAAAAGAGGTGCACTCGTGCCCATCATTGACGTATCCAGGTTAGAGAAAGTAGGCGAATTCGGATCTAAAGCTTGGTGTGAAGCCTGCGCAGAAAATGCGGTGAAAATACTGCAAGCCGCCGATTTGCCTTCGGACTACGAGTGGGCTTTTTCCGAGCACTACACGCATCCTCCAGCTCGAATGTTATCGACCGACAGGCCGAAGGCGGCTTATTACATTCTCGTTAAGAATGGTCAAATAACCGGCGGAGACGGCGAACCCGAGGAATGTCTTGCCATCAGAGGCTTTCACATCACAGCTCGATGGGCAGCTATCTGCAATCAATCTGGCGCTTTTTACGGAAAAGAAGGTGGACGACAACGGAGCATGGATGAACGCGTGATGTACGACGCGATCGAAAAGCACGTAGGTCGTCCTAACCCCCTTCGGCGTGGTGGCGGACCAGAGATTTTTTGGCCAGACGAAATCAGCGGACCCCTGATGGAGGGATCTGAAGAAGGCAACGGTCTGCACAATATTGCTGCTACCTTGCAAACGGATTCGCCAGAATTCGCCGACCTACCAGTGACAAGCATGCGCGTGCCAATCTTTGACGATATGACCAACGAACAAAAAAAAATCTTTCTGGAACTATGTGCGATCGACGCCTAGGTGCCTGTTGAAAACGTGCCCGATTCGTCGCTATTAAGCATCACGTGACCAAAAACATTCTTTTCATTACCGCAGATCAATGGCGCGCGGAATGTTTATCGTGCTTGGGACACATGGTCCAAACACCGAACTTAGATGCTCTGGCAGCCGAAGGCGTGTTGTTTACTAAACATTTTGCGAACGCGGCCCCGTGTGGCCCTTCCAGGGCCAGCATCCACACCGGAATGTATCTACAAAATCATCGCGTCAGTGGTAACGGAACACCGCTCGAAGCTCGGCACACCAACTGGGCCATTGAGATGCGGAAGCAAGGCTTCGTTCCGGCACTTTTTGGTTATACGGATACGGCTCTGGATCCGCGTGAATACTCGTCCACCGATCCCATGCAAAAAAGCTTGGATGGGGTTCTGCCAGGCATGGAGCCCATCGTGCAACTCGGCAAACTATTGGAGTCTAGACCTCACTCCTGGGCTGAGTGGTTGTCGAAAAAAGGTTACCCCGTACCAGCCGACTCAAATGAACTGTACACAAGCAAGAAAGCGCAGCCTGAGTGGGAGGACGGCGGACCAGAAGCCGCCCCCCTTGAAATTCCGGCAGAACTACATGACACCTATTTCATGGTCGATCAGGTGCTGGATTACATTCGAGATAGAAGAGACTGGTGCGTGCATCTCTCGTTACTTCGACCCCATCCGCCGTGGGTTGCACCCGAACCCTATAACCGCATGTACCAGCCGAACGACCTGCCGCCCATTGCGAGAGCCAAGGATCTTGAGTCCGAACGAGCCCAGCATCCCTACCTCGATTATCTTTTGCAGCAGAAACATTTTCGTTGTCCTGACGACGAAAAAAAACTACGACGACTCCAATCAAGCTATTTTGGGCTCATGACCGAGGTCGATCACAATCTCGGTCGATTATTTGACGCACTCAAAGCCAGCGGTGAATGGTCCAACACCCTCATTATTTTTTCGTCCGATCACGGCGAGCAAATGGGAGACCATTGGCTTATCGGTAAACTCGGCTATTTCGATCAGTCCTACGCTATTCCTCTCATCATCTACAACCCATCTTCCGTCGCAAACGACCATCGTGGAACCCGGGTCGATCAGTTTACCGAGAACGTTGATCTCATGAGCACCATGCTTGATTGGCTGGATCTTGAGATTCCCCTTCAATGCGACGGGCGTTCAGTACTCCCAGCGACGGAAAAAGGCCAACTTCCATCGGTCTGGCGATCCCAGGCACATTGGGAATTTGATTTCAGCGGTAGACAAAGCGAATCGTCTTTGGGATTGTCGCCTAGAGAATGCAAGCTAAACGTCTTGCGGAGCGACACTCTCAAGTACGTGCATTTCCCAACACTTCCACCCCTATTATTCGATCTCAAAAACGATCCGAACGAAACCCTAAACGTGGCAAACAATCCCCAGTACAACGCCGCAATGATCCAATCTGCAACCGACATGGTGTCCTGGCGAATGTTGCATGACGACCAGTCACTCACGCACCTTGTCATCACAGACGAAGGTGTCGTCGATCGGTCGGTTACCCAATGACGCTATAGGCGTATCGACCTGTCTCTTAGAACTGCTTCATGGTGTTGGCGGTACCCCCGGCGAGCAACGCTTTCTCGCCAAGAAAGTACTCTTTATGGTCATCCCCAATATTCGAACCTGCTAAATCCTGATGCTTAACGGATGCTAAGTCCCGTCGAATCTCTTGACGCTGAACACCTTTGACATAAGCGAGCATCCCCAGCTCACCGAAATAGCCTTCCGACAACCTATCCACCCCGAGCGCTGTTTCGTGATACGTCGGCAAGGTGATGAGGTGATGGAAAATTCCGGCCTCACGTGAGGCATCACGTTGAAAGTTCTGGATTAAACGATCCGCCTCCTGCGCAAGCTCAGTCTCGTCCATAGTCTCGTCCATCAAACCCTTTTCGAACACCGCGGGATCCGGATATGCGGAAACGTCTTTGCCCGCCCCTTCCCATTCCTCATATACCTGTTCACGGAATTTCAGCGTCCAATTAAAGGACGGGGAATTGTTATAGACCAACTTCGCCTCGGGACGAACCTTGCGGACCGCTTCGACCATGCCACCGATCTGCTCAAGGTTCGGCCGCTCGGTCTCGATCCAAAGTAAGTCGGCCCCGTGTTCAAGCGCCGTGACACAATCGAGTACGACACGATCAAATCCGGTGTCCTCCTTAAACGCGTAGAGGCCGTTATCCAACCGTTCCGGCTTGCACAACACCCCATTTTGGTGGATAGCCATGTCGCCTTCTTTGAGTTCGCCGAGATCGCTCACAGGCGACACCTTCAGGAATTCGCAATATTTATGACCGAGGTCGCCCGGTTCTTGCGAGACGGGTATCTTCTGCGTCAGTCCTGCGCCCAACGAATCGGTACGGGCGACGATCACCCCGTTATCGATCCCGAGCTCAAGAAATGCGTACCGAATCGCGTGCAACTTAGAGACGAAGTCTTCATGTGGAACCGTGACCTTGCCCGCTTGATGTCCGCACTGCTTGGCATCAGACACCTGATTTTCAATCTGGATCGCGCAGGCTCCCGCTTCAATCATTTTCTTCGCTAAAAGATAGGTGGCCTCTTCATTCCCAAATCCCGCATCAATGTCTGCAATCATCGGCACGATGTGGGTTTCAAAATCATCAATTCGGGAGATGGGTTCGGAAACGTCGTGGCCCGCCGACCGCGCATCGTCGAGCGCCACATACAGGTGCTGCAGTTCGCGCGCATCGGCTTGGGTGAGAAACGTATAAATCTCTTCGATCAAGTCGGGAACCGAGGTCTTTTCGTGCATGCTCTGATCCGGCAGCGGTCCGAATTGTGAACGCAGTCCGGCAACCATCCAGCCGCTCAAATAGATATACCTCTTGTCGAGCGAGCCCTGGTGTTTTTTCACCGACATCATCGTCTGTTGCGCAACGAAACCGTGCCACGCCCCCAACGATTGCGTGTAATTCGCGGGGTCGGCATCGTAATCCGCCATATCGCGGCGCATGATGTCCGCGGTGTAACGCGCAATGTCTAATCCCGTGCGAAAACGGTTCTGGTGACGCATGCGGACGACGTATTCTGGGTTGATTGCCCCCCACTCCTGCCCGCGTGCTAACAACCCGCGACGAACATCATCAATCTCTTCCATATACCCCATGGATCGTCCCTTTGAGCCTCGAAAGGAGCGCACTTTATACTAAAATATATGGACTGTATGGATACTTATACATTCCATATAGGAATATATGTATCTCGCCTTCAACACAACCTTCTTTGACAATAAAACCAGCCCATGTCGAGCGACGGGGCGGTTCTTTATCGCTTTGTTAACGGCTGTGATTCAGCAATGAATCGCTTCGATCGACGGCTTATACGTTGACTTCTTTGCCACCACGCTCCGCCGAACGATAAAGCGCATCAAGCATGCGCTGCACTGCTAGACCGTCCTCGGCCGGCGCGAGCGTCGGCGTTTGATATAGGCAGTGATCAACAAAGTTATTCATCTTGCGCGTAAACATTCCCTGGAAGGACTCCTCAGCCAACCAACCGGGCGACGTGTCGACCATGTGCCCTGCTTCGTCGCGAAAAATTCTTGGTGGATCCCACGTTGCCCCCCCTTTTTCGCCCATGATTTGAAAGTCCCAATCGTCTTTCTCGATGTGTGCAGCAAACGCCGCTTCGATGTGGACGACCGCGCCGTTGTCGAATCGAATCCTGCCAACCGCCAGATCTTCGACCGTGTACGTTTTGTAGTCCCAGCCCTTCCATGCCGACTCGACACGGTTCGACGGCTTGTTCCCGATGTAGGTAAACATATCGGCTGATGCGGACACGGGCTCCGGCGACCCCATCGTGTAGTGCGCCATTTCGAGAACGTGCACCCCAATATCGATCAGTGGCCCGCCACCTTGGAGTTCTTTTTGCCCGAACACCCCCCAATTCGGAATGCCTCTTCGGCGCAAAGCTTTGACTCGCGTGTAAAGTATCTTCCCAAATTGACCATCAGCCGCGGCCGCTCGCAGGAACTGAGTTCGAGGATTGAATCGATATTGAAATCCAATGACTAATTTCCGCCCCAAATCACGGGAAGCGGCCAGCATTCGTTCACCCGCCTTCGCCGAGTGGGCAAGCGGTTTTTCACAAAGAACGTCACAACCAGCTTTCATTGCGTCGATCGCGGCCCGTTCGTGGAGTCGATTAGGCGTGCAAACCGACACCGCATCCAAAGCTTCGACTCGCAGCATTTCCTTCCAGTCAGAATACGCGTGCGGAATATCAAACCGATCCTGGTATCCGCGCATACTCGTCGCGGAAATATCCGCCATCGCGACCAGTTCGACGTCTTCGCGCCGACTGAGGTCTCGCAGATGCGTTCCTGCAATCCCCCCCGCTCCAATAAACCCATAGCGCAATTTCTTGTTCTTACGATTGGCCAACTTCCATACCTCTTCCCTGGGAACGCTGTGAAGCTTATCACCGTGGATTCGTCGCCAAATAAAGTCCTACGAACGCACACGGGCGTATGGCCTGAATCGACCGAGAACCCTATAGTGCGCGATCAATCAACCGTTAATGCGTGGGCGCCTCAGGACGACATACGGGAATCCTATGGACGACGAATGTGACTAGCTACTTCATCAGACGATTGCTCCTCGTAATCCCAACATTCTTAGGCATAACTCTGCTGGTGTTTGCGGTCACCCGGGTCGTCCCGGGAGGGCCGATCGAGCGGGCCATGAACGAAGCACTTTTGGCCCAGACAGATAGCGCACAAATGATCGATATGAATAGCGTCGCCGGGGCCGCTTTGTCCGAGGATCAACTTGCCGAACTGCGCGCGTACTACGGTTTCGATAAGCCCTGGCACGAGAGTTACG
>CEQF01086630.1_pt1 | contig 11476 bp, 7 predicted proteins | sample 530821 | NCBI WGS metagenome assembly CEQF01 (sample SAMEA2621003, study PRJEB7988) | marine metagenome | isolation source: saline water (ENVO:00002010), including
GGGTGCGCCTGATTCACCGTTCCACCCGCCACTTCTCCACCACCGAGACCGGGCACACCTACTACGAGCACTGCAAGGCCATGCTGGTGGAGGCGGACGCCGCCCAGGAGGCCATCGACAGCGTGCGGGCGGAGCCCCGCGGGGTGATCCGGCTGGCATGCCCGGTGACTCTGCTGCATGTGCATGTGGGCCCGTTCCTGGCCGGCTTCATGCGCGATTACCCGGGTGTCACCGTGCATCTGGAGGCCACCAACCGCCGGGTCGATCTGGTGCACGAAGCGGTGGACGTGGCGATCCGCGTCCGTCAACCGCCGCTGGAGGACAGCGACCTGGTGATGAAGGTGCTGTCCGAGCGGCACCTGGGGCTGCTCGCCAGCCCGGATCTGATCCAACGCCACGGCACGCCCGCCGGACCGGAAGACCTGGCCGGCTGGCCCACGCTGTGGCTGGGCAGCCCGGCGCCGCGCTATGAATGGGACCTGTACGGCCCCGGAGACCGGCCGCTATCGGTGCGCCATGTACCGCGCTTCGTGACCACCGATATGGTGGCCCTGCGCCGGGCGGCGCTGGGCGGGGTCGGGGTGGTGCAACTGCCGCTGCTGACCGTCCGTGACGCCCTGGCGCGGGGCGACCTGGTCCATCTGCTGCCGGACTGGGCTCCGCGCCGGGATATTATTCATGCGGTGTTTCCGTCCCGCCGCGGCATGCTGCCGGCGGTGCGCGCCCTGATCGACAGCCTGGCGGCCTACTACGCCTCCTTCGAGGAGCAATAGGCCGCCGCTGGCCCGGCGGGGGGCCGCCGTGCTGTAATCAGCCCATGATCAAGGTATTCCTGTGGCGTGCCCTGGCGCTGCTGTGCGTGGCCCTGGGCTTGATCGGCGTGGTTCTGCCGGGCATGCCCACCGTGGTGTTCATGCTGGTGGCCGCCTGGGCCGGCGCCCGGGGCTGGCCGCGCCTGGAGTCCTGGTTGCTGGATCATCCCCGTTATGGGCCGCCCATCCTCCATTGGCGTGAGCGCGGCGCCATATCCCGGCGCGGCAAATGCGCCGCCTCCACCATGATGCTCGTCAGTATCGGCATCATCGCCTTGTCCCCCGTGCCCAACCCGGTCAAGATCGGCGTCCCGCTGTTTCTGTGCGCCCTGATGTTGTGGCTGTGGCGCCGCCCGGAGCCCCGGGAAGAGGATGAACGGCGGGTCACAAATAAACATTTACGCCCTGTTCGCCGGGACTAAACTATCGTCCCGCGACCAAGCTGTTTCGGGAGATATGCCAATGGCCACCTATAAAGCGCCCCTGGAAGACATGCGCTTCGTCCTTAACGATGTGTTCGAGGCCGATAAGCTCTGGGCTTCCATGTCCGCCACCGCCGAGGTGACCCGCGATCTGTCCGACGCGATCCTCGATGAAGCGGGCAAGATGGTGGAAAACCTGCTGTTCCCGCTCAACCGGGAAGGCGACGAGCAGGGCTGCCACTTCGACAACGGCGAAGTGACCACCCCCGAAGGCTTCAAGGAAGCCTTCAAGACCTACGCCGAGAACGGCTGGAGCGCGTTTTCCGGCAACCCGGAATTCGGTGGCCAGGGCATGCCCAAATCCCTGGCGGTGTTGTTCGAGGAGATGATGCACAGCGCCAACTCCTCGTTCGCGCTGTACCCGGCGCTCACCAACGGCGCCACCCTGTGCCTGGACGCGCACGCCTCCGAAGAGCTCAAGCAGGCCTACCTGCCCAAGCTCTACAGCGGCGAGTGGAGCGGCACCATGTGCCTCACCGAGCCGCACTGCGGCACCGACCTGGGCATCATGCGCTCCAAGGCGGTGCCCAACGACGACGGCTCCTACAACATCTCCGGCACCAAGATCTTCATCACCGGCGGTGAGCACGACATGGTGGACAACATCATCCACCTGGTGCTGGCCAAGCTGCCGGACGCCCCCGCCGGCTCCAAGGGCATTTCCCTGTTCCTGGTGCCCAAGTTCCTGCCCGACGCCAACGGCGACGCCGGGGAGCGCAACGGCGTGGCCGCCGGTTCCATCGAGCACAAGATGGGCATCAAGGGCTCCGCCACCTGCGTGATGAACTTCGACGACGCCAAGGGCTGGATCATCGGCGAGCCCAACCAGGGCCTGGCGGCCATGTTCACGATGATGAACTACGAGCGCCTGTCCATCGGCATCCAGGGCCTGGGTCTGGGTGAGGTGAGCTACCAGAGCGCCGCCGACTACGCCCGCGAGCGCCTGCAGGGCCGCGCCGCCACCGGCGTCCAGAACGAAGGCGGCAACGCCGACCCGATCATCGTCCACGGCGACGTGCGCCGCATGCTGCTGACCATGCGCGCCCTCAACGAAGGCGGCCGGGCGCTGTCCGCCTATGTGGGCATGGAGCTGGACAAGGCCAAGTTCTCCGAGGACGAGGCCGAGAAAAAAGCCGCCCAGGACCGGGTCGCCCTGATGACCCCGGTGGCCAAGGCGTTCTTCACCGACCGCGGCTTCGACACCACCGTGATCGGCCAGCAGGTGTTCGGCGGCCACGGCTACGTGCGTGAGTGGGGCATGGAGCAATTCGTGCGCGACTGCCGCATCTCGCAGATCTACGAAGGCACCAACGGCATCCAGGCGCTGGATCTGGCCGGCCGCAAAGTGACCCGCAACGGCGGTAAATACGTGGAAGCGTACCTCGCCGACATCCGCCGCTGGATCGACGACAACGCCAACCAGCCGGGCCTGGACGGCATCAAGGAACGTCTGGTCAGCGCCGTGGAGCTGCTGGAAAGCACCACCACCGAGATGCTGCGCCAGGCCGGCGACAACCCGGACGCGGTCAACGCCAACGCGGTGGAATACCTCGACCTGTTCGGTTACGTCACCTACGCCTGGCTGTGGGCGCGCATGATGGTCACCGCCGCGCAACGCGACGACGACTTCGGCCGCGCCAAGGTCACCGTGGGCCGCTTCTACTACGAGCGCCTGCTGCCCCGCGCCGGCGCCCTGGCCGAGCAGATCAAGGCCGGTGCCGGCACCATGATGAGCCTGGATCAGGACCTGTTCTGATCCCCCGGTTCTGATTCTGGAAACCTAAAAAGCGGCCTTCGGGCCGCTTTTTTTTGCACTGACATAAATGCTGTCACGTTCTGTTCACGCCCCTGCAATCAATGGCAACTAACTTACCGCTTTTGGCCGCTGGCCTGTCAGTCAGTCCTTTCTATACCGGGAGAGAAAATCGTGAGTTGCCATCATTGGCGGCGTTGGATGCGCGCCGCTCCGCTGACTCTGTTAACCGCCGTGGCATTGAGCGGTTGCGGAGGCGATACGGATACGGAGTATCTTGAGACCACCACGGACGTCCCTTATGTGGATGATCTGTCCGGCGCCGAGTCATTCACCGCCAACGTGATCGCGCCCCCCGAGGACGCGGATCAGCAATTCGAGACGGCAACGCCGCCGACGGTTTCCGGCACCACCGCGCGCGAGCCGGAGAACACGGAGATCACCGACTTCCATCGCTACGCGGTGAACCAGGATCTGACGCTCACCCAGGGCCGCCTGAACCATACCCGCGACGAAGCCATCATCAGCGCCGAGTTCACCCTCGGCGACAGTTTGTCGCTGGTGCCGCTGACCCGCTCGCGAGGCCAGTTCTCCTTCGAGCGCACCACGGTCTCGGCCAACCACGCCATCGACAACGGCGAAAACCTGATCCTGGCGGTCAACGCGGACCCTTACAGCATGACCCAGGGCTGGAACAGCGGTCTGATCAAGAAGGACGGTATCACCTACACCGGCTTTTCCGACCGCAATGAAGACGTGATCGCGGTCTATGAAGACGGCGGCGCGGACATTCTTCAGGACGTGCCCACCTTCACCCTCAATCTCTACCAGGACGGCAACGCCCTGGGCGAGCTGGGCGAGGTGCATTACTTCGACAACGCCAGCCAGGTGAACACCAGCTTCACCCGCGGCACCGGCGATGCGGAACTGTATCTGGCGGAAAGCTACCGGGGCACCGTGGATCTGGCCGGCCGCTCCGCCGCGCTGATCGAAGCGGAACCCAACGGCATCAGCGTGGTGACCCTGGAACACGGCGGTATCAGTGCCCAGTTGCCGCCACTCAGCGGCACCGTGGTGGATCGCATCGAGGACCGCAACGGCTATGTATTGCCGGCCGGCCACGCGCTGTTGGTCGACGGCGGTACCCTGACCACCGGCTCCCGTGTGGACATCCGCTACGAAACCGATGACCCGGACTGGGCCCGGGTTAAAAGCGCCCTGGGCGGCGGTTTCGGTCGCGGCCTGTTGGTGGAAGACGGCCAGCTCGGCGCCAACCAGGACGAGAACGCCATCAGTGGCCGTACCGCTTTCGGCGTGCGCAATGACGGCAGCTACTTTTTCCTGGTGGTCGACAAGCCGGTGGGCTCGCTCACCGACGGCATCACCCAGACCAAGCTGGGCCAGTTGATGATCGCCTACGGCGCCGACCGGGCCATCAATCTGGATGGCGGCGGCTCCACCACCCTGGCGGCGCGGCTGCCCGGTGAACGGTACACCCATCTGCTTAACACGCCGTCCGACGGCGGCGAGCGGGTTACCGCCACCAAGTGGGGGCTGGCGCTCAATACCGAACGGGCCCGCGCGGCCAGCAACGCGGTGGCGGTCTATCCGCGCACCATCACGCTGATGGCCGGCTCCACCTATCGCCGTTTCAAGGGCGTGGGTTATGACGCCAGCTCCTGGGAGCAGGGCGGTGAGATCCCCGAGTACGGCATCAGCGATGCGTCCCTGGGGCTGATCGACGCGCGCACCGGCGCCTTCCGCGCCGGCGACGGCGCCAGCGAAGGGTACGTGGTGGTTCAGGTCGGCGAGCGCAAGGGCGTGGCGCGGGTTCGCGTCACCGACGAGCTGGACAAAATCCGCTTCCCCAGCGACGCCATCGCCGTGGACAGCGGCGCCACTGTAACTCTGCAACCGGAACTGATCAGTGACGGTGAGTCGGTGACTTTCTCCGCTGAAGCGCTGGACTATCAGGTGGACGACGCCGCGCTGTGCCAGGTGAACCCGGAGAACGGCAGCGTCACCACCACCCGTGTGCAGGGCGAAAGCTGCACCGTCACCGTGTCCGCCGCCGGCCGCAGCGCCGAACTGACCATCAATATCGGTGTGGCGCCGGCAATCGTCGCCGACTTCGAAGGCGACGTCAGTGCCTTCCAGGCCGCCGGCGCGCGCCACAATCAGGTCAACATCGAGCGTGTCGAGGATCAGGTCTTCGACGGCAGCTACTCCATGGAACTGAACTGGGAAGCCAACCCGGACCAGCCCGGCACCTTCGGTGCCTACCTCACCGATCCCGGTGGCGTCACCGCGCTGCCCGGCTATCCCAAGTATCTGGGCGTCAATGTGTACATCCCCGACGAACTGGCCGGCAAGGTCTGGTGGGTACGCGGCAGCCTCAAGGACGCCGACGGCAAGACCGTGACCATCAACTACAACAACGAAGGCGAAGCGCTGCCGGAACGCGGCTGGCACTTCATGAAGGCCAGCATCGGCACCGGCTACAAGGAACCGCTGACGTTCTACCAACCGTTCCGATTCCTGGTATTGAAGACCGCCGAGCGTATCGACTCCCATGTGGTGCTGGACGATTTCACCGCCATCTACAGTGACGACACCGATCTGGCAGGCCCCGGCGTCACCGCCAGCCCGGCTTCCGGCGAGACGGTGGACAGCGCCGATCCGCTGATCACCCTTCAGGTCAACGACGCCTCCGGCGTGGACTTCGGCGCCAGCCAGCTGACCCTGGACGGCCAGGACGTGTCCTCGTCCCTGACCCACAACGGCAGTGACCGCATCCGCTACCAGGCGCAGGGCCTGGACGACGGCTGGCATCGTCTGGATTACCGCCTGTTCGACGTCAACGGCAACGTCACCGCCGGCAACTATCTGTTCAATGTGGTCACCGGTGCGCCGCGCCTCTATCTGGACAGCGAGAATCTGAGTCTGTACCCGGGCGGCACCTTCAGTATTCCCATCCGCGTGACCGGCGGTGGTGCCTTCAACGACCTGTCCCTGACCCTGGATTATGACAGCACCAAGGCCAGCATGACGGTGGAAGACGCCGACCTCACCGCGTCCGGTGTCAGCGAAACCAACGGGCGCTGGCAGGGCAACTTCAGCGGTTTCAGCGATGCCACTGGCGTGGTCGCTTACCTGAAGTTGAGCGTGCGCGACTACATTCAGAACACCTTCGTCTCGGTGGTGGTCGACGGCCAACTGGACGGCGACACCTTCCATCATCCGGTGGTGCGCAAGGAAGTGGGCAGCCGCTATCGCCTGCTGACCGATTGGGGCGTGGAAGGCGAAAGCACCAACATGCTGGTGGTGAACCAGGCCGGCGAACCGGCCCCGGGCGTCACCCTGGAGACCTTCGAGTACAACAGTGGCACCGACCAGATCAGCAACGTCAACGTACTCGGCGACACCGACGCCGACGGCATGCTGCAGGTCACCCTGCCGGCGTCCGCCGACACGCGGTCATTGTTGTTCCGCGCCTACGACGCCCAGGGCTCCTCGCTGATGACCGACGTGCGCGCCCTGGTCGAGCGTTTGGACACGGCACCGCGTCATGTCTTCCTGACCCCCGGCCACGACGCCACCTCCATGAACGTGGCCTGGTTCACCGACACCTCGGTGACCGAATCGCGGGTACGTTTCGGTACGGACGGCCTGAGCCAGGACGTGGCCGCGCAATCCGCGGTGGTGCCGTTCTTCTACGGCAGCGAGGCCGGCGTGGTGCGCGTGCACCGGGCCACCCTGGAAGGGTTGCAGCCGGGCGCCGGCTACCAGTACCAGGTGGGCGCCAACGGGGCCATGAGCGAGACCTTCGGTTTCACCACCGATGACGGCGACGACCGCGTACGCATCCATCTGTTCGGCGATACCCAGACCCTGTCCAACGAAAACATCTTTAATGGCAGCGGCCTGGTAACCGAGCTGTATCGCAAGATGCAGGCGCAACTGCCGGACGGTGATCTGATCCTGCACGTCGGCGACGTCACCGAGGACCTCACCGATTACCGCCTGGTGCGCCTGTTCCTGGAAGCTCTGGAAGGCGACGACATGCTGGCCTCGCATCCGTTCGTGCCCACCCAGGGCAACCATGAGGTTTACAACGAAGGCGCGCAGAAATTCGCCGACCTGTTCCCGCTGCCGGAAAGCGATAACGGCCTGCCGGCGCCCTACGACCGGGCGGTGTACAGCTTTGATTACGGCCCGGTCCACATCGCCGTGGTCACCTCCGAGCTGCAGGCCGAGGAAGACTGGCCGGTGATGATGGACTGGCTGCGCCGGGACATGAACGCCAGCGATGCCACCTGGAAGGTGCTGATGGTGCATCGCCCGCCGTACAACGGTAATGCCGCCTCCGGCAACGGCCGCTCACTGGCTTACATCCCGCCGGTGGTGGATGAAACCGGCATCGATCTGGTGCTTTCCGGCCACGACCACATGTACTCGCGCAGCCTGCCGCTGAGCGGCGGCAAACCGACGCCGGGCGGGGCTACCTACCTGATTGCCGGTTCCGACTCCGCCAAGTACTACGACAACAACGGTGGCGGCATCGCGCTGGTGGCGGACGTGCTGTTCGACGACAACGTGAACACCTACACCACTCTGGATATCCAGGGCGACGACCTGCATGTGCTGACCCGTACCCTGGACGGCACCGTGGTGGACGACGTCACCCTGCAGCCGCGCACCGATCGCTGAGGAGAGCCGTAATGAGATTGAAGAACACCTTGCCCGTAGTGCTGCTCGCCGCCGCTTTGGCGGCCTGCGGCGGCGACGATACCCGTTACGTGGAGCGCGACGTGCCGGCGCCGGTGGAGTACATGCCGGTGGACGGCTTCGTGCTCGGCTTCTGGGTGATGGAAGAGCAGGAAAACTGCGACAGCCCCTGCATTGATGACGCCTCCGCCTATGGCGACGCGCTCTATGTGCTCGACAGCGCCGGCGAGCCGGTGGCGCCGGCACTCGAGGACGGCGGCGCCATCGGTCGGGTGGCGGTTTTCGACGGTGATACCCGGTTTGCCACGCGCGCCACCAGCGCATTGAACAACACCGTGATCGGCGAGCGCTTCTCTCTGCACCTGAGGGCGCGCACCGACCAGGCGGACACCGGCCCGGTGGTGTCGCTGGCGTCCGCCAACGGCACCGCGCTGACGGTGACTCTCAGCAACGATCGTCTGTTAGTGGATTTGCCGGCGCAAAGCCAGCGCATGCTCACCAGTCTGGAAAGCGGCGGCGGCTGGCGTGAAATCCAGCTCGCCTCGGACGGTGAGCGTGTCACCCTCGCGGTGGATTGTGACGTCGTGGCCGCCTTCGGCGCTGAACCCGGCGTACCGGTGCTGAGCACCGACGCCTTGGGCGTCAGTGTCGGCGGTGAGGGCGACGCCTATTTCTCCGGCGCGGTGGACCTGGTGCGTTTGAGTCGCCAGCACGAGGGAAATTTGTTCTGCGAGGAATGAACGCTGACCGACCTCAGGCCGGCACCCGGATCCAACTGAGCACACCGTCGTCGTCCCGCCACTGGTAGGGCAGGGCCATACCCTGCCGCCAGTCGGCGGACAGCGTGGTCAGCAGGCGGATCCGGTCTTCTCCGTCCAGGGCGGCGTCCTGGAAGTAAAAGCGCCGTCCGGTGAGCGGGTAGAGCGCTTTGAACAGACTCTCCTTCACCGAAAACGTCAGCGTGATCCGGCGTGCCTGCTCGGCCTCATCCAGGCCCTGGAGGGCCTGGCGTTCCTGTTCGGTCAGTATCTCCCCGGCCAGGCGTAGCGCCCGGCGCGGCGCCAGCCAGGCCTCATAATCCAGACCCAGCCCTTGCCATTGATCCCGGTGCCCCACCAGCGCCGCGGCACGCCCGTGGCTGTGGGTGATGGCGCCCACCAGGGGCGCCGGCCACAGCGGCGCGCGGTCTTTGCCCAGCGCCGGAATCAGGCTCTCACCGGTGAGCGCTTGGCCGGCGGTGGCGGCGCACACCCGGCCGGCCAGGTACTCGCAGCGGCGCTTGGCGATGGCGCCGCTCAGGGTGTCCGGCTCGGGGACGCGGGCCAGCTGGAAGGCGTTGTCGCGCAGTTGTTCCGGGCGGAACCGGCAGCGCGCCAGATACAGGCCGGCGTCCCAGGCGCTAACGTCCAGGTCGTGCAGGCAGGGCGGTATCAAGCGCTGGTCGGTCATGGGATCGGTCGTGGCGTGCGAGAGCCGTTATTGTACGCACCGGGACGGACCGCTGTCTTTTTCACCGCCGCGGACGTCGCATGTCGCCACGCTCCCCGCCGCCGCTTTTGTGGTACAACGAAGGGACCAGCACCGGCGTGAGGAGGTGGGTATGACAAGGTCGTTAGCGATTCTGGGTGCCAGCGGGCACGGCAAGGTGCTCGCCGATACGGCGATGGCCTCCGGGTGGCGCAAAATCGAGTTCTACGATGACGCCTGGCCGGACAAGCAGGCCAACGAGCGCTGGCAGATCGTCGGTTGCAGCGGCGCGCTGCTCGACGCCCTGGTGCACATCGATTCGGTGGCGGTGGGCATCGGCCGTAATGACGCCCGCCTGAGCCGCCTGCGCGAGCTGGTGTCGAAGAACGTGAGCCTGGCCACCATTGTCCACCCCCAGGCGTCGGTGAGCCGTTTCGCCGAGATCACCCCCGGCGCGGTGGTGCTGGCCGGCGGCGTGGTCAGCGTGGACAGCCGCGTCGGCCTGGGGGTGATCGTCAACACCGGCGCCACCGTGGACCGGGACTGCGTGATCGGCGACGGTGCACACCTCTGCCCCGGCACCCATCTGGCCAGCAACGTCACCGTCGGCGAGGGCAGCTTTATCGGTATCGGCGCGGTGGTGCGCGAAGGCGTCACCATTGGCAATAACGTGGTGGTGGGCGCCGGTGCCGTGGTGCTGCACGATGTGCCCGACGGTACCACCGTGAAGGGCATGCCGGCCCGCTGAACGGGCCTTTTCAATTGGAGCGTTGAATGACCACGACAAGAACCTATTTGATCACCGGTGCCAGCAAGGGCATCGGCCGGGCCCTGTCCCAGCGGCTGGCGGCCGCCGGCCACGGCGTGGTGGGCATCGCCCGCCGCGCGGACGACCGGGACTTTCCCGGCACCCTGGTGTCGGCGGATCTGTCCGACCGCCAGCAGGCGGACGCGGTGTTCGCCGACCTGGCGCGCCGCTTCCGGTTCGACGGTGTGGTCAACAATGTGGGCCTGGTGCGCCCGCAGCCGCTCGGCGAGATCGACCTGGACAGCTTCGACGCGGTCATGGGCGTCAACCTGCACTCCGCCATCCAGGCCACCCAGGCGGTGCTGCCGAACATGCGCGAACAGGGCTGGGGCCGGGTGCTCAATGTGTCCAGCCTGACCGTGCTGGGCATGCCCGGGCGCACCGCCTACGCCTCGGCCAAGGCGGCGCTGGTGAATTTCACCCGCACCTGGGCGCTGGAACTGGCCCGCACCGGCATCACCGTCAACGCGGTGGCCCCCGGGCCCACCGAGACCGAACTGTTCCGCGAAAACAACCCGCCCGGCAGCGAGGGCGAGGCCCGCTATCTGGCGTCCGTACCCATGGACCGCTTCGGCAAGCCGGACGAAATCGCCGCCGCCATGGCATTCCTGCTCGGCGAGCACAGCGGCTACATCACCGGCCAGACCCTGTTTATCGACGGCGGTGCGTCGGTGGGGAGAGCGGCGTTTTGACCATGAATGACGATCTGACGTTCTGTCTGACCCGGCCCACCGACGTCCCCGCGCCGGACGGCCTGCAAGCCTGGTGCGAACAATGGCGCCAACTGGCCGCCGAGGACCACAATCCGGTGGGGCTGGCCCTGCGCGGCGGCTTTGCCGCCGACCGGGTGGGCTGGGCGTTCGCCGCCGGCTATCAGTCGGCGCTGCGACAGCTGATTCAAGTGAACGGCGGCACCGTGGACGACCACGAGTTGCTGGCCATGTGCGCCACTGAAGCCAGCGGCAACCGCCCCCGGGACATCGAAACGCGCATCGCCGACGACGGCCCCGGCGGCGTTACCGTCACCGGCCGGAAAACCTGGACCACGCTGGGCTCCGCCTGCACCGGCCTGCTGGTGGTGGGGCGCGTGGACGGCGGCGGCGAGACCGACCGCCCGGCGCTCAAGATCGCCAAGGTGGACACCCACGGCCAGGGCGTCAGCCTGGTGGAAAAGCCGCCGCTGGAGTTCGTCCCCGAGGTGCCCCATGTGGCCGCCGTGTTCGACGGCGCCAAGGCCGAGGCGTTGCTGCCCGGTGACGGTTACAGCGACTTCGTGAAGCCGTTCCGCACCGTGGAGGACACCTTTATCGCCCTGGCGGTGCAGGCCTGGCTGGTCCGCGAAGGCCGCGCCCGGGGCTGGCCCCGGTCTTTTCTGGAAAGTCTTATCGCCAGCCAGGCCGGGCTCGCCGCCGTGGCGGCGCAACCC
>CEQF01264174.1_pt1 | contig 11460 bp, 20 predicted proteins | sample 530821 | NCBI WGS metagenome assembly CEQF01 (sample SAMEA2621003, study PRJEB7988) | marine metagenome | isolation source: saline water (ENVO:00002010), including
TATAGCTAAAGAGAGAGAGAATGGAAAAGTTTAAAAACACAATAGAGAAAGGTATTCAAGAAACTATTAAAGATCAACATGATGTCTTTAATTTTATTTACACAATGTCTTCACAAAAAGAAATATATGAATGGTTATTAAACCTTCAATTAAGAGCATGGGATGAAGATGATTACCAATGGTATATAGATAGAAGAGCCTATATGAATTCTGATAGAGGGTAGGGTTATGCACGATAATGAAAAGTTAGAAATGAATATTGGTAATCCAGTATTAGCAGATTGTATGGTTTGTCAAACACAAGAAGGTAGAGAAGAGTTTGGACAAAGTTCTCCAAAAGCCTTACCTCTAGATTGTTATCAAGTTACTTCTAGGTTTTTAGATCAAGAAGAATCTGTGAATAATCCTGAGTTACCAATGTGTAGTGATTGCTTACTTTATGCAGTTAAGAGTGGTGTTCATGTTAAACGACATGGAGAATATTGGGATGGTAGCAATTCTATGTTTATTAGAAACACAGATGCAAAAGCTATAAATGAAATGTTTAAAAAAGCTAAAGAGAGAAGAGGAGAAATTAATTGAAGTATTACACATATGAACAATTAAAGAAGTTTAATGCTTCATCAATTAGAACTAAGAAGAATAGAAATTTTCATTGGAAGCATGTTAACTCTGCAATTAAAATTGTTGCAAAAGATTTAATGGCTCAGAAAGAAGATTTAAAGTTTCCTTTACTTTTTGCAATGATACACAATGATAGAGAAATGAGAACAGAGTTTGCATTGGGTAGTGAAAGAGTTTGGTTGGATATAAGTTTTAAGCAATATGCTCAATTAAATAATGATGATAGCTTTGAGGACACACAAGTATTAATTTAAGTTTTTAACGTAAGTAGTTCAAAGATTAGCCATCAGAGAACGGTCTATTATTTACAAAATAATAATCTTTAAGAGAGAGGAAAATGGCAAGTATAAAAGAAGCCTATAAAGATCAAGATATCAGTTGGGGTGATGGAAGAGTTGCTAAAGCAGGAACTCGACTTCACTCTATGTTGGTAGGAGATATGGTTAGAGATGCTGAAGAAAAACATCAAGGAACTCTTGATGGATACACATCTTCTATCAAATTTCATATCGACAATATTGAAGGTCTAGCAGACGATCAGTTTGTTGAAGGTTTTATTGCAAAAAGAAACGGTAGTGGTTTTGAAATCACTCCTGTAGATGATGCAAGAAAAATCGTTCTTAAAAAGCGACTCGTACTTAATCGTAAGAAAAAAGACGAGTAGTTAGTTGAGTTCATTAATAGGATAGCGTTGAGTCGAAACTAAAAAGAGATAAGGAGACTCCAAAAAAGACTCTGCATGTAAGTTGTGCAAAAAAAGATTCAGTGTGGCTCACTGTTTCTTAGGGTTAGTCTCCCAACTGTTCTTAATCTCGTTTCCTATTAGTGAACTTTAATTCATGAATTAAAATGCTGTGAAATTAAGTCTCAAGGTACTTCCATTCCGAAAGCCCCTATGAGATAATTATAGTCCACCCTTAAGAGATTGGAAAAAATATGAATCTAGCACCCAAAAATTTACAGGAATTTATTGGTCAAAATAAAATAAAAAGATCAATTGAAATTTCTTTAGAAGCATGCAAGATGAGAAAAGAACCATTTCCTCACATAATGCTATACGGTGGATCAGGTCTAGGAAAAACTACTTTAGCAAATATTATTGCTAAAGAATTTAAAAAAAATATGCACACATTTCTAGCACCATCAATAGAATCTCCTGCTGAAATTAACAGGACTATAAGAAGAATTGAAAAAGCAGAATTTCTTTTTATAGATGAGATACATGCTTTACCTAAAAAGTTACAAGAGAATCTTTTAACTGTCATTACTGATTTTGAAGTTGAATACACAAGAGGTTATTTCATTCCTATTAATCCATTTACTTTAGTTGGAGCAACAACTAATTTAGGTGAACTCACAGAACCATTTCTAAGTAGATTTGGTTTCATAATTGAATTAGAAAAATATTCTTATGATGAGATAGCAATTATTATAGGACTTAATGCAGAGAAGAATAAAATTAAAGTTTCTGCTGATGGAGTGAAGAAAATAGCAAAGGTTAGTAGACGTAATCCAAGAGTTGCAAACAGGGTATTACAAAGATGTTATGACACTAAAACTGTTCGTAAGGTAAAAGAAATAGATACAGATATAGTAAAAGAAACATTAGAATATTTACAAATTGATGAGAATGGATTAAATGCAACTGATATAAAAATCTTAAACGCACTTGCAGATCAATTTGATCTTAGACCTACAGGTATTAAGAACTTGGCTCTTGCATTAGATTTAGATCAGAAATCTATTGAACAATTTTCAGAACCATTACTTGTTGAATTAAAACTGTTAGAACGAACCACAAGAGGAAGAGTTTTAACACAAGAAGGAGTTGCTTACATTGCCTAAGTTAATTAGAAAAACTTCCACCATGTCTATGATGGAATATAAATTTGGAAAGCCAATAGATGAATTAATTATTAATGCAATTAAAGAAGCTAATGGAGAACAAAGAGGAGCAAGTAATATTCTAGGTATTGCTGAATCAACTCTTAGCAGATGGGTAAATGAATTAAACCTTATTAAATATGTTTCTAAGATTCGTAGAGAGAATGGATTAATTCCCACCACACGCGCATTGCGTATGGAAATCTCAGGACAAGAAGTTATAGAACTTGCAGTTCAAGGACGTTGCACAGATTGCAATCAAAAGTTTGAAGAGTTTACAGACTTTAACATTACAGGTATCACTAAGATAGAAAAGAATACTGTAGCAATCATAAGAGATCAACTTAATATTAAACACTGGTTTAACCTCGATCTTTCTGTTGTAGCTACTTAGCCCCTATATTATAAATATATTATAGGTGGCAGACCATCTTTCCCTTCCACCTTGTATACAACATACAAGAAAACATTAACTAAGAGAAAATAAAAAAATGCAAATAGATCAGAGTGTAGTCCTCATACAAGATTTAAGCGAAGAAATATATAAATTAAAGGACGATAGAAAAATTTTAGATTCTAGGATTTTAGAGATAGATGCTGAGATAAAAAGTTTTTTATCTGATTTCTATAATCTTGCAGAAGCAGGAGATAGGTTAAACGAATCTCCACAAAGTCTTTTAAGAAGTATAAGAGCAGGTAGATACACTGGAGTAAATTATGGGGGTAGATGGTACATAAAAGCAGATCAAATTAGAGATGAAGCAGAAATTAAAAGAAGATTGGAAAGGGGTGTTTAATGGTTGACGATATTAATTGGAATGTAAATATAGAAGACTTGCCTAAGGATGAAGTTGAAGAGTGGGAATTTAACCTAAGACCTGCGAATGATAAAGGTGATTCTGACATTATTCAAGGTCGAGTTGATCCTCAACTTGGGCGTATGGTAGATGAATTAATTATGGATGCCAAAGGAAAAGGTCTACCGATAAAAACTAGGGCAGACTTTGTTAGGTTATCTGTATTTAGATGCGTGAGAGATGTACAAAAGTATCTTAAAAATCAAGACGAGAGAATTACTCATTACCTTTTACTTGAGAAACAAGCAGGTGAAGAAGCACAAAAATCTGCAATGTTAGAGAGGGTTCTTTCTTCTGTTCAACAATTAACTAAAGGTCTAGCTGTACTATCTAGCTCTCATCGTCAAAATTGGGATGAGGTAAATAAAAGAACTACAGCATTCTTACAACCTATTATGGATATGAAAGTAAGTGAACCATTCTTATCACGCTTATATGTTAATGAGTTATTTGAATACAACAGATTTAGAGAGATATTAGAAGACTTAAAACTTAATGGGACTCTTAGTTCCACTATAAAGGAAGCAGAGAAATTTTATGAATCCTAGAGAATATGGACTGCCATATGACTCTTTGAGAGAGGGTCAAGTAAATGCACTTGAATGGATACAAAAAAATAAGTGGTTAACAACAAGGAGTGAGGAGAAGGTCAAGGTTGTTGAAGCCCCTACAGGGACAGGAAAAACTGGATTAGTTTTAATGCTCTCAGCACTTAATCCTGAATTAAGGGTCTTAGTTCTTTGCGCTACTAAATTAGAACAACAACAATATGAAGATAATGTAACTCCTTTTTATAGGGACTTTGTTTCTGTAAAAGGAAGAAATAATTTTCATTGTCATCTAGATGATCCTTCTGCAAAAACAGAATGTGCTAATAGTGCTTGCTTTGAGATGCACGTTGATGAAGCTAAGTGTTCTGTTATTACCTCAGGTAAAGAAAAGTTTAAGTGTCCTATTAGAAGTGAGTGTGCTTACTTTCAACAAATTGAAAACATTAAAGAGAAAAGAATTATTATTACAAATTATGCTTATGGATTAACCATGCTTAATTTTAATGCTCAAGCATTTGGTAGATTTGATTTAATTGTTTCGGATGAAGGTCATGTCTTAGATCAAATGTTAGAACATTTTATTCGTGTCACTATTTACGATAGACAAATAGATAGATTATATGGACTTAATCTTCCTGATTATGAAACTGTTCCTCAATGGCAAAGGTGGTGTGAGGATAGAAGTTATTCTATTGATCAACTCTATAAACAAACTCATGACCTTTCTCCTGATGAAATGTCTAAGGAAGAACTGTCTCTAGCCAAACGTGCTAAGAGTGTTAAGGAATCTTTTGACACTATTAAGAATATGGATTCAGATTGGGTAGTAGAGAGAGATAGGAATCATGTGGAGTTTAAGCCTGTATGGGTAACAAGTAATTCTAAAGATGTGCTTTTTGATCACGCTCCACGCCATATTATTATGAGTGGAACTATTCCATCAGCAACTGAGTTAGCAAAAAAGGTTGGTATAAACCCAAATGAATTTGAGTTCTACAGGTTGCCATATATCTTTCCTGTAGAAAACAGAAAGATAATTCTTGAGCCAACAGCAATTATGAATGCCAAAAGTATTGATATGAATCTTCCTATTATCGTACAAAAGATAGATAAGATTATTGATCAAAACTTAGATAAAAAGATTTTAATTCATACAGTTAATTACAAGATTGCTCAGTTCTTAGAAAAGAGAACTAGGCATAGTGGTTACATGTTCACACATAATAGTAAAAATAGGATAAGAGTATTAGACGCATTTAAGAAAGCGTCATCTCCTGCAATATTAGTTTCACCATCTTTTGATAAAGCAGTCGATTTGCCTGACAAAGAATGTGAATTAATTATTGTAGCTAAATTACCTTATCCATATTTAGGATCGAAAGTTATGCAACATAGAGTAAAAGAAAGTAGGAGGTATTACGACCATGAGACTTTAGCCACTTTAATCCAAATGGCAGGAAGGGGTGTTCGGAGTGAGACTGACAAATGTCCTACAGTCATTCTCGATTCCGGTGCTTCTCAATTTTTAAAAAGATGTAGGACACAAAATTTAATCCCACAAGGAATTGTGGATGCAATAGAAGGAATCTAATTTCTATGACTACTGAACTGAACTGGGGAGAACCCTTAGAAAATTTTCCATCGGGTGGATGGGATAATTACGATGGAACAGTCTATTCCATTGAATATCAAAATGGACAATACAATTGTCAGATAGAAGTTGTTATCACCCCTGAGGATTACGAATACGAAAAAAGAGGATTAGCATATGATGCTGATTCCCCTGCTTTGATTAGAGGTTGGTACTCAATGGGTGGGGGTACTGAAACTTATGAAGTTTCTGAAGATGGTATGACTGCAACAGGTCAACAACCAAATCGAAATACTAGAGCTGTAAAATTCATTCTTGCGTTAAGACAACACGCAGGAGCATCAATGAGTGGCTCTGATCTTTCAGGATTAAAGGGTGCGAAAGCACATTGGAAAAATATTGATGAGACTAATAGGAATCCCACTACTGGTGAGAACGTGACAAGAAGTCACCTATATCCTGTATCTCCACAACTAGGAGAATCAGGTGAAGAAGTGGATACTGCAAAGCAAGAAAATGCCTTTGATTTATTAAGGGCTGTACTTTCTGCTCACACAGAAGATTCGATTAGAATCAGAGAAATTGCACAAAAAGCTGTAGAGTTTGAGGACGAATACAGTACAGAAATAATAACTCTTGCGTCTAGACCTGAGACTATAGAGAGTGCAGTTCGTGCAGGTATATTAACAAAAGTTGGTGAAAGAGCAGTTTCACTTTCTTAATAACTTTACCTATTAATGGGGGAACTCGTGACTTGTCCGAGTATGTGATCTGTACGTTTCCACAGACACCTAATTGATTGATACTAACTTATATAAGACAAGAAGATGAAAGTTCTTCTCCCCCTTAGAGAGAGAGAGAAATGGATGTACAAAGATTAAACGCCGATGAAGAAATATGGCATGAGAAGTTACAAAAGAATTATGAAAGTGAACCACGAACAGGTATGCACGTATCTGATCTAACTTTATGTTTAAGGCAAACAGCACTTTCGCGTCTACATAAACCTGTATGGGATAACACAACTCTTTTTAGATTTACTATGGGACGTTCAATGGAGAAGTCTTTCTTCTCTGATTTACTTCCTGAGTCTACTCAAGAAATGTCTGTAGAAAAAGATGGCATTGTAGGTCATATAGATTTTGCAGGTGAAGAGATAGATTACGAATGTAAATTAACGTGGGGTAAAGAACCCCCATCTGTTAATAAGTTATTTGCTGACAAGTTCTATTGGGTAGAACAAGCAGGTGCTTATACACATATGAGAGACAGGACTGAGATGAACTTTGTTGTTTGTTTCCTTAATCCTATCCCTAGACTAAGAAGTTACAGATTAACGTGGGACGAATATGAACTTGAAGATTTGTGGGAAAAATTTTTAGAGAAAAAAGAATATGTAGAGGTTAAGAAAGCTAATGCTGAATTGCCTATGAAAACTCCTTTAACTTGGCTATGTCGAGGATGTAGCTATAAAGAGGTTTGCGATGACTCATGATAGAAACGAATGGATACAAGATATTTGTTGTAAGTGTAATACGTTTATAAGGTTTAAACCTCATCTTGCTTATTACGATAACAAGCAACCTGTGTGTCCTGATTGTATAGAAGTATTTATTAATCCACTTAGAAGGACTTTAGGGAAAGCCGATATATGGATTGCACCAAAAGCATATGAGGTATTTGATGAATAATTTTGAGAGTTTAGAAAACTATTTACAAAATAGAAGAAGAATTGTAATGAGCGTATGGGCAGGTACAGGAGTTGGTAAAAGTTATTTTGCTTTAACAGCACCTAAACCTGTTTACTTTCTAAGTCTAGAACCCGAAGGAGCATATTGGAGTATGCAAAATGCTCTTGAGAGCGAACTTATAAAAGCTGAAGATATAAAGGTAAATGAAATTATTAGAAGTGCATTAGGCACTAATGATATTCCTTTGGTTAGAAATCTTTCTGATGAAGTAAAAATTTATCGCTATATGAAAAGTGTTATTGAAGATGTTGTATCAGAGGGTGATGACAATGGAACTCTTGTTATTGACACAGGAACTACTTGGAATCACATGATGCAAGAAGTAGAGATGGAAGAAATTAACAGGAAACGTAAAGCACAAGGTCGTGACTTATTTCCTTTTGATTATCGTTATGCAAATAAAGCTATGAAGAGTTCTCTAGATGCAATTAGAAATTCTAATCTTAACTGTGTCATTACTCATCATGGTCAAGCTGTATATAACGCTAAAGGTGAGAAGACTCAGCGAACCGAATACTCAGGTAATAATCAATTGCCACAATGGGTAGATGTTCAGATTCAATTAAAGTATGACGTTGATACTAAGGAACGATTTGCTTTAATAGAGAAGTGTAGGGTCAATGTAGAAAAGATTGGAGAAGATGTAGATAACCCTACTTTTGATAATGTATTAAATGCGATAGGAGTTTAGTGTGTTGGAATCAAATGCTGAATTACCTAAATATAAACGCAAATCTAATGCTTTTAAGGCTAAGCAACTAAACATTTGGATTCATACAATTGTAGAAGAGAACCCAAAGGTTACACTAAAAGAAATTGCAGATGAAATTGGACGTACAAAAGAAAGAGTCAGACAGCTTATAAATGATTCACATAAAGATAATGACCTCAAACCTATACATAGAATTAAAAGGCGTGGGGGAATTAATCCTGAAAAAAAAGATTTTTGCATAGATGGATGTGGCAAATCTGTCTATAAAGTATTTAGGAAAAAATTTACTTCACCTGAATACATTTGTCGAGATTGTCGTAAGAAAAGATGGGAAGCAGTAAAAATTAGTTGCAGTAATTGTGGAAAAACTTTTTCCCCCAATGAGGGCTACAAGTATCACAGAAGATTGTACAAGAAAAAAGCAAAGTATCCTGATCTAGACTTCTGTGGAAAAACCTGTCTAGGTGAATATTCAGGTAAGAATTTTGGATTTGGTGCTAACAGAAGAAATATTAATAGAAGGTGGTAAACATGGGATGGCTAATTAAAGCAGGAGAAAACGATGGGGTTAAAGTTTCTCCTGCAAATGGAAAAGAATTTACTCTAGATGAACTACAGGCATACGTAGGTGGACTAATTGAAATGGTTGCTTTGAGAAGAGACATTAGGGGAACAGAACCCAACTGGAGAGAGATGTATGTTAACGAGGAAGGGTTATTACATAACTTGAAAGTAAATCCTACTGCATCAATTCTATCAGGAAGAACCATAGTAGGAGATGCAATCATAGTTATGGAAGGTGAGGTTAGCTGATGTTGATTATTGATTCTAACCAAGCAAGTATGGACATGGGTTTGAAGATTTCTCTTGAAAGACAAACCCCATTAATTGTCTCACCCCTTGAAACTGCTGACTTAATGTTTATTGGAAAGATGAAAGGTGAACAGGTTAAAGTCGGAGTAGAACTAAAGAAAGCACCTAGTGATCTTATGGGTTCACTTAGAGATGGTAGGTTAATGACTCAACTTCCTAGATTAACTCAGGAATATGATATGGCTTACCTGTACCTTATAGGAGATCACACAAAAGTGGATTTCGATTCAGGCAAACTAAAAGAAAAGGTGCGAGGGGGGAGGTGGGGTGAGTCATCATTCTCATTCCATTATCTCAACTCTATCCTTACAAGATTTGAAGCAAGTGGTGGACGCATAAGAGAAGTACAAGATACTAATCATTTAGTTGTCAGTATTCTTTCTTTAATGAGATTTTGGAGAAAGGAAGAGCATAAAGAAGAGGTATTCTATCGAAAGAGACATAAGTTTCTTGATTGGCAATTGTTAGATTCTCCTTTAATGGAGATGTACGAAAGGATGGGAATAGGTATTAAGAGAGCGAAAGTTCTAGCTGAAGAATACCCTACTCTTCATTCCCTTACGATGGCTACACCACAAGAACTTATAGAGTTGGATGGGTTTGGTAAAAAGACAGTAGATAAAGTATTGGAGTTTGTAAATGGAAAGCCCATCAGAATGTCCTAAATGCTCAAAAGAAATGAGAAATCTTGGTGGATTTCCCCAATGTATCACATGTGGATATGAGGACTATACAACTAAGATTGTTGAAGAAAGTATATCTAGCCCTGAAGCATTAAGGGGTAATTTATATCTAGCGCATTACAGAGGGTTAACCCCAATTAATAAAGATGTTGTTATACGAATAAGAATAAAAGATAAGGTAAAGGGAACAGTTGAATCAGAGCCTACCCTTGTTCCTGAATGTCCTAGATGTAAAGGTAATATGACTTGGAATAGAGATAAAGATAAATTATTTTCACGATCTAATTCTAAGTGGTATGAATGCAATAAAAGAAAATCTCATATTGTTTTCTTAAATTTTCAAGAATTATATTGGAGTGATATATATGGATATTAATGAAGCTATAGATAATGAGATCCCTGATGCAAATAAGATGAAGGATTTGATTGAAGAAAGAAATAAAATAAATCATTATAAAAAAGACTTAGAAGATAGACGTAAGGTAATCGATCATGAGATTAAGGCATTCCTCACGCGAAATCATATAGGTAGCTTGGAACACTCTTTACTGAAGGTTGAGAGTATAACTTCCAAAAGTGCAGGACGTTGGAATAAAGATAAGTTGTTTCAAATTCTATCTCCATTAGAATTAGAACAAGTATTTTCAGAAGGGAAACAATACGAATATATAAAGTTAAGTGAGATTAAAAAGAAAGATGAAAAACAACAGTAAAATTAATGGCTCTGTTAAATATGGAGTTATTAATGGCTTAGAGGTACATGGACTTACTGCGAAAGAAATACAGCTCTATATGGGGCTGTCAGAAGGCACTGTTTTCTCTTGGTTGCAGAAATATAGAGATGGTCGAGTCACAGAAGAAGAAATTTTTCCAATTCCTGAACATCAACATTTTTTTACAATTGATACTCCAAATGGCAAAACCAGTAGAGGAGTTTGCATAAAGTGTTGTGAGGTTAAACATTACTTTAATTCTATAGACATGCTTAATATTAACAGGCGATCAGGTGGAAGAGGAATTAGTCTAGGGGGTTCCAAGTCTCCTATAATTTAACCTCTGCGTGTAACGGCATCGCTAATTGCTGTTCCATCCATAAATTCTTCTAATGCTTTTTCCTCATGTTCATCTGCTAATTTATATAATCCCATCTTTGCAACTAAAGTATCTAGGACTGATTGTGCATCTGTATCACTAGCATCTATTGGAGTTATCTCAACAATAGAAGCATTTTGATCAACTCGATAATGTTTTCCAGTTAATAAATATAAAACATTCGCATCCATAAAAGATGTATATTTAGACATATCTATTCCTTTAAGTTGTTAAGATTGCACAGTGCATTGGGTTGGCATATGTAATCCACTGATTAGCACCCGATGAAGGTTGAGTATTATTTAAATTACTGTTCCCCATTCCCATATCCCATTGTCCAGTAAAGTTATTATATTGATTATTTCCTGAACTATTTGCATGAAGATGAGATGCAACTAAAACTCCATTAATATAATATTTAACTCCAGGAGTTGGAGAAAAATTATCTTTAATAATTTTAAGATGTATTCTGCTTCCCACATAAGCAGATATACTTGACGTTAATCCTAAATCTTCTACTTCTTCCGTATCTGCACTAGAGGCTCTAGTTACTGCATATAAATGTAAATCTGCACCGTTATGTCTAAATAGTGTATAACCATAACTAGTGCTTGATGTTATGCCGTATTGTATAGAGTTACTCCATGCTCCATTTGTTGCTAATCCCCAAGACGCTTGAGTTGTACAACTGGAATTTAAACTTGTACTCATAGACCATACCCAAGAACTTGTTCCATTAACTGTTCCCCACCCATCCCATCCTGCCGTTCCTGCCCATCCCCCATTACCCTCGTAAGAATTCATTTGCCCTAACCCTGTATTTTGGGTTATAGCAGAATTGT
>CEQF01154506.1_pt1 | contig 11376 bp, 12 predicted proteins | sample 530821 | NCBI WGS metagenome assembly CEQF01 (sample SAMEA2621003, study PRJEB7988) | marine metagenome | isolation source: saline water (ENVO:00002010), including
GATATGTACCGCTTTGGTGTAACATCTGTTATGTGGGATGCAGTTGAAAAATCAGCTGCAGGGGCGTTCTTCCCAATTCCTATCAGAGAATGCCGAGCAAATGATAATGTAAGCTGTTAACAAAAACCCAAAGTCTCTTGGAGGCTTGGGTATAATTGTTTTAAAGAAATGGGTTCTGAAAAGAGCCCATTTCTTTTTTTGTTCCTTTTTAATAAACCACTTAATTTTAACCTTATGAAATTACTTATTAAACCTCTCGCTCTGATTCTGACAAACTGCCTGTTATTAGCTCAAGCTAAAATAGACCCGAGTACAATAAAAGTGGCCTATGCAGGCATTAAAGTAGATAATGTAGAACCCTGGGTTGAAGCTGAGCTCCAGAAAAAATTAAGCTCTATTTTTGATGGACTGAGACCTGGTCTAGTAATGACGCCTGAGTTGGTCAAAGAAAGGGCTGGCGTACAGGTTGATTCGCTCTTCATGGGCATTTCAAATGACGCCTTCCAGCGGGTCGCCGATGAGACTGGTGCCCAATATGTTTATATGGGAAAATTTAAAAATGTGTCTCCAGATAATCGACGCATTATGATTCAGGGAGAATTTTATAGATATAATGCATTATTAAAATCAAGCTTTCGTTATGAAGTATTAAAATATTATGAACGAATGAATGATGAAGCAAAAGTGATTCAAACACAGTTGGTGGATTCCATTCCTGCTGCAGCAAATCCACCTTCTTTAACACAGGTGGGATTGGTCTTTGGTATGATCCTCCTTATTGGTGTTTTATTTATGAGTTTAACGGGGACAAAAGTATGGGGTGAAGGACCTGGAAATGGCGGTGGGGAGCCAACTGAATCTTGATAAAGTTTTACCATAAACCTTTTTCAATTTTTTTATCATTAAATTTATTGATAGTTCAGATTATTGTAGCAACCCCACAAAAAAGATCAGGTGTAGTTAATGTAGGTTATGTGGGCGAATCGCTTAAAGGTATTTCGAGCTCATATAGTAATTTGATTAGACAAAAAATGCTAAGGCTTACCAATCAAAACTTTTATGAATTCCATAACCCAGTAGATTTAGCTGATTCACACAGTGAAGCAGTATCAATAGTTTTAGGCTACAAAAAGGATACGTTTATAGATGATCTTGCATCTCTGTCAAATGATGCAAACTTGGATTATATTTTTGTTACATCTTTAGAAAATATCTCTGATACTAAGGATCGAGTGATGCTAAAAGGTGAAGTAGTGCGTTATAATCGTAGAGCTAATGATATTTACCGTTACGAAATCTTATCTTATGCCGAAGATATTGATCTCCACATCAAAGCAATAAATGAAGAAATGGTTCAAACCATTCCACATAGTGTTTATGGAATTGAGAAAAACCGGAAATATTTAGTTGTTGGAATGGTTCTAGTTCTGGTTTTTGCCCTTAGTCAATCTTTTGGCGGATTTGGGCAATTTCTCGGTGGAAATGATAGCGATGGGAAAAAAGGTCCTGAACCGCCCCCAGGGAATTAACTTAACTCTTTTCAAAGATGCCCACCGTCTCAACATGAGGCGTATGGGGAAACATATCAACCATCGATAATTTTTTTAACTTATAACCCTTCATCTGAAGGATTTCAGTATCTCTTGCTTGAGTTGTAGGATTACATGAAATATAAATAATTTTTTTTGCTTCAAACTTCGGTAAGTAATTTGTCATGAATTTGTGCATCCCTGCCCTGGGTGGATCTACAACAATTACATCCGGTTTTGGATATTTTTTACCAACACCAAATTTGAAGAAATTATCTAGGTTGGCCACATGAAAATGGGCATTCCCAACTCCATTTCGAATAGCATTACGTGTGGCATCTTCTACAGAAGAAACGATCACCTCAAATCCGTGGACTTCTTTCGCTTTCTGGGCCAAAAATAGAGAAACAGAACCTGTTCCGCTATAAAGATCAAAGACTACCTCTTCCCCGGTTAATTCTGCACCTTCCAGAGCAGTTTCATATAATTTTTCGGCCATAACCGAATTAGTTTGGAAGAATGAATTAGCCGAGATCTCAAAAGTAAGACCGCCCAGTCTTTCTTCTAGATATGGCTTCCCATGAAGATGCAATTCGTACTCTCCAAATGCCACATCTGCTTTTCGTGTATTAATATTATTCACTACAGTGGTAATCTGGGGAAATTCCTGAATAAGTCCATCTACTAAAGGTTTGAGTAAAACAGGGTTTTCATATGAAGATACTAGATTCACCAAGATATCACCAGTGAAATGGCCAAATCGGATCAACAAATAACGGAGAAATCCATTGTGAGTTTTTTGATCATACGGTTTCAATTTTAGTTTTTTTGCCAAGGATTGGGTTTTGTTCAATATTTTTGTTCCAATCTCAGGCATAAGGTGACAAGTATCGATATTCAGAATCTTATCCCAGCGTTTTGGAATATGCATACCTAATGCAAAATCACGTTCCACTCCTTCAGGTTCACTAGGCAATACCCATCGGTTATTGGAAAAAGTAAATTCCATTTTATTACGATAGTTAAAAGCATTTTCAGAAGGGACAACACTTTCTAATTTAAAATCTGGAATCCCGGCTTGTCGTTGGAATATATTTTCTACTTGCTGTTTTTTCTGAGCAACCTGCTCATCATAAGCCAATTGTTGTATCTTACATCCTCCACAAGTTAGAAAATGAGTGCAGGGTGCTTCAACTATGTGAGGTGATTCAGTTAAAATTTCTAATGGGCGGGCTTCACCAAATCCTTTTCTTTTTCGATAAACTAAAGCTCGCACCTTTTGCCCTGGAATGGCATTTTTAACAAATATGACAAAATCATTTACCCGCGCAATTCCTTTTCCACCATAAGCGAGAGATTCAATGGCCAGTTCGTATTCCTGTCCTTTTTTAACTGATATGTCTGTCATTATAGTTTTCTAAGAATACAATTCTAAAAAACGAAAGAGAAGTGATTTCAGATCTTGAATACCCATATTTGCATTTTCCATGGTTTTGTCATGGCTCAAAACTTCATTTCCCATACCTGCAGCCATATTGGTTATAACAGATAATGCGGCAACATTCATTCCGACATGTCGAGCTAATATCACTTCTGGTACCGTTGACATGCCTACTGCATCAGCACCTAATATTTTTGCAGCTCGTATCTCTGCAGGCGTTTCAAAGTTTGGCCCACAAAACCAAATATAAACACCTTCATGTAATAATATATTTTCACTTTTTGCGGCATTTTTAATTAATTGACATAAAGAGGGATTATAAGCATCAACCATATTTACAAAACGTGAAGTTTCTTTTTCACCAAACAAGGGCGAAACTCCCGTGTAATTAATATGATCTGTCAACAACATAACACTCCCAGGTTGTGCTTCAGGTAGAAGGCTCCCGGCTGCGTTGGTTAAAATAAGTGTTTCGCACCCTATCCCTTTTAAAGTTTGCACAGGTGTTTTCATCACATCAACTTTACCATCCTCATAATAATGTGCCCTGCCTTGCAAAATAGCTACTTCAGTTCCGTTTATTTTCCCCAAAACAATTTGACCTGCATGGCCTTTAACACCGGCAGATGGAAAACCAGGAAGATCGTTAAAAGAAAAAATTATTTTCCCCTTAACATCTTCTGTAAATGCACCTAATCCAGAACCTAGAATAATTCCAACTTTAGGTTTAAGTCCTTCTGAGCCAGATTGTATAATGTCTATTGATTTATTATTTTTCATCATTTAAACACCAATTGGATGCCATGTTGTTTTTGTCTCCTGACATTTAAGAATATGATACGGACTCTGATGATGATCTTTTGACCAGTCTTGAGTTGTAAATTGAATAACTCGCTTCACATTTAAGGCAGCATTTGTTTCAATCAATTTTTTATGATTCATATCATCCCCACAATAAATAATAGCATTCACATCCATATGAGATGAAAAATGCTCAATCAATTCTGATCGATAACCAGTGAGAATATTAATCACTCCACGAGGTACATCAGATGTATGAATCACTTCAGCAAATGTAATAGAACAAAGTGGTAATGATTCTGAAGCTAAAGTCACAATTGTATTTCCGCCAGCAATAACTGGCGCCACAATGGATATTAATCCTAATAAAGAAGAACTATCTGGAGAAATTGCTGCCACAACACCAGTTGATTCCGGTACGGTAAAATTATAATATGGAAGTGACACTGGATTTACTCTACTGAATAATTGCTGATACTTATCGGCCCAACCTGCATAATATATTAGGCGATCAATGGATTGATCAATTTCATTATTCACTTGTTTTTTGTTTAATCCTTGCAGTTTTAACTCTGTAACAAATTGATCCCGTCTACCCTCCAGCATTTCACTAATTCTGTATAGTATTTGAGCACGGTTATAAGCTGTTCTGGAAGACCATTCGGTTGAGGCTTTTCTGGCTGCAACCATAGCATTCCGAAAATCTTTACGAGATCCGCGGCAAATATTAATAAGGGATGTTTCATTTGCATCTTTCCATTTGAAATATCGCCCAGATTCAGTTCTTGGGAATTGCCCATCAATGAAAAGCTTATATGTTTTTTTAATATTTATTTTTTGACTCATCCTATACTCTTACACCAAATTTACATAGCCAGAAAGGCCTTCGATACCGCCCTCACTTCCGGTGCCACTTTCCTTGTAACCACCAAAAGGAGATGCTGGATCAAATTTGTTAAAGGTATTCGCCCAAACAACTCCAGAACGAATTTCTTTAGTCACTTTAAATATTTTTGACCCTTTATCTGTCCACACGCCACCAGAAAGGCCATAAGGTGAATTATTAGCTTTTGTAATTGCTTCATCCACAGTTCGAAATGTTTGAATTGCCAATACAGGACCAAATATTTCTTCTTGTACGATACGATTAGATTGACTCACATCAGTAAAAATTGTCGGAGCATGCCAGAAGCCCTTTTTTGGCAAAGTACATGATGATTGAAAAATAGACCCTCCTTCATCTAAACCAAGTTTGACATACATTTTTATTTTATTTAACTGCATTTTAGAATTAATGGCACCAATATCTGTGTTTTTATCTAAAGGGTTACCAAGGATAAGTGATTCCATACGTTTTTGTAGTTTTGTAATCACTTCATTCGCAATACTTTCTTGGATATACAAACGTGAACCGGCACAACAGACATGACCTTGGTTAAAGAAAATTGCATTAATAATTCCTTCAACTGCTTGATCCACCGCCGCATCTTCAAAAATAATATTGGCTGCTTTTCCACCCAATTCTAAAGTGTATTTCTTCCAGGAACCCGCTAATGCTTTCATGATATACTTACCCACTTCGGTACTTCCGGTAAAGGCAATTTTTTGTACATCACCATGATTAACAATGGCTTGTCCAGTTTTTTCCGCGCCAGTAACAATATTTACCACGCCTGGAGGCAAATCAGCTTCCTGAATAATTTCGGCCAATTTCATAGCCGTGAGTGGTGTTGTTTCAGCTGGTTTTAAAACAACAGTATTCCCAGTAGCTAAAGCTGGAGCTATTTTCCACGCAGACATCAGTAAGGGGAAATTCCAAGGAATAATCTGCCCAGCAACACCAATTGGTTTTGCATCTCTACCGGGGAAAGCATATTCTAATTTATCAGCCCATCCAGCATAATAGAAGAAATGTGCTGCAGATAAGGGAATGTCCACATCTCGGGATTCACGGATTGGTTTTCCACCATCCATAGTTTCAATCACTGAGAATTCACGTGCTCTTTCTTGAAGTAATCGAGCAATTCGATAAATATATTTTCCACGTTCCTTGCGAGGCATTTTAGACCATATTTTTTCGTAAGCTTTTTTAGCCGATGCTACTGCATAATCCACATCCGATTGACCAGCCTCTGCTATTTTCGCAATTGTTTTTTCATTGGCAGGATTAATAGTTTTAAAATATTTTCCACTTTTCGGTGCGCTAAATTCACCATTTATAAATAAATTATATTGATCTTTTAATTGTATATGATCTGTGCTCTCTAGTGCCGGACTATATTCCCAATTATTTTTTTTACTCATAATATTATCTTCCCCTAATCAATAGAAAAATAATCTCTCGACTGATAATAACCAGTTGATTGCTTTACAATTTGCATTAAGATATCATTGGCTAAAGAACTCGCGCCAAACCGAAACAGTTTTGGAGATAACCAATCATTTCCCAACGTTTCTTTTATCATTACTAAAAACTGAATTGCTTGTTTAGCTGTGCTAATTCCACCTGCTGGTTTCATTCCAATTTTTTTCCCAGTTTTTCCTTTATAATCTCGAATTGCTTCTAACATAGTTAATACGACTGATGGTGTTGCTGCCGGGGAAACTTTTCCCGTAGATGTTTTAATAAAATCAGCGCCTGCTTCCATAGCAATGTCACTTGCAAGTCGTACATTATCCAAGGTCATTAATTCTCCAGTTTCCAAAATCACTTTCAAATGCACTTCTCCGCAGCACTCTTTTACTTGAGCAATCTCATCATAAACATATTGATATTCACCTCCTAAAAATTTTCCGCGGGATATGACCATATCTACTTCGTCAGCCCCACTTTCCACAACTAATTTTACTTCATCTAATTTAGCTTTTATATCAACCATTCCACTGGGAAATGCAGTTGCAACAGAAGCAATATTGATACCAGTACCCACTAACGCTTTTTTTGCAACAGGCACCATTGTAGGATAGACACAAATTGCTGCAACATTTGGTAAATTTGGAAAAGAATCATGCAAATGTGATGCTTTATAACACAGTTGCTTTACTTTTCCTGGCGAATCTTTTCCTTCAAGTGTGGTCAAATCAATCATACTTAGTGCAAGATGCAAAGCTTGCACTTTAGAATCATTTTTAATACTTCTTGAAAAAAGTCGAGAAACTCGTTCTTGAGCACCAATTTGATCTATTGGATGGGCATATAATATTTTATTTAATACCATAATATTTTTTTGTTGTACTCAATTTATACTAAAAAATTCTTATTGTGATATTTCTTATTGTAAGCAAGTTCGAAACTGTTTAATTAGTTTTTGTGCATCATCTTTATCTGGTGCTTCAGCATAAATACGCATAATGGGTTCTGTGTTAGAAACGCGAAAATGTATCCAACGATCGTCCCATATAAATTTAACACCATCTATTAAATTAATTTCAGCATCTGGGAAAATAGATTTAGCTTTTTCCTGAATGGTCTCATTATCAATACCGTTCAGTTTAATTTTGTCTTTCACTATATAAAATTGAGGTAGTCCTAAGTGGATTTCACTAATTGGCTTATTATCCTGGGCCATACGGTTTAAAACCATAGCAGCTCCAACTAAAGAATCTCTTCCAAGATGAGCTTCCTTCAAAATGACGCCGCCATTTCCTTCTCCACCAAGTTCCGATCCGATTTCTAACATTTTTTGGACAACATTAATCTCGCCAACAGCTGTCCGCTCAATAGAACAATCAAATTTTTCAGCCATTTTTTCTAAAGCCAGTGAGGTTGACAAATTGGTTACAAAAGATTCTCTGGTTTTCTTATTTTGGATATATCCCTCTACTGCTAAGACCAATGTATATTCTTCCCCCAGAGCTTCACCCTTTTCATTAACGACAGCCAATCGATCTGCATCAGGATCAACAGCAAAACCAACATCGGCAACATTATCCAAAACAGATTTCCTTAAATCTTTTAAATGTTCTGGAAGTGGTTCTGTGCCCCGTCTGAATTCACCATTCCCTTCGCAAAAAATCTGAGTAACTTCACATCCCATATATTCTAATAACAGTGGAAGAGCCTCTGAACCTGCACCATTTACAGCGTCTATGATTACTTTAAAATTACGATCTCGAATTGCTTTACAATCAATACAGGAGAGTTCAATCGTATGAATACAATGTTTTAAAATGGAATTTTGATCTGGGAATACCATACCAGCCACTTTAGCATCATCAATAGAGTCATTTTTATCGACAAGATCAAACAAGATGTCGCAATCTTCAGAATGGAAGAAGGTTCCATCTCCTCGCACAAATTTAAGTCCATTCCATTCGATAGGATTATGACTTGCAGTTATAATAACACCGCCAGACGCTTCTGACCTTTCAACCATAAATTGAACGGTAGGTGTTGGCACAATTCCACATACGACCACATCTCTGCCCAAACGTATTAATTCAGCAGTAAAAACATCTAATAGCTTTTCTCCAGAGGGGCGGCTATCTCTACCTAGAAAAATTAGCCCAGGTTCAACATGGGCATGAAATGACCGTGCATAATTTTGAATAGTCTTTGTATTGAAGTGTGTATCAACTATTCCACGAACACCTGAAATGCTTCGAATAATCATTGAGTTTCCTTCAAGACAATAAAAAAGGTTCGATAAAATACCGAACCTTTTTCATTTTTTAGTTATGCAAAAAAAATTTATTGTTCATACCTTGCAAAACGTAACCGTCGGCGCACTGCTTTTTTCTTAGCTGCGCGCTGCTCATCGCTTGGTTTGATATAGTATGATTTTCGTTTGACTTCACGTAAAACACCGGCACGTTCCCACTTCTTTTTGAAGCGGCGTAATGCCCGTTCAAGTTGTTCTCCATTTTTTACGGTAACTTCAACCATGATCTATTTCACCTCCTCTCGATCAGCCTAAATACGTTCTTAAGGTTTTACTCCGTGAACGATGTCGTAAACGGCGAATAGCTTTCTCTTTGATCTGACGGACACGTTCTCGAGTTAAACTAAATTCTTCACCTATTTCATTCAACGTAAGAGCATAGTCACGATCAATACCAAAATACATTTTGATAACTTGGCGCTCTCGATCCTTTAATGTTTCCAAGGATTGACGAATTTCATCCTTCAATGATTCCGCCATGAGCGGTTCATCAGGATGAATTTGGCCATCATCTTCAATAACATCTATTAAAGAATTTTTATCACCATCGCGAAAAGGTGCATTGAGCGAATGATGGCGGCGAGATATTCGCATTGCATCAATCACTTCGTCACTGGTCATTTCTAGGTTACGTCCAATTTCTTCTTCATTGGGTGAACGTTCAACCTCCGCTTCCAGCTTTTCAGCTGTTTTAGTAATCTTTGAAATCGTTCCAACCCTATTTAGTGGCAAACGTACAATTCTAGAATGTTCAGCCAGTGCCTGTAAAATGGATTGTCTTATCCACCATACAGCGTAAGAGATAAATTTGAATCCACGTGTTTCATCAAAACGACCTGCGGCTTTCATTAAGCCCATGTTGCCTTCATTTATCAAATCTGTTAACGGCAATCCTTGGCCTTGATAATCTTTAGCTACCGATACTACAAATCTTAGGTTGGCTTCTACCAATTCCTTCATTGCAAGACGATTGCCTTTTTTTATAGCCTGCGCCAATTCCACTTCCCTCGAAGGATGAAGCGGCTCATATTTGCCGATCTCCTCTAAGTACTGACTCAGACTTCGGTTTGATTCATTTATTGCTCTGCCTGCTTTGGCCATATGTTTAAACCCAGATTTTTGTTTAGGAAAAAGTCAAGTAATTTACACTAATATGTGCATGCTACCCAAGTAGTACAGATATAATGAATAATTATCCTAAAAGTTTCGAGAACTCTAATACGGTAAGAGTTTCAGGGCGACGAGTAAAATCCACTTCTTTTTGAATTTGATCAGGAATATCAAAATCATTTAAAGAGTTTCTCAACATTTTTCTTCGCTTTGAAAAAGCGGCTTTTACAATTTTATTAAATTTTACAAATTGATCATCTTGAACAACTGGGGAATCTTTTTTTGTAAAACGGAGAATGGCAGAATCAACTTTAGGCTTTGGATAAAATACTTCCGGTGGAACTTTTAAACACATTTCAATATTTAGGTAAACACCCACGACCACGGAAATTCGGCTGTATTCTTTTGTACCTACTGAGGCAGTGAGACGCTCCCCAACCTCTTTTTGCATCATAATGAATGCATCTTTCCAATAATCCAATTGTTCTATCAACCAAAATATGATTGGTGAGGTAATATTATATGGAATATTTCCAATCACACGGACTGGATTGGAAATGGGAATATCTTTAATATCTTGTTGCAAAACATCACCATGAATAATATGAAGACCTCTAAGATCAGATCGACTCGAAAGGTGCTTTATTAAGTATGGATCTATCTCAATAGCAGCCATTTCCTTAACTTGGTGAAAAATCTTCTCAGTTAGAGACCCTTCACCGGGGCCGATTTCTAATATAGCATCATCTTTATTAGGATTTAATGTTCTTACAATACGATCTAATAGGTTGGTATCATTGAGAAAATTCTGTCCCCACTTTTTTCTATATATGTGTGGCTTTTTTGACATCTTTAACTGTGACTGTGGCTAAGGTAATCGAAAAAGTTCAGAAGCATTTTCTGTTGTGCGTTTAGCAACTTCTTCAAAGGAAATATTTTTTATTTCAGCCAATTTTTCTGCCACAAATCGTGTTCGCCCTGGTTCGTTTGGCTTGCCACGGTGTGGTACCGGACTCAGATATGGTGAATCAGTTTCCACCAAAACTCGATCTATTGGAATTGCTTTAGCTACTTCAGGCAAATGACTATTTTTGAAAGTGAGATTACCTGAAAAAGAAATATAATAACCCATATCGAGAAAAGATTGTGCTGTATTCAGATTACTTGAAAAACAATGGGCAACACCATTCACTTCCGGATAATCACTCAAAACTTCTATTACATCTGCATCTGCATCTCTATTATGAAAAATCACGGGGCAATTTAAATCTTGTGCAACTTCCATTTGATTTCTAAATACATTTTTTTGAATATCTGGGTTAGAAATATTGCGAAAATAGTCCAAACCGATCTCTCCTACTGCAATCATGCTTCCAAATTCCATTAGTTCGTAGATATCCTCAATATATCGATCATTAACATCTTTTGCATCATGAGGATGTATTCCCACTGATGCAAAAATATTATTATTATTTTCGCTGATGGATAAACATTCCCTGGAGTCTGAAATATTGGTCCCGACACAAATAAAACGAGTGACCCCTAATTCATTAGCCCTCGATAAAACACCAACAAGGTCATTTTTTAAATCTTCGTAGTATAAGTGACAGTGCGTATCGGTAAGCATGATTTATTATTAATTAATGTTTAAATTATGTTATGAAGATAATCAAGAATCACCAAAGGATTAAAGCAAGAAGAAGATTGTTAGGAAATAAAGGGAACCGATTTGTCTCTCATATGAAAAGTGTAATTATCGTAATCTCAATAATTACGACTAAACTTTTTTCTCAAATTTGTGAAACAGAAATTCCAGAAATTTATATTGACGATA
>CEQF01039995.1_pt1 | contig 11209 bp, 10 predicted proteins | sample 530821 | NCBI WGS metagenome assembly CEQF01 (sample SAMEA2621003, study PRJEB7988) | marine metagenome | isolation source: saline water (ENVO:00002010), including
CTTACCACCCAATTCCGATATCTGTAATTTTGCAACAAAACCAATTCGATCAATTTGATCATTACCATAATCAAATGACTGCGATAAAAGGTACATTGCTTCCTTATCATCCTGTTGAAAGATATTTTTCGTTTTCCATTCAGATACTATTCTTGCTGAATCTGCATACTTATCTGGAGCAAGATTATTATTTAGAATGATTCTTATAAAGTTGTATGGGGATAAATCATACAATTTTGTTTGATCTTGTTCATTTATTACATCATATGGTGGAGTAACAACCTTTGCAAGATCATTCACAATATCGAGATTATATCTCCATCCTTTAAATGGATAAATTTCGGGCATAGCTTAATTTATTCTAAATATTATATAATTTATTGTTTACTAATTCATTAGCTTTTTGCAAATCTTCTTTGAAATCAATTTCAATACATGGTAAATGACTAATATCTTCAAAAAAAACATCATGTTTAATTAACATTGGCTCTATGGCAGACTCAAAATAATCGGATTGACCTCCATCATCAATTAACTTTGATAAAGAAGAAGCAAATGAATTACAGAAAGGAGTAGATAGCTTTGCAACCCCAATAAATTCGCCTAATGAATTTTCAATGTCTAGTTCTTTACCTATAGAAATAATACGTTTCTTATCATCGGTAATTACTTTGACTTCTTCATCTCCACATCTTTTGATATCGACAGCAAGAACAGTTTCATAATGTGAATCTATTATTTGTTTTAATAATGTGGGCGGATATAAAACATCTCCATTCATTAGCAATGTATCAGATGAAGAAAGGAAATCCTTACATAGGTATGCGGAGTATGATGTATTTGTATCTAAATAATGATTATTAGTTATAAAGGTAAATTTCATTTCAGAGTGATTTTTATTGATATAATCAATAATCATTTCTTTATAATAACCTAATACAATAATGACCTCATTAATATTGTATTTCTTTAATGCATTCAATTGATGGCTTAATATTGGAAGACCACCAATATCTAACAAACACTTCGGTATTTTTTCGGTTAAAGGATATAAACGCCTAGATGCGCCAGCAGCTAAAATTAAACCTTGCATTGAATAAGTAAATTAAATGAAATGATCTGAAGATCATAATGGCAATCAACCAATATGTGCAAATTAATTTTTAGTTATGAATATTTTGTAATTTTTTAATAGCAGTATTTACATCTGCCTTAGTTATCGCATTAAGGCAACATATATTTCCATTACACGGATTACATCTATCACTTTTATCAATAATAATATTTTTTGGACCTATAGGTTTTGTAGTTTTCGATCTCTTAACGCCAAAAAAGGATACTGTAGGAACCTCCATGATTGATGAAATATGTCCGAGGCCGCTATCCGCAGCAAGTGCATAGTTTGCAAGAGAAATTAATGCAATACTATTTCTCAAAGTTAGTTCACCACAAAATGAGTGAATAGAAATGCCTGTATTTTGATTAATAATTTTTAAGGCTTCTTTTTTATCGCTCTTCGTCCCAAAAATAACATATTGTTTTGTGGAATCAGATAGCCATTCTTTTATTTTAATTTTCGGGAAAGTTCTTGAATGAGATACACTAAAAGGAAAAATTGCAATAAAATTACTGATATTACACTTTGACAATTTTTTTCTTGCCCAATTAGCTTCAACTTCATCAAGAAAAATATAATTTTCTCTATGATCTAAATCACTAAGCTCACCTATCAGATTAAAATATTTATTTGTTCTATGTGTTTCTAGTAATGGCAAATTAAAAGCAGATGTTAATAGTGGAGTTCTCAATTGCGAACTATAACCAATACGATTTTTTGCTCTTGATAACCACATAACTAGAGAACTACGAAAAGAATCTGTAAGTGTATAAAAATAATCAAACTTTTGGTCACGCAACCCTAGACCATTTTTTATGGTTCTGATAAGCCCTTTCAAATCCTTTGAAGAAAAACTAATTATTTTATCTATGTTTGGATTATTGTGGTATACTGGTGCCACCCAATCTTTACAAACCACAATAAGTTCTGATTCAGAATTTTGTGCCTTGAGTTTATGTATAAATGGAAGTGATAATGTTGCATCGCCAACCCAATTGGGACTATATACCGCAATTTTCATTTAAGCTAGAGAGAGCTTGCTTTCAATTTCATCGAGCAACCTACTTGATGCTTTACCATCATTTTTATACAGATATGTTTCTATAGCTTCCATCCTCAAGTCAGATAATTCACTAGGATATTCTATACAATGATATATTAAGCCATTAAGTTTAACTGGTTCATTAATTCTGTTTACGAAATCAATTGAATCATATCTTTCTAGATCTAACTTACGTGAAAAACGTTTTTTAAATATTCGATGCTTTAACCTTATGGAAAAACATTCTGCCATAATAATAGGTCGATTGAGGGGGAGAAATTCAAAAATTGTCGATGAAATATCAGATATTAATAAATCAGAAATTTTCATAAATGGAATAACATCAAAATCATTAGGTTGTGCTAGATATACATTTGATAGCTTACTATCTAAAATCTTCATCATTTCACTTTGATATTGATACCGCTTTTGAAACCAACTAAAGTTGTGAAGTTTAATTATTAAATTAAATTCATTACTAAAATGTTCTAATTCAGGATAAAGTTTCTCAATTGAAGAAGGATAAAAGGATGGGGCATACAATATGGTTTTTTTTCTTTTATCTAATCCTGTTTTCACAAAATAATCGTCAGTTTGGTCTTCTATATTCATAAGTGGGTCACATTTTGTATAACCATTAATGATCAAATTAGTATGTCCCTGACTAGATAAAATGTCATACCGTTCTTTGGACTCAACTGCGCGAATATCAATTCTTTCAACAATATCATTATAATATGTTTGTTTTAATCCAATGCCATGATAAACCATAACAGTTAATGAATGATTAGCAGCTATTTCTTCAATCTTACCTATGTTTCCAACAATAATTACATCAAATCTTTTATTTTTAATTGTTTGTATTCTATCTTGTTCACTATTACCTACTATGGTTATAATATCATTATCATTACAAATTTGATAAAAAATATCTTTTTCTTCTTTAGGTATAGAATAAGGTATTGATCCAAAAATTTCATATTCAACTCTTCTTCGCATTTCTTTGATAATTGGAAGAAAGTTTGGTAGGTAGTATAAATGATGGCTTTCAAAAAGTATAGATAACATAAAATATACTTTTAATTATTAAACTGAATATCATATAAATTCTTATATATCCCCTTTTTATCTAATAATTCAGTATGTGTCCCAGATTCAATAATTTTCCCATTATCTAGCACAATAATTCTATCCGCATTAACAATTGTTGAAAGACGATGTGCGATCACTAAAACTGTTCTATCTTTCATTAAATTATCAATTGCTTCCTGAACATACTTTTCCGATTCAGTATCTAATGATGATGTGGCTTCATCTAGTATTAGTATAGGAGGATCTTTTAATAATGCTCTTGCAATTGCAAGTCGTTGACGTTGTCCGCCCGAAAGACGAACACCTTTTTCTCCAATTACTGTATTAAAACCTTGCGGTAAGGCATCTATAAATTCTTTCGCATTTGCTGCCTCAGCAGCAGCATGTATTTTATTAGGCTTTACCTCTTTTTGACCATATGCAATATTTCCACTTATAGTATCATTAAATAAAATCGTTTCCTGAGTTACAATTCCCATCAAATTTCTCAGAGATTTTATTCTTACATCTTTAATATCGATTCTATCTAATGTGATTCTTCCTTTTGTAGGTTCAAAAAATCTGGGAATCAAATCAGCAATACTTGATTTACCAGATCCGCTGGATCCGACTAAAGCGACAACAGATCCTTTATTAATAGAAAAATCAATTTCTTTTAATACTTCTGATTCTCCATCTTCATATTGAAAGGATACATTATCAAATGAGATATGTTCATTAAATACAATATCTTTGATAGCATTATCTGCATCAATAATTGTAGGATTAGTATCTAGAATATGAAAAACTCGTTCAGCCGATGCTGCACCAACTTGTACTTCAGCAAAAACATTGCTTAATGAACGTATGGGTTGTAAAGCAGAGAACATAATTAATATAAATCGAATAAAATCTTCAGATGTTATTCCTTCATTTGCTAAAACTTCAGAGCCACCTATCCATAATAATGCAACACCAATGACTACTCCTAAGGTCTCTGTTATTGGTGGAGCGATACTTCTTAGCCTGGATCTACGAAACATCAAATTATAGTAATTATTGGTTTCTTTTGTAAATCTATCCACTTCATAATTTTCCATGGCAAACGCTTTAACAACTCGAATTGAAGCTAATGTTTCGGTAATTATATTTGTAATACCAGCTATCTTTACTGCAGTGCGACGTGATTTTCTTCGAATCGATCTACTTATCTTTACAATAACAAATCCAGCAAGTGGTATAATGATTACTGCAATTGATGCTAACTGCCAACTAATTATAAATAAAAGAGAAGTAAAAGCTATAATATTAATTGGCTCAACAAACATACGTTGGAACCCTATTGTTAAGGCTTGACGCATATTTGCCACATCATTAACAATTATAGAAGTCAACTCTCCACTTTTTTGTTTATTAAAGAATGATAATGATAATGAATGATAATGAATATACAGTTTGTTGCGTAGTTCAGTAATTAACCGATATTGCACTACAATGAGAGAAACATTTTTTAAATAAAGAAAAACATTTTTTAAAACAAAAATGATTAAAATACTATAACATAACATTTGTAATGTTTCTTTTGCAGTATCTCTAAGAATAAGTTCATTAGTAAAATATTTAATTTTTTCATTAAGAGTTAATATTGAAGATGATGATAATCGCGATTGCTCTAAAATAAGTTTATCAAAATCAGATAAAATATTATTGATTAAAGATGCTGTTAACCACACGGAAATACCATTTAACGCAACGTAGACAAAAGCTGTTGCAGTTGATAAAACAAGATAAGGCCAATAATTAAATATTAATTTAATTAAGCGTTTATAAATAGAATTTTTCATGATTTATGATTAATTATTAAGAATATATTGTCAAGTAGAGTAAATATAAGTGTATTATTATTATACCGCTATTCTTGTTTCCAAATCATTTTTTGATGACTTATTCCACCCTCATAAAAATGCTTTCCTACTGGGTTAAATCCAAATTTCTTATAAAAGGATATAACATGATCTTGTGCATGTAAATATACAAATGGTTCATTTTTAATTTTCTCTAGAATAAACTCAACTAATTTTTTTCCTATTCCTAATCCACGTTTTTCTTTTAATACAGCAAAGCGTTCTAATTTTATTCCATCCTCTGTTTTTCGCCAGCGAGCTGTACCTATAAACTCTTCATCTAATAATGCAACTATATGATTTGAGCTATCTTCATACTGATCTATTTCCACATCTTCAGGAACATTTTGTTCCATAATAAATACTTTTTCACGTATTTCTCTAACATGCTCTAATTCTTGTTGCGTAGTAGCTAAATGAACTTTTATTTCCATAATACAATTTTAACTTATACTAAATTGAAAAACAAAGAGGGTTTGAATATTGATATTTAGTTATTTAAAATTCAATATATGAAACATAAGCGAAAACACATCATCATAGTAGGTGATAGGGTATTAATTCAACCAAATACTGGAGAAAACAAATCAGCTGCGGGGATCTACTTACCTCCAAATGTTATTGAAAAACAAGATGTTCGTGGAGGTATTATAGTAGAAGTCGGACCGGGTATACCGGTTGGTAATCCAGATGAAATTTCAGAGGAGCCTTGGAAAACCAATAATAATGGTGAAGTAAAATACATTCCTACGCAAGCTGAAGTTGGTGATTACGCGTTATTTCTAAGTAAGGCAAGCATTGAAATAAAGGTAGAAGAACAGGACTACCTTATTCTTCATCAGTCAGCTATATTAGTTTTGATTAGAGATGATCTAAGTAGTCTTACAAAATAAAAGAAATCATTAAGTATGAAAAATCTAATGGGGTATCTCCACCATTTTCCCAGTATAGTGCGTAACCTAGAGACCAGTTCCCCCCCGATGGTAATTTTCGAGAAAAAATTAGATCAAGTTCGTCACCAAATTTATTACCCTGTACAGCATCTGTAAAATTATGATAATTAGCATTGAGATCAAATCCAAGCAAGCCTGATAGTTTTGCTTTAAGATTCCATTCTTTTAATCCTACATGGTAATTATCCTTAAAACTTTTATGGGAACTGTAATCATAATAACCATGCCATTTATGTCCTGCCCCAAATGGTTTTGCAAACCCTTCAAACAATCTAGTAGATTCATCATCGCCAGATATGAATTCATTCCCTATGGAAAAAGAATTAACGATAGGTATAAAATCTAATATTACACCTAGATTAACTGCTGTTAAAAAACTTTCAACATTCCCTCTCGAAATTTTTCCAGATTGCAATGCTCCCTCTACTTCCAGGTTAAGAAAGAGAAATGATGTATTTAGTCGAGAACCATAGGTAGTACGGAAATTTTTTTCAATTACATTGTCTCTTTCTTCCGGCATCCATGTTCGGAAGCCATAGACTTCTATGGTAGTACCTGCAAATTGATTTATTCGCTTTATACTATGATCAAAATAAAAACCATCAATAGTTTGATCATATAGGTCATTATCGAGTCTATCAAATCTCTCATCATTAATTAAATGAAATAATCTCAGCGTGCCCTTTGGACTATTTCTATATGTAAGAAATCCTTCAAAACTACGGCCAATATTATTCCAGTTATTTTTTGAAAATATCCTCTGTTGTCCCAGTGGTAAATGAAATCTTCCTAATTGAATTATCCAATTACGTTTAAAAATATTGTTAACATTAATATATACTTGATGAAAGGAAGGTTTTGTCTGATCCTCATTTGCAATCCCTGGACTATTAACAGAATTTCCAAGAATCCTTGAATCCTGTAACTGCATATTCAATGTTACAGGGCCATTTATTAATTTAAAAAATATTCTACTTCTTAAAAGAGAATATGTTGAGAGTGCATTAATAGTATTTTCTTGATCCCGCGATGTAATACGATCTTGCATTAAACGGTATCGGAATTCTGCTTGCCACTCTAATTCTGAAGCGAATAGCAGAAAAGGAAAAATATAAATAATTAATAAAAAGATTATTCTCAGTTTGGTCCTTCCCAAATAATGGGATAAATGGATTCTCCAAAAATACCAACATTACTCTTATAAAATATTTTTAAATCATTATTTGAAAATGGCGTCTCTGGAACATCTCCTTTCAATGTATTTCCAAAATAATTTGAACCATATTCAATAACAGAGGATTCATTACGTACAACTCTTACAGGATGAACTCCCGCTTTAAGTGCTGCAATCATATCTGAATCTGCATCACCATAAAATAAATCAAGCTTTAACCGTTTCATTAATCTGTGTTTTGTTGTAAAACGCTTACCCTTAATCGTTTGTTTTGGTGAAAAGAATAAATTTTTATTTACTTCCACTGGAAATCCAAGGCCTGCAGTTAAAAACTCAGCTAATATATTCCCATTTTGTCCTGGTCGCGCAGTAATAAAAAAAACATTATGTCCATTGGACCGAAAATAATTGATTAATTCAACAGTCGGTGTAATATAAATGGAGTAATCACTATCATGTGAATTGATCCAACCATAATCTATTGGATTCTTCTTATCATCTGGTAAGTTAAGGAATACATCTCTTGAAAAAAGGACTGTATCATCAATATCAAACCCCACATTTAATATTCCATTCTGTGCAAAGATAAAGGAAAAAGAAAAAATATATAATTTGATAATATTTATCTGATATTTTTTACTCATAAGAAGTATAATACAATTTAATGAAGGTTTTCAGATATGAGCATCATATATCCATTAAGATTAAATATCTAAATCAATTGATACGGGGCAGTGATCAGAACCCATAACCTTATGGTAAATATCCGCGTCAACTACATTTTCAACAAAATCTCCATTTACAAAAAAATAATCTATACGCCATCCAACATTACGATCTCTTGCGCCAAATCGATATGTCCACCAAGAATACCTGTCTCCTTCTTTATGAAATAATCGAAATGTATCTACCCAACCATTTTCAACGTACAGATCTAGTTTTTCCCTTTCAATAGGCATAAATCCAGATGTCTTAACATTTTCTTTCGGTCGTGCCAAATCAATGGGATGGTGTGCCGTATTCCAATCTCCCGTTACAATAACATTATTCCCTGAATCAACCTGTTCATTGATTATTGGCAAAAGATCATCATAAAAATCTAATTTATATTTTAATCTCGTTTCATCCTTTTGACCATTAGGAAAATAAATATTGTATAAAAGAAAATTTTCATGCTCTGTTATAAGGACACGTCCTTCATCATCATATCGTTCAATACCTAGACCTTCTTGAACATATAATGGTTCATCCTTACAAAATGTAGCTACTCCACTATACCCTCTTTTCTTTCCAGAATGCCAATATGTATGATATCCATGATCGGTAAGAATTTCTGAAGTTAGTTGTTCCACATGCGCCTTGGTTTCTTGCAAACAAATAATATCAGGCTTTTCTTGTTCAAGCCAATCCAAAAACCCTTTTTTTACAACAGCTCTAACGCCGTTTACATTCCAAGATATAAGTCTCATAAAGACATATAATTTATGTTAGTAAAAAAATACATCATTACTAATAATTAAAATTTTATGGTATCATGATCATGGAGTGACGATCAATTGCTATAGATCCAAATACACCAATTCCACCATTAATACCAAAATTTCGACCAGAACCACCTGACCCAAAGGAACTTGTAAATTCCGCATCACGATATCGAATAAAGTAGTCATAATAATTATTATCCATACTCATTAAGCTAAATAATAATATTTCTTCATTCCATGATGGTTCATTGAACTCTGGGTCACACCATTCTCTTCTAAAAATTGCTGAACTTTCTTCTGGTGAGATAATATATTCTTGATTAATACCACATATATAACTATTCTCATAAAAATAGTCATCATATCCATATTCACCTAGATAATCTGAATTTATTAATTGATAATTATCGTTAATTGGCAACCAGCTCATTTCCATTTCACGAAAAATTTGAAAGGTATCCGGCAAATTTTCAGTAAATATTCTAGGAGTCGGAGGTATTATTGTTTGCCCAGTAGCTTCGAGCCCACCTGGCACTAAAACATTTAAAGTCCATATTTCTCCTGGCTGAGGGTTTAGATCATCTCCATTATATATATATACTTCTTGAAAGACTTTATCCATATCAACATCATAACTAAAATCTGTATATTCAAAAATATAATCGTTAACACCATTGCTTACTACCACTTCTGCATTTCGAACAATAAAACGAGAAGTATAGTAAATATAAATATTATCCCCAATTGTATCTCTAATTAATGAGTCACTTGCTTCATCCATATCTAATGTGCGTTGAACTTTCACAAAACTTGTTCTAAGAGAATCCGTTGATATAAGACCAATAATATTCAATGTTGATTCATGATTGGAAGTAACATCTTCCCATTCCAAATCAGGTGGTACAATGGAACATGAAAAGAACAATATGCAAATGATATATCTCTCTCTCATTAGAGTTCTATCCTATAACCTACAGTAAAAAAGAAAGGAAACATTGGTACTGCAGCTCGCTCTAAGCCCAAAGCTTCACCTGTTAATCGATTTTCTTTAGCTCTGTATTGATATGAAAGTGGGTTTACGTGATTTGTCACATTAATTAATTGAAGATATCGTTCATAAGGAACTCCAAATAGTGATTTTTTCTGTTTAAGACCTAAATCTAAACGAAAATAAATCGGAAGTCGATCAGCATTTTTTTCCCCTACTAAAAATTGTTCATTTTGGTACAAATCTGATCCTAAAGGATCATGATATACCTCAAAATGATTATATCGTCCAATGGGTGGTGTAAATGGTTGTCCACTTGATGCTTGTACGGCATAATTGAAGTGTAAATTTTTAAAAAAAGGCATGGTAATATCACCAACAATATTCACTGTATGCGTTCGGTCATATTTAGGATAATACCAGCCGTGTTTTTGAATATGCTTCATAGTCTTTGCATAAGTATACCCAATCCAACCGCGCGATTTACCTGCAGTCTTCTTAAATAATAGTTCTAAACCATAAGCAAAAGCTCTGGTATCAAAGAATTCATTGAAAGGGGTTGTACTAACTTGGTCATTACCTTCTGTGACTTGTTCTCCTTGATTCAAAGTAATCAAATTCTCAAAGTGTTTATAATATGTTTCTGCACGGAAAAGCCAGTTGCTCCCAGATAAGTACTCTAGTCCTAAAATAGTGTGATCCGCCCAGGGGGCGGCACGATCTGCTGGTATTCCTAACCAATAATCAATAAGACGTAACGTTTCATCTTCCGGATTTGCAATTGTAAGAAATTGATGGAATCTGCCTATAGATAATTTCAAGGATAAATCCTGTTGTAATAAATATTTAAGTCCAAACCTAGGGTCAAAGTAGATTTTATCATGCAGAGAATATTTCATTATTCTTCCACCAACCTGTAAGGCAATATTACTTGCTACATCCCATTTATCCTGAATAAACAATGAAGTTTCAATCGTTTGCTGCTTCATTTCTAATGGCTTTGCATAATACGTTGTATCCAGGTTTTCATATTCAAATTCCATTCCTAAATCATAATCGACCTGTTTTAACTGAAATCCACCCATGATTTGATGATTCTCAATTCCATGCCAGGAAATTTCAGTTTCTAGGGTTTTATCATCAACAATATCATAAAAGTCAAAACTCCATCTATCCAAATAACTTCCTGATTCATTTCCTACAGACCAGGTACCTTCATTTTTATTATCCATATCAAAATGAAACCGGTATCTACTAGTTGCCAAAAATGTTCGAGCCACTAATTGTGGGCTAATAAGCCACCGCCATGTCAAACTGTTTGTATGGTTTCCCCAGGGCCAATTAATACCAAAGGTATTTGTGGACTTTTCATAATAATCGGAAAGAATGTCATAATCTTCATATACTGTAGGCTTAAAACTAAAATCTAGAACATCATCTCCATAAAAACGACTATAGGCCAAGCGATGATCCTGA
>CEQF01087312.1_pt1 | contig 11087 bp, 9 predicted proteins | sample 530821 | NCBI WGS metagenome assembly CEQF01 (sample SAMEA2621003, study PRJEB7988) | marine metagenome | isolation source: saline water (ENVO:00002010), including
GAGGTCGATCTCATGCCATTCGGCGTGCCGGAGTTCGCCGGGGCGCACGAACACATGCGGCGCTATTTGCAAAGCTAACTTCGTCACCAAGTAGCCAGTGAAGTCGTCGATTGCGCGCAGCAGTCCGCCTAGCTCGCTGGGCTCGAGGATTGCAGCATAATGCGTGGCTCTCGGGGTTACGAGAGCACCCTTCAGCATACTGGTTGGATCGGATTTGCAACGGGTCGTCGCGACACCGTAGCGAAACACGCGGCCTGCGAACGAGCGGCATTTCTTCGCAGTCTCGTGCTTGCCAGTGGCTTCCAGTCGCTTGAGAGGAGCCAGGACTTCGAACGGCTCGATCTCGTGGATGGGTCGGTTACCGATGGCAGGCGCAAGCTTGTCGAGGAAATAATTGGCCTTGACGATCGTGCCATCGGCACGGCCATTCTGGACCATCATCTGCTCGATATACTCACGTGCGACAGCCTCGAACGTCTGAGCAGAAAGGAACTCGGCGCGGATTTTCTGCTTGCGCTTCTCAAAGGCAGGGTCGCCCCCAGAAGCAACAGCTCGTCGCGCCTCGTAGGCCGCGTCTCGGGCTTGCTTGAGACTGATCTCGGGATAGCTGCCGATGCAGAGCTTCTTTTGCGCACCGCCGATCCGGTATCGGAATCGCCAAAGCTTGCTGCCGGTCGGCGTGACCTCGACATATAGGCCGCGCTCATCGGTTACCTTGTACGGCTTATCCTTGGGCTTGAGTGCGCGGAGGCGAGTATCTGTCAGAGGCATGTGGGGGCCTTTTCATCTGGGCCTTTGCGAAACGGCCTCAAAAGGCCCACAAAAGTGTCTGGAACCCCCGAGAACAGGCGGGACGATCCGGAACGATCCAAGGGCCAAATCCCTAGGATTTCTGCGGGTTTTATAGATTATTCGGGAGAACGTGAGAAGAACAAATGGTGCCCAGAAGAGGACTCGAACCTCCACGCCCTTGCGAGCGCCGCCACCTGAAGACGGTGCGTCTACCAATTCCGCCATCTGGGCACACTTGTCGCAAAGCCGGTCTTCGAAGCACGGCTGCGGGTAGGCGCGGGCCACTAGCGAAGGGCGCCCTCCTCTGTCAATGGCTTTTGCACATGTCGGAACGCTTGCGGCACAGCGAAGGTTGGGGCTAGGGGCGCAGCAACGATTCCACCTTCGAGGATACAGGCGAATACCATGGCGAAAAGCGGCGCGTTGAACGGCAAGCTGGTAGTGCTGATGGGTGGCAGCGGTTTTCTCGGCAATTACGTTGCCCAGGCCCTGCTCGAACGTGGCGCGCGCGTCCGCATCGCCAGTCGTAATCCCGACAAGGCTTTCAAGCTGAAGCCCCTCGCCAATCTCGGCCAGATCCAGTTTGCGCGCTGCAATGCGGCAGATCGCACGTCAGTAGAGCGTAGCATCTCCGGGGCCGACGCGGTCGTGAACCTGATCGGTGCGTTCGACGGCAATCTGCGCCGCCTGATGGGCGAAGCGCCCGGCTGGATGGCCGAAGCCGCTGCAAGCACAGGCGCCCGCGCCTTCGTACATGTCAGCGCGATTGCGCCCGAACCGGACGAAGATGCCGAAATCGAATATGCAGCAGCCAAGCGGCTGGGCGAAAAGCAGGTTCTCGCAGTCTTTCCGAAAGCGACCATCCTTCGCCCCAGCATCGTGTTCGGCAAGGACGACAAGTTCATCAACATGTTTGCAGGTCTGATTTCGAACCTGCCGGTGCTGCCCGTTTTCGCTCCGGATGCCAAACTGCAGCCGGTCTATGTGGACGACGTGGCCGAAGCCGCCGTCCGCGCACTCGAGCAACCCGATGTTTTCGGCGGCAAGATCCACGAACTCGGCGGTCCGGAACAGCTTTCCATGATGGACATCAATCGCGCGATCGCAGAGGCGCAATACCGCGAGCGCAGCTTCCTACCGATGCCCGATGCGATTTCGGCGATCTTCGCGGCCCTGCCCGGCACTCCTATGGGGAGCGACCAGTGGGAACTGCTGAAATCCGGCAATGTCGTTTCGGGCGACCACCCCGGCTTCGACAAGTTCGGCATTTCGCCCCGGCCGCTAAGCCTGTTTCTCGATAAATGGATGGTGCAGTACCGCAAGCACGGCCGCTTCAACGAACGGGCGAGCGTCTAGATCAGGCGTCTTTCGCCGCGCTTCCGTCGAGCAAGGCGACCGGCTCCACCAGCAGATCCGAGCCCCTGCTCCCGATGATGCGTACGCGCGTGCCGATATCGGCATCGCTGCCGCGCGCGTTCCATTCGCCGTCTCCCACCTTGACCCGGCCCGAGCCGCTTTCGATCGCTTTCGTCACCAGTGCGGTTTCCCCCACCAGCCTGCCGGTCCGATTGTTCAGCAGCGGGTCGGAGGAGATGATGGGCCGATCGCGCAGCCAGCGCTTGGCGGAAAAGGCAAAGATCAGCGACAGCGATACCCAGGCGATGATCTGCATCGCGAGCGGCGGCCCGGAAACGAAGGCCAGCGCGGCGATCGCCAGTGCCGCCATCGCCATCCAGATCAGATAGACCCCGGGCACGATCATCTCGAGCGCGGCCAGGGCCAGTCCGACGATCAGCCATATCCAGTATGTTTCGATGCCGTCCATGGGCCCGCCCTTATCCATTCCTGGACGGTGGGACGCTGGGCCGGCGTACCGGGGCGCGGTCACGCGGTTCGGCGATGGGTGTGCCCGTGTCGGCCGGTCCCTCCGCCTTGTCGAAGGCGCCCCGCATCAGTTCACCGATCCCGCCAAGCGAGCCGATGAGCTGTGTCGCCTCGACGGGAAACAGGATCGTCTTGGCATTGGGACTATCGGCGAACTTGCCGACCGCCTTGGTATATTCCTGGGCGACGAAGTAATTGATCGCCTGATTGCCGGACGATGCGATCGCGTTCGACACCATCTCGGTTGCCCGCGCTTCTGCTTCGGCGGCCCGCTCGCGGGCCTCGGCATCGCGGAACTGTGCCTCGCGCTTGCCTTCCGCCTCGAGGATGGCCGACTGCTTGCGGCCTTCTGCGCGAAGGATCGAACTGGTCTTGTCGCCTTCCGCCTCGAGGATTTCCGCACGCTTGAGCCGTTCCGCCTTCATCTGGCGCGCCATGGCTTCGGAAATATCCATCGGCGGGCGGATGTCCTTGATCTCGACGCGGGTGATCTTGATGCCCCAGGGCGAGGTGGCATGATCGACTACGCTCAGCAGACGGGCATTGATCTCGTCGCGCTTCGAGAGTGTTTCGTCCAGATCCATCGAACCCATCACCGTGCGCAGATTGGTGGTCGTCAGCGCCAGGATTGCATTGTGCAGGCCCGACACTTCATAGGCGGCCTTCCCCGCGTCCAGCACCTGGAAGAACACCACCGCATCCACGCCGACCATGGCGTTGTCCTTGGTGATGATCTCCTGCCCGGGAATGTCGAGCACCTGCTCCATCATGTTGATCTTGTGCCCCACGCGGTCGATGAAAGGGATGATCAGATGCAGACCGGGATCGGCGGCGAGCGTGTATTTGCCCAACCTCTCGATGGTGTAGACATAACCCTGCTTCACCACGCGCACGCCCATCATCAGGAACAGTATCGCGACCAGAACAATCAGCGCCAGAACGAGCGTACCGCCCATGTTGGAAACCCTCCTCTATTCGGGGGGTATCGTAGCGAACGCAGGACTGGCGGCAAGCGAAAGCGGCGTTGCTACTTCGCCCCGGTGTAATCGGCACCATAGATGGCGTCGCGAATATCGTGGTGCAGCGTGCCGTCGAAATCGATTTTCTGGGTCGCGAACACCACGGCCATGTCCTGCACCGGATCGACCCAGAACAGCATGGACGGCAGCCCGTCCCAGAAGAATTCGCCGGTCGTGCCGCGGTTTTCCTCGGCATCGCGCGGCGGCCCGGTGCGGACGAAAAAGTCGAAACCGAAACCACCGTTCCCCTTGCCGACCAGCCAGCTACGGTTCTCCGGCCCGATGCGCGGGTCGAGGTGATCAGTCGCCATAAGCTGCACCGTAGCAGGCTCGAGGATCCGCACACCATCCAGTTCCCCCTCGCCCAGCAGCATGCGCGCAAACCGCATGTAATCGTCGACCGTGGTGACGATGCCCGATCCGCCCATTGTCATCGGCTTGCCCATGAAATTGGCTTTCAGCCATTCATCGCGCGGCATGGGTTCCAGCGTGCCGTCATCCTGCGCGATGTAAATGCGGGCAAGCCGGGCCAGGTCCGCCTCATCGCGCTTCCAGCCGCTGTCGGCCATGCCCAGCGGGTCGAAGATATGCTGCTTCACATAGCTGTCGAACGGCTGGCCGGAGAGGACTTCGATCAGCCGGGCCTGCACATCGACCCCGGCGGAATAACTCCAATGCGTACCCGGTTCGTAGAGCAGCGGCACCTGCGCCAGCTTCTGCGAAAACTGCGCCAGGGTATTGTCGGCGCTCAGCGGGTCCAGCTCCTGCCATGTGCGATCGGCAGCATTCTGCGGCTCCCCGCCCGGGCCGTAGCTGAAACCGGCCGTATGCCGCAGCACATCGCGCACCGTGATGGCCCGCTTGGGCTGCGCCACGATGGCGCTGCCATCTTCGCGCTCGCCCGTCAGCACGCGGGTCGCCTGATACTCAGGCAGGTACCAATGCAGCGGATCGTCGAGGCCGAATGCGCCCTTCTCCCACAATTGCATCAACGCGACGCCGGTGACGGGCTTCGTCATCGAAAACACCTGCACCAGCGTATCGCGGGAAAACGCCTTCCCCTCTTCGCGAACAGCATCGCCGGAAGCCGCGAAGCAGGCTTCCTCGCTGCCTTGCCATATCAGCACGGATGCACCGACGGTGCGGCCTTGCTCAACGGCTTTGCCGAGAAATTCCTCGGCCGCGGCGCAATCGGGCTCGAACTCCTGCGCTGCCAGCGGTGTCGCGAGCACCAGAGCAGCAAGAGCACCCCAAAGCCGCATCAAAGCGCGGCGGAATACAGGCGAAGCAATCTGGCCCATGCCCGTTCCGCCTGCTCGCGGTCATAGGCGGGGGAATCCGGCACGCACCATCCATGGTCGGCGGGATAGACTTCTATCTCGGCCTCGCACCCGACAGCAGTCGCCGCATTGCGAAGCGCAGTTTTTGCGCCCGGCGCCTGGGCATCGTCATCCTGCGCTATGGCGATTAGGTAATGCGCATCGGCGCGCAGCATGGTATGCGGGCTCGGCCCGTCTTCGCGCACCAGTCCGCCCCCATGAAAGCTGGCGCCCGCCTGGATGTGGTCGTCTGCCGACGGTGCGACCACGGCGAAGCTGCCCGTCATGCAATAGCCCTGCGTTCCGATCCCGCGATCGGTATCGACTTCGGGCTGTTCCAGTAGCCACTCGGCGCAGGCACGCGCATCGGTCTGGATTGTCGCCGGGGTGAACTTGCTGCGCCACGGTTTGACCTTGTCGAAACCGCCATTGGCGGCAAAGCTCGCGAAATCTTCGAACTGCTGCCCGGCAACGTCGCGATAGTACGGGTTGGCCAGCAGAACCGCGTAACCCTCATCGGCCAGCCGCTGTGCCATCTGCCGCTTGGCCGGGCGAATGCCGGCGATATCGGGCCACAGGATTACGGCAGGGTGCATGCCGCTGGCGGGATGAAAGAATTCGCCATCCATCGTGCCGGCAGGTGTTGCGAAAGTGACCTTGCGTCCGCTCCTGTTCTGCGCGGCCGAACTTTCGGCTGCCCGCTCTACAGGTGCACAGGCCACGGCCCCCGCTGCCATCGCGCCCGCCCCGAAACCGCGTCGCGTCATCGCCTGCCGTCCCCAGCGGGCCAGCATTTCTTGGTCGCACATCGTTCGTCACTCCTCTGTCCCGTCAGTCCGGCACTGTTGCAGCTAGCCAGCGTATGGACAAGCTTTCGCTGGAGAGGCAAGATAGGTTGCATAGAGCGACGCAAATGTCGCCGGGGGAGAGAGCGATGCGAGGGATCGGTTGGGCGGCGCTGGCCGCGCTGGGGTTTGCGGGCGTCTTGTCGGGATGCAGTGTGGGCGCGGCCGAAGAACCGGCAGGCGGCATAGACAATATGAGTCTGATCAATGCAGCCGACGATCCGGCGAACTGGATTACGCATGGCGGCACATATGCCGAACAGCGCTTTTCGCCTCTCGACCAGATAAACCGCGAAAACGTCTCCGAACTCGGCCTTGCCTGGTTTGCCGACATGGATACGGCCCGCGGGCAGGAAGCGACCCCGTTGGTGATGGACGGCAAACTCTACGTCACCAGCGCATGGAGCAAGGTCTTCGCCTTCGATGCCGCGACCGGGAAGGCATTGTGGAGCTACGATCCCCAGGTACCCGGCGAAACCGGCGTGAAGGCTTGCTGCGATGTGGTCAATCGCGGGCTCGCCGCCTGGGGGGACACGCTTTTTCTCGGCACGCTGGACGGGCGGCTTATCGCACTCGATCGCAATACCGGCAAAGTCGTCTGGGAAAAGGTCACCGTCGATCAGTCCAAAAGCTACACCATAACCGGCGCCCCGCGCGTGATCGATGGCAAGGTGCTGATCGGCAATGGCGGCGCCGAATTCGGCGTACGCGGCTATATTGCGGCCTATGATGCGAAGGACGGTCACGAGCTCTGGCGTTTTTACACTGTGCCGGGCGACGATGGCGATGACGCGCCTGAATATCTGAAGGCAGCTCAGTCCACCTGGAGCGGCGATGCGCTTTCGGGCGAAGACGGGATCGGCGGCGGCGGGACCGTGTGGGATTCCATGGCCTATGATCCGGATCTCGATCTGCTCTATATCGGGGTTGGCAATGGCAGCCCGTGGAACCGCGCCTATCGCAGCCCCGGCGCCGACGGCACCGGCGAAGGCGACAACCTCTATCTGTCCAGTATCGTCGCCATCCGGCCCGATACCGGGGAATATGTCTGGCACTATCAGACGACACCGGGGGAAACGTGGGATTTCACCGCGACCCAGCACATTATCCTGGCCAACATGAAGATCGGCGGGCGGGATCGAAAGGTGCTGATGCAGGCGCCGAAGAACGGCTATTTCTACGTTCTCGATCGCGCCACGGGCGAATTCATTTCCGCCGAACCCTATATCCCGCTCAACTGGTCGACCGGGATGAGCGCCGACGGCCGGCCGCAGATGAACCCGGAAACGCGCATCGACATCACCGGCAAACCGGCGCTGGTCATGCCGGGGCCGCTTGGCGGGCACAACTGGCATCCCATGGCTTACGACCCGGGCGAAAACCTCGTGTTCATTCCCGCATTCGAAGCGGCGATGCTCTATTCTCCCGAAGCGAACTGGAAACCCGACAGGGCCCGCGGTTTCAACATCGGCTACGATCTGGGCGCGGGCGATCTGCCGCCCGATCTGGGTATCAGGCGCGAAGTGCAGGGAACGATCAAGGGGCGGCTCGTCGCCTGGGATCCGGTAGCGCAGAAGCCGCGCTGGACGGTCGAACATCCCGGGCCATGGAACGGCGGCGTTCTGGCGACAGGTGGCGGGCTCGTCTTCCAGGGCAATTCGGGCAGCGACTTTGCCGCCTATAATTCAGCCACCGGAGATCGCTTGTGGCGTTTCGCCGCGCAGACGGGCGTTGTCGCCCCGCCCATCACCTATTCGGTTGATGGCGAACAGTATGTGGCAGTCCTCGCCGGATGGGGCGGCGCTTTCGCTCTGTCGGTCGACGGGGAACTGATCGACAACATGCGCCCGGTTCGCAACATAAGCCGGCTTCTCGTGTTCAAGCTCGGGGGCAAAGAGCAATTGCCGGCAGAGCCGGACTTTGCCCTGACCCCGCTCGATCCGCCACCTTCGCGCGCCACTGCAGCTACGATAGAACTCGGCCGCACCAAATATGCGCGCTATTGCGCCGTGTGCCATGCTCCCGGTGCGGTTGGGTCGACCGAGCTTCCCGACTTGCGGCGTTCGGGTGCGCTGGACAATCAGAAGGCCTGGGTTCAGATCGTCCATGGCGGGGCACTGGAAGGAAACGGCATGGCCAGCTTCGCCAAATCCCTGTCGGAGAGCGAGGTCGAGGCAATCCGTCAGTATGTGATCAAGCGCGCCAACGAGGACAAGGCCATGGAAGCCCAGCGCGCCAAGACCCGCACCGCCGCGCGGTAGGCATGGGCGATCCACATCTGGCGCCCTGGAAGGCGCTGCTCAGCTCCTGAAGACGACCGTGCGCTGGCCGTTGAGCAGAACGCGGTCTTCGAGATGCAGGCGGACGGCTTCAGCCAGAACCCGGCTTTCGATATCGCGACCCTTGCGCACCAGCTGATCGGGCGTGTCCGCATGGCTGATAGGCTCGACATCCTGATGGATGATCGGTCCTTCATCGAGGTCGGCAGTGACGTAATGCGCGCTCGCGCCGATCATCTTGACCCCGCGCTCGAATGCCTGGTGATAGGGCTTTGCGCCCTTGAAGCCGGGCAGGAAGCTGTGATGGATGTTGATGCACCGCCCGCTGAAATGCGCGGCCTGTTCGTCGGACAGGATCTGCATGTACCGCGCCAGCACGACCAGCTCGGCCCCACTCTCTTCGGCGATTGCGCGCACCTTTGCCTCCTGCGCGCTTTTCTCGCCGCTCGTCACGGGGAGGTGATGGAAAGGGATGCCCCCCAGATGCGTATGCTCGATTGCCGCGCGCGGATGATTTGAGATGATTGCCACGGGCTCCATCGGCAATTCGCCGATGCGCCAGCGGTACAGCAGGTCGGCCAGGCAGTGATCGAACTTGCTGACCATGATGAGCACCCGCCGCGGCCGGTCGCGCAGCGCAAGCTTCCAGTCCATCCCGTGTTCGGCGGCAATCGGTGCGAACTCTGTCCGGATCATTTCGCGCGAAGCCTCGCCCGGATCGAACTCGACCCGCATGAAGAAGGCATCGCTCGACCGGTCGTTGAACTGCTGCGCTTCGAGGATGTTGCCGCCGCGTTCGAACAGGAACGACGTGACGCGCGCGGTGATGCCCGGGCGATCGGCGCAGGACAGGGTCAGGACTAGGGGCTCGGACATCCCGTTTCCATGTCCTGCCATTGTGGGTCGGTGCAAGCGCTATGCGCTTGGGGCGCGACAATCAGGAATTCATCCGTCGAATTCGAACACCACCTTGCGCATGCCCGCTTCGATCAGCGCGGTCCGCACGACCTCCATGTCGGCCTCGCCCAGCGGGGATTCGCAGCTGACCACCCGCGCGATCGGATCGCGCAGCGAAAAGCCGCCGGTCGCGATGACCTGCCGGATCCCGCGCACGATCGTGTCCTCGAGATAGCGCGGGTTGGCGACTACGGAACTGTCCGACGAGAACGCATATTCCGCGCGCTGGTCTACGAACGTGTCGGTGGGGCGATGCGTCACCTGCACCCGATCGCGATAAATCGCTATATCGAGATCGAGGCGATGTATCGTCATCTCACCGGCGCGCGAGCGCTTCCTCGCTCTGGCTCATCAGCTTTTCGATGATGGCGGCCACCGGCTCTTCTTCCTTCAGCATGCCGACCGACTGGCCCGCCATGAGGCTGCCGTTCTCCACATCGCCATCGATCACGGCGCGGCGCAGCGCACCGGCCCAGTAATGTTCGATCTGCAGCTGCGCTTCGGCCATCGCGATTTCCTCGCGGTCGAGCACGCCTGCCACCTCGATCTGCTTGCGGGTGAACTCGTCCGTCCCCTTGTTCTTGAGCGCGCGGACCGGGATCACCGGCAGCCTCGGGTCGACCTGCACGCTGGTGATGGCATCGCGCGCGCTGGCGCGGAAGAAAGCCTTCTTGAAGTTGGGATGCGCGATGCTTTCGGTGGCGCAGGCGAAGCGCGTTCCCAGCTGGACGCCCGCCGCGCCCATTTCCAGATAGCCGGCGATCGCCTGGCCGCGGCCGATCCCGCCGGCCACGAAGATGAGATGGTCTTCGGCGAGTTCGGGCAGCATTTCCTGCGCCAGGACGCTGGTGGAGACAGGGCCGATATGGCCGCCCGCTTCCATGCCTTCGATCACCAGCGCATCCGCGCCGGAGCGCAGCAGCTTCTTGGCGAGCGCCAGCGTCGGCGCGAAACAGATCACCTTGGCGGGGTTCTGCCCGCCCTTGATCGCTTCGACACTGCCCTTGGGCGGAATGCCCCCGGCCAGCACCACATGGCCCACGGCGTGCTTTTCGCACACGGCGATGAGGTCGAAGAGCTGCGGGTGCATGGTGATGAGGTTCACGCCGAACGGGCGGTCGGTCAGCTTGCGGGTTTCGGCGATTTCGGTGTCGAGCAGATCGGGCGTCATCGCCCCGCAGGCGATCACGCCAAACCCGCCGGCGTTCGAAATGGCGGAGACGAGATTGCGTTCGGACACCCAGCTCATTGCACCGCACAGAATGGCGGTTTCGCTGCCGAGAAAATCGCAACCGCGCTGCATCAAACGCGAAGTCTTGGAGTAACTGTTCATGATGAGATCGCTTAAGCCCACCCCGCAATCCTAGCAAGCACATGCACTCATTCGATTTAACTAGGCATCCCGTACTTTTACTGTAGCCGACATTTGAATGCCATCGCTTCTACCTGATTCGGTCGCCGCTTATCACCCGCTCATCGGGCTGATACTCCTTTTCCTCCTGTTCGCCGGCTTCGTGGTGGAACGTCTGCCGCCGGTGGTCGTGGCCACGCTCGGCGCGCTGATCATGCTGTTGCTGGGGTTCATTTCCACCGACGAACTGCTTGGCGTGTTCTCGAACCCCGCGCCCATCACCATCGCGGCGATGTTCGTGCTGTCGGGCGCGCTGCTGCGCACGGGTACGCTGGAAGAAGTGTCGGGCTGGATCATCCGCCGCACCCGGCGCAAGCCCCGGCTGGCGCTGGCGGAGATCGGCTTCGGCACCATTGCGGCCTCGGCCTTCATGAACAACACGCCGGTCGTTCTGGTGATGATCCCGGTGGTCAAACGCCTCGCCCGCTCGCTCGGAACCGCGGCCACGCGCCTGCTGATCCCGCTATCCTACCTCTCTATCCTGGGCGGCACGCTCACGCTGATCGGCACCTCGACCAATCTCCTCGTCGATGGCGTCGCGCGCGAACAGGGGCTCGCCCCGTTCGGAATGTTCGAAATCA
>CEQF01154965.1_pt1 | contig 10931 bp, 5 predicted proteins | sample 530821 | NCBI WGS metagenome assembly CEQF01 (sample SAMEA2621003, study PRJEB7988) | marine metagenome | isolation source: saline water (ENVO:00002010), including
GGCCGCCGCGTTGCACGAGGAGCGATTGCGGACACCGCTGTTGTTGCGGGGGCCGGAGATCGAACCTGGACAGCGACGTCTGGAACTGGTCCAGGTGATCGACATGCTGCCGACGCTGCTGGAATGGTTCGGGACGTCGTCGGCGGTCGAGGACCTCGGCGGGATCAGCCTGTTGCAGTTGCTGCAACAGGACGGGCGGGGGGGGCGCGAGGAGATCGTCGTGCGGGATGCCGGCGGTGATTGGGGGATCCGATCTCGGGACCTGTTCCTGGTTCGGTCGAGTGAGGACGGTGATGCGACCCAACTGGCGGTCCCCGCGCGGCTCTTCAGCAAGCCCGACGACGCGTGGGATCTGGTCGATGTCAGTGAACAAGGAGTCGACGATGTCGAGCGACTGGTCCTCCGGCTCGACGAGTTGATCGCAGCGATCGACTGACCGTCCGCCGGAAATTCCGTGGCACACATCCGGTGCCACCTATGCAGGCTCGGGTTGGGGTGATCCGGTTGTCGCAAACCGGAGGTCGACCCTGTAGGATAAGCACGCCGACCGGTTGGGGAAGGTCCGCGAACGAGCTGTGACGCGTTGATGTCGTGTCTTGATCGTGCCGGCCGTTCCCAGTTGGCACGTGTGGCGACATCACAGATATCGCATGAGTAAAGCGAGATGCCGATGAATGATGAAGCGACCGGATTGTCCGAACCGGATGATGAAACAACTCCCGATGTGACCTCGGCCGCCTCCGCTGGAGCCGGCGAATCAGCAGGTGACGGCGGCGTGGACAGCGAGTCGATCGAGCGGCTCAATGCCGCCTATCTGAAGATCCGCGAGCAAATGGGCCGCGTGATCGTGGGGCAGGATTCGGTGATCGAGCAGTTGCTCATCGCGCTGTTCAGCCGTGGCCATTGCATGCTCGAGGGCGTGCCGGGATTGGCCAAGACGCTGATGATCAGCACGCTGTCACGGAGCCTGTCGATGGGCTTCGCGCGGATTCAGTTCACCCCGGACCTGATGCCGTCGGACATCACCGGGACCGAGGTGTTGCAGGAGAACCGTGAGACGGGCGAGCGGGCGTTCCGGTTCATCGAGGGGCCTCTGTTCCACGAGGTGATCCTCGCCGACGAAATCAACCGGACGCCGCCCAAGACCCAGGCCGCCTTGCTCGAAGCGATGCAGGAACGTCAGGTCACGGTGGGGCGTGAGCGTCACGAACTCTCGGATCCGTTCTTCGTGCTCGCCACACAGAACCCGATCGAACAGGAGGGAACCTACCCGCTGCCGGAGGCGCAGCAGGATCGGTTCATGTTCAAGGTGGTCGTCGACTACCCGAGCTTTCTGGAGGAACGGCAGATCGCCAAGCAGACCACGTCGGTCGGCGAGGCGGATGTCGAGCCGGTTCTCACCGGCCAGGAGATCCTCGAACTGCAGCAGATCGTCCGCCAGGTGCCGGTCACCGATCATGTTGTCGACTACGCCCTGGCGCTTGTGCGGCAGACGCGGGTCGACCAGCCGGGGTGCCCCGAGTTCGTCAACAACTGGTTGAGTTGGGGCGCGGGCCCCCGCGCCGTGCAGTTTCTGTTGTTGGGTGGCAAATCGCGGGCCCTGCTGTCGGGACGAACGTACGTCTCGACGGAGGACATTCAGGCGCTGGCGGCCCCGGTTCTCCGGCACCGCATCGTGACGAACTTCGCGGCCGAGAGCGACGGGGTGACTCCCGATACGGTGATCGAAAAGTTGATTGCCGAGACACCCAGCAAGGAAGGCGAACTGACCAGTGACCCGAGACTCCAGAAGATTTTTGCGGCCTGAGGAGATCTCGCGGATTGCCCGGCTCGAAGTTCGTGCCCGGCACATCGTCGAGGGCTTTCTTTCCGGTTTGCACCGCAGTCCCTATCTGGGCCAGTCGGTCGAATTTGTTCAGCACCGGGAGTATGTTCCCGGTGACGACGTGCGTCGGATTGACTGGAAGGTCTGGTCCAAGACGGATCGCTATTTCATCAAGCAGTACGAGGAAGACACCAACTTGCGGACGGCGTTGCTGGTCGACTGCAGCGAATCGATGCGGTTTGGCACCGGGGCATTGAACAAGTACGAGTACGCCTGCACGGTGGCCGCTGCGATGTCTTACCTGCTGCTGCGTCAGCAGGATTCGGTGGGGCTGACCGTGTTCGACGATGCGATCCGTGGCCGGGTCGACTTCGGCAGCCGTCGCAGCCATCTGTTGGCTCTTCTCACGGCTCTGGATGCCCCCGACCCGGCCCAGAAGACCGACATCTACGAGATTCTCGAGGAGGTCGCCGCGACCCAGAACCGTCGCGGGATCGTGGTGATCGTCTCGGATCTGTTCGTCCCCCGCGAGGGCCTGTTCCGCGGGTTGCGGATGCTGAGACGACGGGGTCACGACGTGCTGATCTTCCACGTGATGGACGACGAAGAACTCGACTTCAGCTACACCGGGACCACGCGGTTCGAGGGTCTCGAGGAGGCCGGTGAGCTGGTCTGTGACCCCCGCAGCCTGCGGGACGGTTATCTGGAAGCGGTCGAGGCCTTTCGCTCCGAACTGCGGAAACGGTGCGCGGCCGAAATGGTGGATTTTCAGACCATTCGGACCAGTGAACATCTCGACGCCGCGCTGGCCCACTACCTCAACCACCGCATCGGCATGCGGCAATCGATCCGGAGCTGACACGGCATGGGTTCGTGGTTTCTCAACGCGACCTTCCTGGGATGGGGCGCCGCTGCCATGGTCTCGGCGCCGGTGTTGATCCACCTGATCAACCGTTACCGGTTCCAGCGGATCGAGTTCGCTGCGATGGAATTCCTGCTCGCCAGCCAGCAACGCAACCGGCGACGGGTGCTGGTCGAACAACTGCTGTTGTTGCTGCTGCGGATCCTGCTGGTGATGGGCCTGATTGCGTTGATCGCCCGCATGGTGCTGGACCCCTCGACGCTGGCCCTGCTGCAGGGAGCTGATGTGCACCATGTCGTGCTGTTGGACGACACCGCGTCGATGCAGGATGAGTGGAACGAGACCAACGGATTCGACGAGGGGAAGGCGGTCATCGACGGGTTGGTGGCGGCCAGCCTGGCCGAAGGCGGGGCCCAGCGGCTGACGGTGCTGAGGCTGTCCCGTGTCACGCAGCCGGACTATCTCGAACAACGCATCGACCGGGCCTTCCAGGGCGAACTGACGGCTCGACTGGAGTCCCTGCCGTGCTCGTTCGGCACTGTGGACCTCTCCGATGGTCTCGACGCTGCCGCCCAATTGCTCGCCAAGCAACCCACCGGCGTCAAACACCTGCACGTCGTCTCGGACTTCCGCCAGCACGACTGGCAGGACAGCACGCGGCTGGTCGAGCAGATCGAACAGTTGGACGCAGACGGCGTGACGGTCAATTTGGTTCGGACGGTTCCCGATCGCCACGCCAACCTCGCGGTGACCGAACTCGAGGGTGAGTTGCAGGTGGCCAGTGCGGGCGTGCCGGTGAAGCTGACCACGACGGTGGCCAACCACGGAGAAGCTCTCGTCAGCCGGGTCAACCTGTCCGTCAGCGTCGACGGGGAGAGGCTCCCGCTGGAGGTGACCGTCGAACGACTCGAGGCAGGAAAGACGGTTGAACAGTCCTTCGAGGTCACCTTTGACAATCCGGGCAAACACCGGGTCGAGGTGACTCTGCCCGGCGACGCCCTGCGGGCCGACAACACCCGGCACCTGGCCGTCGAAGTGGCTCCGGCCAACCGCGTGCTGGTGGTCGAAGGGAACCCGTCCGCGCAGGAAGGCATCTTCCCGACACTGGCCCTGGCGGCCAATCCCCAGGCCTCGGGGTACCGGACCGTCGTGGCCACCCCCGATTATCTCTATCGCCAGAACATCGACGGCTTCCAGAGCATCCTGATGCTCAACGTCGCCGAGTTGACTCCCGATGCGGTCGAGTCGCTGGAGGCGTTTGTCCGTGACGGAGGAGGGCTGGTCTGGTACGCCGGCGACTCGATCAATCCCGCCTCGTACAACACCTTGCTGTATGCCGAGGGGAAAGGCCTGTTCCCGGTCCCATTGGGCGATGCGCCCCGCGAGCTGGTTCGGGACGAAGTGGCCGCACCGGGGCCGGATCTGAAGCTGACCGAGCACCCGATGCTGGCCGGATTGCAGGGACAGGACAATCCCGAGATCGAGGCCACCCGGGTGTTCCGCTATTTCCCCGTATCCGATGACTGGCAGAAGGATGATCGCCAGCGCAACGACACCGTCCGGACGATTGCGAGGTTGCGGACACGCGACCCACTGCTGCTCGAACACCGGTTCGGACGAGGACGGGTGATCACCTGCCTGACCAGTTGCGGAACCGGCTGGACCAACTTCCCGCAATACCGCAGTTTCGTGCCGTTCCACTTCGAACTCCAGAAGTACATCTCGCGGGCCGATCGTGTGCTGCCCCGCCGCGAGTCGGGGGCCCCGATTCACCTGGAACTCGACCCCGCCCGCTTCGGTCCGGCCATCCGGATTGAGCCTCCGAAGAACTCCGGGCAGGTGACCGCCGAATTGCAGGTGCAGCCGGAGGCCGTGCGGACGACGCCGGCCGGTGGAAAGCCGCGCCCGAAGAACGGAAACCCGGGTGACTCGGCGGACGACGAAAAATCCGAAACCCGAACCGGGCCGGCGTCCCCTGGACAGAGTGATGCGACTCCGACCCTACGTCGGGTGATCGATTATGACCGGACCGATTTCCCCGGGGTGTATCGCGTGCGGTTGATTGATGCCGGCGAGGTGACCGTTGAGCGGTGGTACGCCTACAACACCGGTCGTGATGAGGGCCGGATGGCGCTGATCGCGACCGGGGGCATCCACAAGGCCCTGGGACCGGAATTGACCGACGAGGTGAGGATCCAGGAGGCGGGAGCGACCGAGTGGTTGTCCGGCGAGGAGTCGGACCGGGACGTCCGTGAATGGATTCTCGGATTGCTGGTGCTGGTGATGCTGGCCGAGCAGATGATGGCCTACCGGCTGAGCTACCATACCTCGGCCGCCGGAGGTGCGGCATGATCGCCACCGTGCTGGCCGCCGAACAGACAATCCGCGAGATCGAGTGGGGGCTTCCCGAGTCGGGACTCGGCTGGCTGGCGATGGTGCTGGGCACCGTGCTGCTGCTGGTCTTCGTTGTCGCCTGTTATCTCCGCGACACCCGTGACATGTCCCGCCTGTGGACCGGCTGGCTGCTGCTGCTCCGGCTGGCGGTCATCGTGGGGCTGCTGCTGGTGTTCCTGAATCCCCGTGAACGGGAGAGCGAGAAGACGTTTCGCCCGTCCCGGGTGATCCTGCTGGTCGACACCTCGTTGTCGATGAGTTTTCCGGAGAACAAGCCGGGTGGCCGGGAGGTGGCCGGCGGCGAGGGGGAACGGACCCGGGCACTGGCATTGCGTGAACTGCTTTCCGAGACACCGCTGGTCAAGACACTGACCCGGGACCACCAGGTCCGGATCTACACTTTCGACGCCGGCCTGGAAGACGAGCCGGTCTTCGAATTCGCCAGTCGCGATCCACGCGGACGCCCGGCCGAAGAACCGTCACCAGCCGGCGATGGGCTTGGCGATCTCGAACTGCCCACCGCTGATGCCTGGGACCGTGCGATTCGTCCATGGTCGGTGGCCGAAGAAGGCCAGGCGAAAGCCGCCGCCGGAGGACTGGAAACCCGTGTGGGCGAAGCGGTGCTGACCGTGCTGCAGCGGGAGGGTGGAGACGGCCTGGCCGGAGTGGTGGTCATGACCGACGGAGCCTCCAACGCGGGAACCGATCCCGGCCCGGCACGGCAGCTGGCGGTTCGTCGCAAGATCCGGCTGTTTGCCGTCGGAGTCGGCAGCCTGGAACTGCCGGACAATATCCAACTGGTCAATGTGCAGGCTCCGACCGATGTCCATGTCGGTGATGCCTACGGCTTCAGCGTGTTCGTCAAGGGCCAGGGGGCCGGGGTGCTGGGCAAGGACGTTCAGATCGAATTGCTCCGAAAGCCCGAGTCGGGTGAGGGCGATCCCAATGAGAAGGTCGACACGCAGACGGTACGGCTTCCTCCGGACGCGGGACCGGTGGAGGTGAAATTCGAACTGAATCCGGATACAGCCGGACGGTTCGAGTTCCTGGTGCGGGCGGTGTCGCCGACGGGCATCACCGAACTTTCCGACGATGACAACCACCGTCGTCGGCTGGTCAATGTCACCGAGCGGAAATTGAAGGTGCTGTTGTTGGCCGGTGGCCCGATGAGAGACTACCGCTTTGTCCGCAACATGCTGTTTCGGCACCCGGGCGTCGAGATCGACGTGCTGCTGCAGACGGCTGATCCGGGTGATGCGATCAGCCAGGACGCCGACCGCGTGCTGCAGGAATTCCCCGCGGCACGTGAGGAGTTGTTTGTCTACGACGTGATCGTGGGGTTCGACCCCGACTGGCAGGCGATTCCCGACACGCGTCGCGAGATGCTGGCCGAGTGGATCGAGAAGCAGGCGGGGGGATTGCTGGCGGTGGCCGGAGACGTGTTCACTCCCGAATTGGCGGATGCGGCGGTCCCGCTGGATGACATTCGCACGCTCTACCCGGTCATCCTCGAACCACTCCCTCTCGAAACCAATCTCACCCGCAATGCCGATCAGGCCTGGCCAGTCGAATTTTCCGACGACGGGCTCGACGCCGCCTTCCTGCACCTTTCCGACGACACCGCCGACCCGATGGAGGCCTGGGCCGAATTCGACGGGGTCTTTCGCTGCTTCCCCACGACAGGCCCCAAGGACGGGGCACTGGTGTTTGCCCGCTTCTCGGATCCCAGCAGCGATCGTCCCGTGCTGATGGCCTCGCAATTCTATGGCAGTGGCCGGGTGCTCTACCTGGGGTCTCCCGAGTTGTGGCGACTGAGAGCACTTGACGAGGAACTGTTCGATCGGTTCTGGATCAAGGCCATCCGGGAACTGGGGCAGGCACGGCTCAAGCGAGGCACCAACCGCGGGACGCTGTTGTTGGACCGCACCGAGTACCTGCTCGGACAGACCATCACGTTGCGGGCTCACCTGCTTGACCCGCAATTCCAGGATCTCGCCGAGGAAACCGTGCCGATCGAGTTGTTCGGGCCGGATGGTCGACAACTGGGACTCAGTCAATTGCGGCGGCAGCCCAACCGTCCCGGGCAGTACGTCGGCAGCTTCCGGGCCAGCCAGCCGGGCACGTTCCGGCTGGCGGTGCCGATTCCTCCCGAGGAAGACGAGCGGTTGAGTGGTCGGATTGATGTCGTATTGCCCGATCTCGAGTCGATCGATCCTCGACAGAATCGTCCACTGTTGTCCGGTATGGTCCGAGGGACCGGCGGCGAGTATCTCGAGTTGTCCAGGGCCGAGACATTGCCGGCGAGTCTGCCGAACCTGGGTACCGAGTTGTTGGTCGACAAGGGGAGGCCGTCACCGCTGTGGGACCGGGTCTGGGTGCTGTACCTGCTGGTGGGCCTGCTGTGTGTCGAGTGGACCACGCGGAAGCTGTTGAAACTGGCCTGAGACGTTGGGACGGGGTGCGGTTAGAATGACGAGTCGAGATCAGCCGAGAGTGGGACCGAATCGATGAACAGCACGACCGTGCCGTTTGCCGGAGGACCGTCGGGGGCCAGGGTCCCCACGGCCGTTGCCGATGTGCTGGGGGGGCTGAAACGACGGATCCGCTTGTACGTTGCGGTCGAGGGGGCCGCGCTGGTGCTGGTGTTGCTGGCGACGATGTTCTGGATCAGCCTGGGGCTGGACTGGGCCTGGTTCCGCGTCAGCCGGCTCGAGTTGCCCGTCTGGTTCCGGGTGGTCTTTGATGTGCTGGTGGTCAGCGGGGCGGTCGTCGCGGCCGTCGGCTGGATTGGGCTGCGGTGGGCACGCCGGTTCCGGGCCCGGGGACTGGCCCTGGTGTTGGAACGCCGTTTCCCCGAACTCGACGACCGGATGATCACCGCGATCGAAATGGGTGACCTGGATGACGACGAACTGACTCCGCTGAGTCGGGCGATGCTCGATCAGATGCTCCGAGAAGTGGTCGAGGCCAGTCGGCAAATCGAGGTCGGCGACGTGTTCCAGAAACGGCCGTTGCGCCGCGCCGTGTTGATGGCCGTGGGTCTGCTGGTGTCGATCGGTGGCCTCGCCGTTGCCGAATCGGGCGCGATCTCTCGCTGGGCCGACGGGTTCCTGGGACTCGAGGAAACCTACTGGCCCCGCGACTACCAACTGGTGGTGTCGGTCGTTCGTGGACCGTCTCGGACCGATGTGCCCATCGATTCCCAGTCGCCGTATCGACATCCTCGCGGTGATGATCTGGTGCTGGCGATCGAGGTGCGGCCTGACCCGTCACGACCGGATGTCGCTCCGCTGACCGACGTGGAAGTGACCTACCGCCAGGCCGGAGGATCGGGGCGAGGGGTTTGTTCGCAACGCGGTCCTCACCAGTTTCGATTCACACGCGGCGGGTTGCTCGAGGATCTGACCTTCTGGGTCAGTGGGGGCGACTATATCAACCGTCATCCGTATCGCGTCCGCGTTGTCGATCCGCCAACCGTTGAGCAGATCGTGCTCGATTGCCGGTACCCCGAATACACCGGGATCGCCCCGGCCCGGCAGAAGGTCCAGGGTGTCCAGGTCGATCTGCCACTCGAAACCGACGTCAGTCTGCAAGCGCGAACCAACAAGCCGTTTGTGGGAGTGCGTGTCGAATTCGATAACTACCGGCTGGTGCTCGAAAACGATAACAACGCCCCGAAGGCGTGGTTCGAACAGCAGACCGAGGATGGGCAGGCGGTTCGGCGTCGGGCCATCGATCCGAAACTGCTGCTGAGAATCTCGAAGGAGGGGGTACTCGAGTGGCCCAGCAGGTTGTTGAAACTGCCGCTGTTGGTCGGCACCGGGTCGGCCAAGGGGCTGGACCGGATCTTTGACGCTGACTCCGGCACGGAGATGTTGTCCGAACCGATTCCGATGCCCGCGGACGTTCAGATGAGGATCTCGGTGCTCGATACGGACGATATCCTCGCCCGAGATCCTTCACGGTTGACGATCAACGGCATCGTCGATCAGCCGCCGGAGATCGAAACCACGTTGAGGGGGATCGGGACCGAAGTGACCCGGATCGCCCGGATCCCGATCTCCGGAGTGGTCCGCGACGATTACGGCGTCGATGAGGTGCACTTCGAATACCAGGTCGTCGACGGCAACACGCGGCCCGATCAACTTGGCGGCGAGTGGCTCAAACGGTCGCTGCTGAGACCCCCTTCGGGACGGCCTCGCGAATTTCCTCTGACCACGGCCCGCGAGGACATTCCACGCGACGACGCATTGAAGACCCCTCGGCACGAACAGGCCGTCTGGTTCGATCTCCGACAGTTGACGCCCGAGCCGACGGTCGGACAGAAACTGGTGATTACGCTCGTGGCCACCGATGCCGACGACAAGAACGGGCCTCACGCGATTCGGTCCAGCCCGATTCACGTCTTTTCCATCGTCAGCAACGAGGACTTGCAGTTCGGTCTGATCCAAAAGGAACTCAGGCTGCGGCAGCGGTTTGAGCAGGTCATCGACGATATTGAGCGGACGAGAAAGAATCTCCAGGGGTACCGGCGGCAGGTCGACGACGCGAACAAGTCGACAGACGGAAACGGTGGCGAGGACGGTGGGGAACAGGTCAATCCGGCCGAACGATCGATCAATGAGGTTATTCGTGGTCACAACGAGACGGTGGCGATTACCGAAGGATTTGCCGATATCCGAGACGAGCTGATCAACAACGGAATCCACACCCAGCAGACCCTGACCCGAATCGATGAGGGGGTGTTGAATCCTCTACAACGAATCACCACCGAAGACTACACTGACGTGGAGGGAGCACTGAGGGCCCTGGCCCGTGTTTCACGTGACGGTGCGACCCCTCCGCTGACGGCCATTGACACCGCGACCGATTCTCTGCAGTCCCTGCTCGAACGTATGCGGCGGGTGCTGAGAGAAATGCAGAAGCTCGAGACGTACCAGGAAGCACTCAAGCTGCTCAAGCAGATCATTGACGACGAAGAGAAACTGCTCGACAAAACGCGTGAAGAACGCAAACGCGATCTGATCAGAAAGCTCAACGGGCCCGCTTCCAATGGCGATCCAAAACCGGAAAAGAGACCCTCGACAGAGAAGAAACCCTGACCCGGCCGTGACGTGTTCCCGGCCCTCCATCGGCTCAATTGTCCCGCGAAGATGACCGCGGTCGTTGCCGGAGATCCTCTCATGAACGTTCGAATTGGCTCGCTGTTGGTTGCCCTGCTGCTTGGAGGAGCCATTCTTGTCTCCGCGCAGGATGCTCCACGGAAGGCTGGTCCCAAGAAGGATGTCGGTCTGAAGGCCACTCCGAAAAAGGCGCCGGCACGCAAACGCGGTCGAAAGGCCAAGCTCGACGGACAACAGCAGGGGATCTCGTCCCGGTACAAGAAATTCGAGAAGAAGCTGCTGCAACTGGCCGAGTTCCTCAAGGAAAACGATCCCGAACGGGCCGAGTTGCTTCGGCGGGCATACGGACAGAGCCGTGACGACAATATCTCGAATAGCCTGGAACGGATCGCTGCGCTGTTGACCGGCCAGAAGCGATTGGGAGATGCGGTTGGCGCGCAGACTGAAGTGGTCGTCAATCTCCAATCCCTGCTCGTTCTACTTCAAAGCGATGATCTCAAGGACTCGCTCAAGCAGGAACAGGAGCGGATCAAGGATCTGTTGAAGAACCTGCGGACCGTAATCGGCAAGCACAAGCGGGCACGTACTGCCAACGAACGGGGTGACGCAACCGACCGGGTTGCCGGTCAGCAGTCTGATGCTGCGAAAAAAGCCCGGGACCTCGTCAAGAAGATCGACAGCCAGGACAAAGACGGCAAGGACAAAGACGGCAAGGGGAAAGACGGCA